>Ga0209717_1000300_pt1 | contig 62911 bp, 61 predicted proteins | sample AD_UKC048_MetaG_FD_184418 | JGI IMG/M metagenome (GOLD analysis project Ga0209717, IMG submission 184418) | Active sludge microbial communities of municipal wastewater-treating anaerobic digesters from USA - AD_UKC048_MetaG (SPAdes) (version 2) | ecosystem: Engineered > Bioreactor > Anaerobic >...
TATGAACAGAAGCGGTATGATTCCGCCCGTTGGTATGTGCGCAAAGCACTGGACATTGAACCGGGTAATCCACAGGTGCTGAGCAGTCTTGCGCTTAGTTTTCAGGGGCTGAAGCGGATCGATTCTGCCCGGATCTATATGCGCAAAGCCCTTGATCTGGATGCAGAGAATCCGGTCATTATTCAACGTATGGCTGATTTGTACCGGCAGCAAAAGAAGACGGATTCTGCTTTATTTTATTTCCGGAAGTATATGGGGTATCGTACGGCCATCGGGGAGGGGCAATTGCACCTGCAAACGGGCAATTTTATGGCAGAGATGAACCTGCCCGATTCCGCCCTGCGGTATTACCAGTTGTCCATGGATGCCGATACCCGGATCGTTCAACCGGCACTGAATGCAGGCGTGTTGCTGATGAAGTCGGAATCATATGAAGAAGCTTTGCCCTACCTGCAGCAGGCGGTAAAGCGGGGGCCGGATCATTTTTCCGCATTGTATAATCTGGGACTGGTCTATCATGTGCTCAATCGTTATGATTCCGCCATTCAGTATATCAGCCGGGCCATTTTACAGGAGCCAGGACGTTCCGATACGTATTATCAGCTGGCTTGTACCTATGCGCTGGCCGGGCAAAAAGAACAGGCCATTCTTTACCTGCGACAGGCCCTGGAAAGAGGGTATAAGAATAAGGAAAACCTGCTGACCGACCCTGACCTGGAAGAATTAAAAGGGGAGAAAGAGTTTCAATCCCTGTTAGATAAATACCTGCCTGACAGGAAATTACCCTGATTTTTAGCTGTTCTTTTTTCTGCTTTCATTTTTTGTCCTATATTTGCCGCCCGCTGATCGCTTATCTTATTGCAAGAGAAGTGGTTGACAAAGGAGGCCCCGTAGCTCAATTGAATAGAGCATCCCGACCACAGCGTCGGGAAGGTTTCTGGAAAGCGGATATTTTTAAATACTGGCCCGTAGCTCAATTGAATAGAGCATCCCGACAGCAGCGTCGGGAAGGTTTCTGGTCAGTAGGGAAGTTGGGAAAACAAATGGCCCCGTAGCTCAATTGAATAGAGCATCCCGACAGCAGCGTCGGGAAGGTTTCTGGTCAGTAGGGAAGTTGGGAAAACAAATGGCCCCGTAGCTCAATTGAATAGAGCATCCCGACAGCAGCGTCGGGAAGGTTTCTGGTCAGTAGGGAAGTTGGGAAAACAAATGGCCCCGTAGCTCAATTGAATAGAGCATTTGACTACGGATCAAAAGGTTTCTGGTTTGAATCCAGACGGGGTCACAAACTACAATACAATTGCCCTGTAAATCATTGATTTACGGGGTTTTTTGTTTCTGAGGGTAAAACAAAAGGTTTTGTATTTCTTACAGTCCGGATTGCTTTATTACTGATTTAATCTCGTTGGCTTTATCTGTTAGAAAGGGGGTGAAAAATAAGTTTATTTCATTCCGGATTTTAAAAGACCTCGAATCAGGGTAATCTAGTTGGCTAAAAATGCCTGTAAATTTATACAGTTTATAATTTTTTATCGTGTCTGAATTGGCGGCCAAATGATAATTGGCTTTTGTAAATGATTTCTCCTTTGTATAGTAGTAACATATGGTATCAGCCATCGTGCGCTCTCCAGATTTATGAGGAATAAAATAATTCACAATCTCCTCTTCTTTATTAATTGTCCTTTTCAGGAATTTGTATTTTACCATAAAATTATTTTGAAATGATTCGAACGAGTACAGGAGCGTATTCCTTTGTTTAAAAGAATCAACGGGTATTTTTTCGGATACCCGATTTGTTAAAGGGTCTACATATACTCCATGACGCAGGCTGTCTTTTGAAACATAGTACCTGACTTTTTGTTCACCGGCAATAACCTTAATCGAGTCAATAATTTTCCCTTCATTGAATATGTTTGTTGTAGGATTAATTATTTCTTCATAAACAGAGTATTTTCCAATATTGTAAATAATTCCTATATCCTTTATCGTAAGAATTGAATCATTTAGAATGTCAAATGGCATTTCGGAGACTATTTTAATTGCTAAAAATGAATCTGTAGTCGCGGAGGTATCTTTTTTGAGCCCATTACATGCAACGAGTAAAAATAGAAGTAGTAGTAGATGAGTTTGCGCTGGTTTCATATTAAAAGAAGTGAGGCATAATTAGTGAACGCTTGCTTACTTCAAGCTGCATATTTTTGCCAATTTTGTGATTAAAATAATTTATAAAATACCCCAATGTCTTTTTTAAACAGATTGAATGATCAGGTAATTTAACAATTTTCCAGTTGCGTGTATACATGTTATTTAGTCCGACTGATAATTGTCAATTAATCAGGATTAATATTTTTTAGGGGAAAGTAAAATCATTTGTTATTTCGGATTTGTTAAATACGTTTACGGCATTCTAAACCTTAAAACATATTTACATGAAGAAATTAACCCTTATCACTGCCATTTTCTTAATGGCTTCATCTACCTCTGCCTTTGCTCAGTATGATATGGCCTATGCCCAGGGCAGTTCTACCTTTTCCGTAGGGTATGGATTCGGCAATATCTGGAAGTCGTTGTTTAAATTAAGTGGTGCCTTTTCCGGAGGATCCTATGATGTGTCTTCTACCGGTCCTGTTGCGTTGACGTATGAATACGGCGCCTCGGAAAAGATCAGTGTAGGTGTTGCTTTTGGTTATTCCCAGGTAAAAGGAAAGTATACTGATCCGGATTATTCTGGTAGTAATTATGATGAATCATTAACTAATATATCAGCACTGGCCAGAGCGAATTATCATTTCGGACAGTCTGATAAATTTGACCCTTATATCGGTATTGGCGCAGGGTATTATAATTTTAAATACAAATATAAAGATGCGGATGGAAATACTGACGGAGGTTCTGTTATTGTTCCGACCTCATTCGGCTTTTCCGGACAGCTGGGTGCAAAATATTATTTTTCATCAAGCCTGGGTGCTTATATCGAGGTAGGTTATGTTGGTGGCTCCCTGGCACAAATCGGACTAACTGCCCGATTCTGATGCTGAGTATTTGAATTAAGCAACCGCTATGAAAATGGCGGTTGTTTTTTATTTACCCCCTTCCTTCTTTTACCTCCCGGCACACATATCTTTTACCATTCAATACATGGGAAATCGCCTCACAAATTTCTATCCTGGGTGAGGATTTGGTCACATAACCACTGGCACCGGCATTCAGCATTTTTGCGGCTATCTCGGGTCTTGTTTCGAGTGAGAAACCGATGACTTTCAGTTCAGGATAAAGTTCTTTGATCCGTGTGGTTGTTTCAATACCATCCATAGGCTGCATCCGGATATCCATCAGCACCACATCCGGCAGGTATTCCGGAACTTTTTCGATGGCTTCGGGTCCGGAACTGCAAAAACCTACGACAACAATGTTTTCCTGGCATTGAAGGGCGGCAGCCGCAGCTTGCCGGTATATCGGATGATCATCGGTGATCATCACCCGGATGGGCTTTTTCATTTTACTAATGGTAATTTAATCCGGGTAACGGGCCAATTCGATCAGCGATAGAGTTGAGGGTTTGACGAGATCAACCGGAACACAAATTTCCGGCTTCAGTATTTTAAAAAAAATACCCCTTTTGTGGTATGGGTACTTAGTCGCATCTACGTAAATACACTTAGTTCAAGTATTGAAAACAAATGGTGACCTCGCAGAAAGTTAAAAGACCGGCCACAAAATACAGGCCGGTCTTTTTAAAGGTCAATTTTATGAATATAGTTAATAATGCCAGCGGACAAAGGCTTCCATGGCAGCGTAGTGGGTGAGTCCTAAGTCTGCATAGAGATTGGCCGTTGCTGAATTCCGTTCTTCCGCACGTTGCCAGAACTCGCGCGAATCACTTCCCTGGAAGGGAACCATGTCTTTCTGTGACTGATGAATAAAAATGCCGAAACGTTTTTTGAGCACCTGGTCCGGACTCATGGGGATCGCCATTTCAATTTCTTCTATATTCCATTCCTGCCAGGCGCCTTTGTATAACCAGAGCCAGCAATCTCCAATCCATTCATCACCGGCCGCCTTGATGCGCTTCAGGGCTTCGAGTACCACGTTAAAACAAACAATATGGGTACCGTGCGGATCGGCAAAGTCGCCGGCACAATAAACCTGGTGGGGTTTTATCTGACGTAATAATTCAATGGTAATCTTCACATCCTTTTCGCTCATGGGTTTCTTCTCGATCGCCCCGGTCTCATAGAAGGGCAGGTTCTGAAAATGAATATTTTCATCTTTTATCCCTACATACCGACAAGTGGCTTTGGCTTCTCCACGGCGGATCAGTCCCTTAATGGCCCTTATCGTGGGTGTATCCATCTGGTTTGACTTTTTCCGGTTGATGAATTTCCGGGCATCTTCCAGTATCTTACCCGATTTTTTTGTATCAATACCGGCAATCTCTTCAAAGCCGACGGCAAAATCCAGAAAGCGTGTAACAAATTCATCGGTCACTGCAATATTGCCGCTGGTCTGATAACCGATATGTACGTCATGTCCCTGGTCATGCAACCGCTGAAAAGTACCGCCCATACTGATAATATCATCATCCGGGTGAGGGGAGAAGATAATCACCCGTTTGGGATAAGGGGAAGAGCGTTCGGGGTGTACCGGCAGGTTTACATTCGGTTTACCACCAGGCCATCCTGTTATAGAATCCCGCAACATATAATACACCTGCAGATTGATTTCATAAGCATCACCCTGATCCACGAGGAGGTCGCTTAAGCCGTATTCATTATAATCACTGTTGGTCAGACTCAGCACCGGCTTCTTCAATTTGAGGGCCATATTCACCACGGCTTTCTTGATCATCATCGGTGTCCACTCACAGTCACCGGTCAGCCAGGGTGATTTAATCCGGGTAAGTTCAGCGGCGGCTGCATCATCCACCACAAAGGATACGTCATCATGATTTTGTAATAAAGACGCCGGCATCTGTTCGCTGTCATCATCTTCCACCGCCTTCTGGATAGCAGGTGCTTTGGCACTGCCCCAGGCCATCAGGATGATCTTTTTCGATTTCAGGATGGTGCTGATGCCCATCGTAATAGCAAGACGCGGCACTTCGGAGATATTGGCAAACTCATAGGAGTTGGCGATCCGCGTGGAGTTATCAAGGGTAATCAGCCGCGTTCTTGAATAAATACCGGAACCGGGTTCGTTGAAACCGATATGCCCGTTATTACCAATCCCCAGTATCTGCAGATCGATACCACCGGCATCCTCAATCATCTTTTCGTAATGACGGCAATGTTCCTTGATATCCTCTTTCTTGATTTCCCCATTGGGGATATGAATATTTTTCGGGTTGATGTCCACCAGGTCAAACAAGTGGGTCTTCATAAACCGGTTATAACTCTGCAGGGCATTATTGGCAATCGGGTAATATTCGTCGAGATTAAAGGTCACCACGTTTTTAAAACTCAGCTTCTCTTCGCGGTGAATTTTTACCAGTTCCGCATACAATGTCTTTGGCGTTGAACCGGTGGCCAGTCCCAATACACATTTTTCTTTTTTCTTTTGTTTCTCCCGGATATAATCCGCGATCAAACGGGCCACATAAACAGAGCCGTCTTTTTGATTAGGAAATACATGAACCGGGATTTTTTCAAAACTATCAGCAAAATTGCGGGGAGCTGCTTTTTTTGACATGTAGAGGTGGTTTGAGACGTAAAGATAATACTTTTATTGAAGGTTTTTGCGGGATATTGCGGTTTTTTGCGGGTAGCGTAGAGCAATTGTTCTGGCCACTTTGAGTGGCCTGAACAATTGCTCTACGCTACTTCTCTAAGTGGCCTGAACAATTGCCACCAGTTCATCATTTATCTCAACTAATTGATTTTTCACGTCAACCTGTTTCATTCCTAAAATATTAAATGACTGAATTGTGTTACAAATGAGATTTTCATCCAGATATAAATACTCATTCATGGATGAAAAAGGCCAATCACCAGGCTTGTCAGTCATACCTGCTGCAACCGGATTATTGTGAATATAATGAAAACAGGTCCGGAGGTAATCATACAGATGATATGCTGGATTTTCTAAACTTGTATCTGTGATATTCTTTGATTTTGTTTTTTGCTGAAATAAATTGCCGGTGTTTCCTCTTTGTTTATTAATTGCTCTTGTATATGAACTCAGTGTCTTGCCAATTGTCCTAGATAATTGCTGTAACTGACTTTCCCGACCACCTAAGTTCACATATTTACAACCCTCTTCGTTGGGAATAAGCATAAAATGAAAATGGTTAGGCATAAGACAATAAGCAATAATGTCGCACTGGGATGACCATTCCTTTTTTATCTTTCGCAAGAAATAGTCATAGTTTTCCACTGTAAAAAAAGTACGCTCTTTGTTGTTACCCCTGTTATAAACATGGTACACATGATTTTTTTTGAATTGCATAGAAAAGGTTTCCGGGAAAATAGGGCATTTTGCAAATCAAAGATTAACCGTGGAATGAATTGTTCTGGCCACTTTGAGTGGCCTGAACAATTCATTCCAGTTCTATTTCATCCACAAACAACCATGCTTTATTCCCCGCGCCAGGTTCTCCGGCCGGAATTTCCCCCCAGTTTTTAACCAGCAGTTTGATATACCGGGCTTTACGGGGTTGGAATTCCACTTTCATCGTCCCTTTCTCCAGGCCTTTGATGGTGATTTTGAAATCATCGGAGAGTCCGGCTGATTCATAATTGCTGCCGTCGGATGATACAAATACTTCGGTTACCAATGGCTGCCAGATCCAGCTGCCGGTCTGACGAAGGGTATGTACCACTGCCTTACTGACCATCTCCTCCTTACCCAGATCAATCACCGCTTCACAATCCGCTCCACTGAAACCCAGGAACTCTTTGCTTTTTGCCAGTCCTTTTACATTCTGCACTCCATTTACCAATGTAAATGCGCCGTCGCCAGGATAGGATTTGGATGGAGGGGTGGTTAAGGTGATTTTTTTCCCGGTGGCTTTATTGAAGATAAAAGTTTGCCAGAGGATCAGTTTGGTATTTCTTGCCGAAAAAGTGGTGCTGCTGGTTACCGGGTGTGGCTTTGTGTATACAAATGAAGGGTAGGGCCCTTTACGTTCTACGATTATTTTTTCAGCTAACCGGCCGGTTAATTCCCACAGTACTCCATTGCCGGAAGAAGCGGGTATCACTTTGGATTTTATATCATAAAAAGCCTTACTGTAATTGGCTTTCCACAGATCATATCTTTTGAAAGCCGGCACCAGTTTCTTCTCAAAGGCCGTCCAGTTCTTGTTTTCCTTTTTACTCCACAACACTTCACTCAGGGCCGCCATACGCGGGAAGATCATGTACTCGACTTTACGGGGATTGTCCATGTACTCCGTCCATACATTGGCCTGCGCCCCAAGTATATATTTTCCTTCTTCCGCATTTAATTCCGCAGGAACCGGATCCCAGGCATATACTTTTTCAATCGGATTATAGCCGCCAATGGTAATACTGTCTTCATTTTCACTTTGTGAATGATCAAAATAGACCGGGTTGCCGGGTGTCATAATCACGCCGTGTTTTTGTTTGGCCGCTTCGATTCCGCCGGCTTCTCCTCTCCAGCTCATCACCACCGCATTCGGGGCCAGTCCGCCTTCGAGGATCTCGTCCCAGCCGATCAGTTTTTTGCCTTTGCTGTTCAGGTATTTCTCAATCCGCTGGACAAAATAACTCTGCAGTTCGTGTTCATCTTTCAGGTTATTTTCTTTCATCCTTTTCTGGCAGGCCTCACATTTTTTCCAATGGGTCTTGGGACATTCATCGGCGCCGAGATGAAAATAGCTGGAGGGGAATAAAGTGTTAACCTCATCGATTACATTTTGCAGAAATTCAAATGTGGATTCCTTGCCGGCGCAGAATACATCATCAAATACACCCCAGGTTTCCTGCACATATTTGATTCCTCCTCTTTCCAGTCCGTCTTCAGTTTTACCCGAGATCATGTTTGCCGGAATTGCGGTAGGCTTCTCCGGAAAACAACTCAGCCAGGGATAGGCGGCAATGGCCGCACTGCTGTGACCGGGCATTTCAATCTCCGGGATTACTTCTACATAACGCTCACGGGCATACTGTACCACCTCTTTAATCTCCTGCTGGGTATAAAAGCCTCCATGCGGAATATTATCATTGCCTTTGCCCGGGTAGCGACCGATGATTGTACCATTGCGCCAGGCACCCATCTTTGTCAGTTCCGGGTACTTCTTTATTTCAATCCGCCAGCCCTGATCTTCAGTCAGGTGCCAGTGAAAGGTATTGAGTTTATGCAGGGCGAGATAATCAATATACTTTTTAACAAAGGAAACGGGCAGAAAATGACGGCCTACATCCAAGTGCATACCCCGGTATTCAAATCGGGGTGCATCTTCCACACTTACATGGGGGATATCCAACCGGGTGCCCGCCAATTTTAACCGGGCATCCGGAACCGGCAGGAGCTGGATCAGGGTCTGAATGCCATAAAACACCCCTTCTTCATTGTCACCGGCAATATATACCCCGTTACCATTTACGGATAAACGATAGGCACCCGGTAGTGCATTATCCATCCGTTCAAAATTCAAACGGATCGCATTCTTACTGATCGTATTGGATAGTATATTCAACTTAAACTGATAAAACTGTTCCAGGTATTCATTGATATATTTTGCCGTTTTATCCAGGTTGCTTCCTTCCAGTACCAATACCGTTGCCGGACTGATGCTAAACCGGGCATTTATTTTGGGTTGTTTGACGGAAGCGGGCTGGGGAATAATATGCACCGTCTGGGTGCTGGCGGAGAGGGTAAAAAATCCCAAGAACAGGCCAATCGCTATTTTTCGCATGTAAGTTATTTTGATGCTTTAAATTTACAGAATACCCAACAACTTACGTTATGCAAACCAATGCGGAAGTTATTAACCGGTTTTATACCGCGTTTCAGCAAAAGGACTACCAGGGCATGAATGCCTGCTACAGTGACGATATCGTTTTCAGCGATCCCGCATTTGGCTTATTGCGGGGAGAAGAGGCAAAATATATGTGGGAAATGCTATGTAAAAACGCAAAGGATTTTTCACTGACTTTCTCAGACATTGAGTTGCTGGACGAAGAATATGCTACCTGTAAATGGACCGCCAGCTATACTTTTTCCCAGACGGGCCGTAAAGTGGTGAACCGGATCAAGGCCTTTATGAGACTCAAAGACGGAAAAATCATTGAACACAGTGACGCTTTCCCCCTCAGCAAATGGGCGGCACAGGCCCTGGGCTGGAAGGGTGAACTCTTTGGCTGGATGGGCTGGATGAAAAGGGCGATTCAGAAAAAAGCCAGGAAGAACCTGGTAGCTTTCATTGAAAGTAAATAAAATTAAATGTGATGCTCCTGACTGCCGACTGCCAACTGCCGCCTGCCGACTGATCAATATTCTAAGAAAATAATATCCAACTAATCCTCTAAGTAACCAAACTTCCCCGCATTCACATCCTGTATCGCTTGTTCCACTTCCGGCCAGGTATTCATCAGGAAGGGACCATAGGCGGCGATGGGTTCGTCAATGGGTTCGCCGGATAAAACCAGTATGATGCTGTCTTCTTTGGCTTCAAGCGTAATTTCTTCCCCATCGTTTTTAAACAATACGAAATGGTCAGCTGCTACGTCCTGTCCGTTGATAACGGCAGATCCCTGTATTATGAGCAGACCGGTGTTATAATGCGCTGGCAAGGTTAACGTAGCCCGTCCGGAAGCCTGTAAACGGGCATTATACACTTCCATCGGGGTGAAGGTGAAAGCCGGACCCTTTGTGCCCTGGTAGGTACCGGCAATAACCTCTATATAGCTTTTCCCGTCTGTCAGGGAATGTCGTCCCATTTTTTGGTTCGTCAGTTCCTGATATTTCGGCGTGGTTTTTTTATCCTTTGCCGGCAGGTTCACCCAAAGTTGTACCATCTGGAAAGGGCCGCCGGTTTTGCTGTATTCCTTTTCGTGATATTCTTTATGCAAAAGACCGGATCCGGCGGTCATCCATTGTACATCGCCTTCACCAATGATCCCGCTGTTGCCGGCACTGTCATGATGCGCAATCCGTCCATGATAAGCTATCGTCACCGTTTCAAAACCGGCATGCGGATGTACACCAACGCCACGTGGCTCTTCGGATGGATTAAATTCAATCTTCGCCCCATAGTCCATCAGGAAAAAAGGGCTCATTCTTTTCTTATCAATCAGCCTTCCACCCGGAAAGAAAGAATGTACGCGGAATCCATCGCCGACCATGTGAGGAGCCGGAGGAGGGAGGATATGTTCGATATTTTTGGTGTTCATGTTGAATATTATTTATATAGAATTTTTGATTTCAGTTAGTAGTTAGTAGTCGGTAGTTAGTAGTCAACAGCCGACAGCCCATACAAAGGAGGTTGTGGCTTAGCAAACAGCTGTTACTTGTTTTACGGTTTTCCTCACCACTCCCCACTCACTACTCACCACTCACCACTCACCAACCTTACTTCAGCATTGGTACTTCCATCAGCAACACTTCCGCATCTGAATCTGCTTTGATGGACAATACTTCCGCTTCCGTGATGCCGAGCCCATCTCGGCGGTTAAGGGAGATGCCATTGATGGTTACATTTCCTTCAATGACGAAAGCATAAACGCCATTGTCTTTTTTAAACAGCTTGTATTCCGTTAAAAAATCTTTGTCCAGTTTGCCCAGGCTGAACCAGGCATCCTGGTGGATATGGACCTTGCCGTCGGTGGTGCCCATGGGAGAGACCACTGTGAGCAGTTTATTATGCTTGTCCGCATCGGTAAAACTTTGCTGATCATACCGGGGAGTTACATTCCGCTGATTGGGGAATACCCAGATCTGGAAAAATTCCACGGTCTTATCTTTATTCTTATTTTTTTCGGAGTGTTGGATACCGGTGCCTGCACTCATTACCTGTACGTCGCCCTGGCGAATCACCTGTTTATTGCCCATATTATCCTGGTGTTCAAGATCGCCACTCGTGGGAATGGAGATGATTTCCATATTATCGTGCGGATGGGCGCCAAAACCCATACCCCCGGCAACGGTATCGTCATTGAGTACACGGAGCGCTCCGAAGTGGATACGGTCTGCGTCCTGATAGCCGGCAAAACTAAACGTATGATAACTGTTCAGCCAGCCATGGTTTGCCTGTCCGCGGGTGGCTGCTTTATGTAAGATGGTTTTCATGATTTTCGTTTTATTTATTTTCAGTCACCACTTTTTGTATAACCAGTTTTTCGGCCAGCCATAAAAACTCCGTGACAAAGTTATGGACCATGCCCTGGAAACTTTCGTCCAGCAGGTCGCCGTCCGGACTGAATTTTTTATCCACGGCCGGGGTGATCAGCATATTGGGCGAGGCAATACCGAACAGGGCAGGCACCAGTTGTAATAATTGCTGGGAGGCCCTCATTCCACCCATCGCACCGGGTGAGGCAGTTACAATACCAAAAGGTTTGTGTAACTGTTTGGGAAAATGATCCAGCAAGTTTTTTAAGGCCGGTGAATAACCGCCGTTATATTCCGGGCTGACCAGTATAAACGCTTCGGCAGCAAAGATCCGCTGAGCGAGAGACTGAAATTCCGTCGGAGCTTTTTCAGGAGCTGTCCAAACGGATTGTACCGGGGGCAGGTTCCAGTCCTTTAATTCAATCAGGTCAATTTCATGTGTGGTATTTTTTTTAAACCAGTTATTCAGGTGCAGCGCCACACGTACGGTTACACTGTTTATTCTCGGGCTGCCGGAGAGAATGACTATTTTCATTTTTCTTAGTTTATAAGTCAAAGGTACATAATCAATGTTTAAACATCAAATATTTTATTCTTAGTAGTATGTTAAACCTGTTTTTTATGGGTATTGTGCTGGAAACAATTAATTTCGAAGGCATTAAAGTAAAAACAATGGTCCATAGAAGAAAGTTCATTCAGTCCTCCGCGCTGGGTTCATTGGGGGTATTGTTCAGTAAAATCGCGGCAGGTGCCGGCACTCCCTCATCCGTAAAAGGCCGTCCCGTGGTAATCTCCACCTGGGATGCGGGACTGGAAGCCAATAAAGGAGCCTGGGAAGTGCTGGGTAAAGGGGGAAGAGCCCTGGATGCCGTTGAGAAGGGGGTGATGGTGACCGAGGCTTCACAGAATTGTTGTGTGGGACTTGGCGCGAATCCGGACCGGGATGGCTTTGTTACCCTGGATGCCTGTATTATGGATGAGTTTTCAAATTGCGGAAGTGTGGCCTTTCTCGAACGCATTAAGCACCCCGTTGCAGTCGCCCGTCGCGTGATGGAGAAAACTCCACATGTAATGCTGGTGGGCAGCGGTGCGCAGCAATTCGCCGTGGCAGAAGGTTTCCCGCTGGAAGAACAGAAACTCTCTCCCGATGCGCAGCGTACTTATGAGGAATGGCTGAAAAAATCTGATTATAAATCTCCCATAATCAATGTAGAGAATAAAGGTCATGGGCCTTTTGCCCCTTACAAACTGGATAATGGCGAATGGAATCACGATACCATCGGTATGGTGGCCATGGATACATTCGGAAACCTGAGTGGCAGTTGTACGACCAGCGGTGCCGGCTTTAAAATGCGGGGCCGTCTCGGCGATTCACCCATCATCGGCGCCGGTCTGTTTGTCGATAATGAAGTAGGGGCCTGTACCGCCACCGGCCAGGGCGAAGACGTAATCCGCGTGGCGGGTTCTCACTCCGTAGTGGAACTTATGCGCCAGGGATTAAGTCCGGAAGCCGCTTGCAAAAAAATCATCGAACGCATTGCCCGGATAAAAAAAGAAAAAGCAAAAGATATCCAGGTCGCTTTCCTGGCCCTGAATAAACAGGGAGTAGCCGGCGCCTATGCCCTCCATCCCGGTTTCAGTTATGCAATCAAGAGCGGAACGAAGGAAACATTGATAAAAGCGAAAAGTTATTTTGGGAGTTGAGAGAGCGTGAAAGCAGCAAGTTTCTGAAAGAAGGGTTTAGGAGGTTTAGAGAGTTTTTAAATAGAAAGAGTCTGAAAGAAGGGTTTAGGAGGTTTAGAGAGTTTTTAAATAGAAAGTTTCTGAAAGAAGGGTTTAGAGGTTTAGTTGTTTAGAGGTAGAATCTCTTTGTATTCCGCCCCGTTAGGGGTGGCCTGTTAATAGAAACAAGATTTTACAAGGATCCCAAAGAGCCCTGTAGGGGCGAAATATTAAATTGTTTGGGGTTTAGAGAGTTTTATAGATGTAAGCGGTTGAAAGCAAAGTTTAGTTGTTTAGATGACATTTTTCAGAAAGGGCTGTTCCCTAACACCTAACAGCGAACAACTTTTTATATGAACGACAAAAAATACATCATCGAAATCGCCACCTCCGATTTTTTGACCACCAGATCCGCCGTGGAAGGCGGTGCCGACCGGATTGAGCTCTGTGCCAATTTAGCGGAGGGTGGTACGACCCCAACTTATGGTACGGTCAAACAATGCCGTGAAGCATTTTCAGTTTTGCTTTATCCCATTATCCGTCCAAGGGGTGGTGATTTCCTGTACACCGACGAAGAGTTCTCAATCATGCTGCAGGATATCAAACTGTTCAAAGAACTGGGTTGTGATGGGGTGGTGATCGGACTGCTGAACCGGGATGGAAGCATTGATGTGCCGAGATCAACCCAACTAGTGGAAGCTGCTTATCCATTGGGCGTAACTTTTCACCGGGCTTTCGATCGTTGCCGTGATCCATTTGAAGCGTTGGAGCAATTGGTGGAAATGGGCTGTGAACGCATCTTAACTTCCGGACAATTACCCACGGTAAGCGAAGGGGCTGACCTGATCGCTGAACTGAACCGCAAGGCGGAAGAACGAATTATCATCATGCCCGGCAGTGGTTTGCGGAAAGAGAATATCAAATGGCTGGCGGAGAAAACGGGTTGTCAAGAATTTCATTCTTCATTAAGAGGCAAAGCCGCTTCATTCATGGAATTCATCCATCCGGGATTTGCCGGCTCCGCGGAGAGTTATACGAACAATGCCATTGATCCGGAGGAAGTGAGGGCATTGCGGGCGGCATTGGATTAAAATATGGAAGAAAAAATAAACCCGGAAAAACTCCGGGTTTATTTTTATTAAATTTTCACTGTCTTCATGTAATCCGCATTCACTTTCGCCGCTTCCAGTGAAGATCCATTTGGATAAGCTTCCTGTTCCACGATATAATATTGCATACCGTATTTTTTGGCGGACTTCAGGATGGTTGGCCAGTCGATACTACCGGTACCCAGGTCAACGGAATTCTTGCCGTTATCGGTTCCGGGATTTTTACTCCGGTCTTTCACATGGCAGAGACGGAAACGTTTTTTATAATTTTTAAACCAGGCTTCAATATCCACGCCGGCAGCTGCCACCCAATAAATATCCATTTCAAAATCCACCAGGGATGGATCGGTGCCGTTCATCATCACATCCTGGGGCAACTGACCATCCATTGCTTTGAAGGAATAGTCATGGTTATGGTAAGCGAAACGGATGCCGTTCTTTTTACAGATTTCACCTTTCTGATTGAATTCATCGGCAAAGCGTTTAAAATCATCCAGCGATTTCTGCGGACCTTTCCAGGGACAGATCAAATATTTCATCCCGATTTCCGCGGCCTCCGCGGCCTTTTTTTCAAAGTCCTTGGTGATATCACAATGGGAAGAAACGATTTTCATTCCCAATTCATCCATGTAATTTTTAAATCCGGTATGTCCCATACCCCAGAACATCCCTTTAGCGCCTTCATAACTTTCAATTTGTTTATAGCCAAAGGAGGCGAGTTGTTTCAGAACACCTTTCGGATCACCAGGAATCACATCGCGTAAAGTGTACAACTGGATGCCGAATTGGGAGATGGGTTTTGCGGTTTCCGCTGCAAACAGGGAGGAGCTGCCCAGGCTGTTTAACACCAGTCCGGTACCCACTGCACCTGTAAATTTTAAAAAGTTTCTTCTGTTGTATTGCATAGCCTCGTTTTTTAATAATTATTCAGCCCAGGCTTTATCTCCTTTTTTGTAGGGGAAAGCTCCATCATACCGGCCTGGTACCGGGAGATGTCTCAGGGTTTCTGTCATTCCAGTTTTGGAGGTAAAGAATCCCCAGAGCGTCAACTGTTTCATCATGGTATAGTAATGAGGAGGGGCGCCCACAAAGGGTTGCTTTGTTGCTTTGGCAATTTCCCGCTGTTCTTTCTCCGCCTCGTTCTTCTTGTCATTAAACTGTTTGGCTTCTTTTTCAAGACTCAGGAGCAGGTCATGCCGTTGCTGTGGCGTACATTCCATAAAGGATTTATCATGCATTTTTTTGCTTACCTCCTGGAGTTTTTCAATGCCATCGGTGAAGACCTTCTGCTCGGCTTCCGTATAACAGTCGGTGATCATTACTTTCATAAACTCGCCAACGGCCGCCGCTTTGGCACCGGGTGTAGCCGTAGCCGGAATAATGGTTTCCCCGATTTCATCCAGGAGCGCAATGGTTTCAGGAGAAAAGGCACTGGCTTTTGCTCCCGTAGTACATCCGGATAAAAATACTTCTCCTCCAATCACCACACCACCGGTGAGGATGGCTATTTTCTTTAAAAGTTCGCGTCTGTCCATAATATTTAACCCCCCAACCCCCTAAAGGGGGCTTTACACTCCGCTATCAGGCGAAGCGTTTAGATTTTTATTATTAATAATTAATTTTATGTCTGCAAGAATTCTATTCAATACAAAATTTATTTTATTAAAAACTTCTTGATTGCTGAACCTGATCACCTGGTATCCCCATTCAAGCAAGTCAGCTTCTCTTTTATTATCATTTTGCTGAACTTCTTCTAACTGATGTATTGATCCATCCAATTCAATAATCAGTTTTGCCCTATGACAATAGAAATCAGCAATATAAATTCCTATTGGATGCTGTCTTCTGAACTTATAACCTTCCAATCCGGCTTTCAGGTGCATCCATAAAACAGTTTCTGCCGGTGTCATGTTTTTTCTAAGTTGCTTCGCTTTTTCAAAGATTAAATACGAGGCACCTTCAAACATTCCTCCCTTTTTATATGGATTTCCTGATGACATTTCAACTTTAAAGACTGTTCCCAAGTCTCCCTTTAGGGAGATTTAGAGGGTTTTTGTATTATAAATTTCCTTTTTTCAATTCACTTACGGCGAAATCCGCAGCTCTGGCTGTCATGGCCATATAGGTCAGGGAGGGATTCACACAGGATGCACTGGTCATGCAGGCACCGTCCGTGACAAATACATTTTTAGCATCCCATACCTGGTTGTTGCCATTGAGTACTGATGATTTTGGATCACGTCCCATACGGGCGGTCCCCATTTCATGGATGCCCATACCGACTTCATAACCATGATCATAAGAGTTAACGTCTTTTACACCGGCGGCTTCCAGCATTTCCTTCGCATCATTCATCATGTCAATCCGCATCTTATGTTCATTCTCTTTGATTTCCACATCCATATTCAGTACCGGAAGCCCCCAGGCATCTTTCACGTCTTTATTCAGGGTGATTTTATTATCATGATAGGGGAGCATTTCGCCGAAGCCCATAATGCCGATATTCCAGTTGTCAGTTGGTTCAGTGAGCGCATTTTTGAGATCTGCCCCAATGGTGAATTCGGCCACTTCCATTCCCCGTCCACGACTGGCACTGCCCTGGTAGCCAAAGCCACGTACATAATCCCGTTTATCTTCATAAATATTCCGGAAGCGGGGAACATAAACTCCTGTAGGTCTTCGCCCGTATACATATTTATCGCTGTATCCTTCCACTTTACCACCGGCGCCACAACGGAAATGGTGGTCCATCACATTATGTCCGAGTTCTCCGCTGCTGCTGCCTAGTCCTTCGGGCCAGATATCCGAGGCAGAGTTCATCAGCACCCAGGTGGAATTAAAAGCGGAGGCACAGAGGAAAACAATCTTCGCTTTGAACTCGTATGTTTTTTTATCCATGGTGTCCACGATCTCCACACCGGTGGCTTTTTTCGTGTCCTTGTTATAAAGTACTTTGGATACAATAGAGAAAGGACGGAGTGTGAGATTGCCGGTCTTCATCGCAGCCGGCAGGGTAGCTGATTGTGTACTGAAATAACCACCAAAAGGACAACCTCTCCAGCACCGGTTCCGGTACTGGCAATTGGTCCGGTCATGATGCGGCTGGGTCAGGTTGGCACTCCGGCCAATAATCATATGACGGCTTCCTTTGAAATGATTTTTAATCTTAGCCGCCACATCCTTTTCCACGCAATTCAATTCCATGGCGGGCATAAAGTCTCCGTCTGGTAAAACCTCCAGTCCTTCCAGGCTGCCTTGTATTCCCGCAAAGCGTTCCGCATAGCTGTACCAATCTGCCATGTCCTCATAACGGATCGGCCAGTCGGTACCGAATCCGTCTTTCAGGTTGGCTTCAAAATCCCACTTATTAAAGCGGTAACTCTGACGACCCCAGGTTAAGGAACGTCCACCTACATGATAGCCCCGGAACCAGGAAAAAGGTTTGGTTTCCGTATACGGACTTTCTTTGTCCTTGGCCCATAGATCCAATACAATTTCATTCAGGGGATAATCCCGCTTCAAGGCCGGATAATCATTGATCATCTGTTGCGTGGGTTTCAAACCGCGGTGCGGGAACTCCCAGGAATCTTTGGTGGCATTCACATACCCTTCAATATGTTTGATATCACGGCCCCTTTCCAGGAGCAGGACTTTCAGTCCTTTCTCGGTCAGTTCTTTGGCCGCCCATCCGCCACTAATTCCGGAGCCGACTACAATTGCGTCATACTGGTTATCTGCCATCGTTAGATCGTTTTATTGGTTTTTATTTCAATTTCAGTTGTTAAGAATCAGGTGTTGGGTGTTAGCTGTTAGTTGTTAGGAAACAGCCCCTACTAAGAACTGATTCTTTCAAGGACGTCAGTCGTACTTCGTATTTCGTACTTCGTACTTACCTTCAGACATCACATATCTTAATCGCCTTCTCCAACGCCGCTATTTTCTCCCCGGTATTCTTTCCCGTCGTAATAAATTCCTGCGCCACATACCCCTTGTAACCGGTTTCTACTATCGCTTTCATGATCGCCGGATAATACAGTTCCTGTGATTCATCAATTTCATGACGGCCCGGTACACCGGCTGTATGATAATGGCCGAAGTACTCATGGTTGTCCCGGATCGTCCGGATCACATCGCCTTCATTGATCTGCATGTGATAGATATCATAAAGCAGTTTGAAGTTAGGGGAACCAATCATTTTGCAGAGGTTCACCCCCCAGGCACTCTTGTCGGCCATATAGTCTTTGTGATCCACTTTGCTGTTGAATAACTCCATCTGGATGATCACGCCTTCCTTTTCGGCCAGCCCGATAATTTGTTTCAACCCTTCCGCACAGTTCTTCATTCCGGTCTCGTCATCCATGCCATTCCGGTTACCACTGAAACAGATCAGGTTTTTATACCCGGCTTTTGCAACGAGGGGGATTGCTTCATTAAAATCTTTTATCAGCCAGGCATGGTTGTTTTTATTATTCCAGCCTTCTGTCAGACTAATCTTCCCGGCCGTATAACACATCGAACAGGTGATGCCGTGCTGCTGAACTGTTGGCCAGTCTTTGGGCGTCAACAGATCGATCGCGGAAAAACCCAGTTTTTTTACCGTCCCGCATAATTCATCCAGGGGCATGAAATTAAAGGTCCATGAACAGACGGAATGGTTGATATTGCCTTTCAGGGATTGTTGTTCCTCCATAGCTTGATCGGTAAAAGAAGACAATGAAGTCAGACTTCCCGCTGCCAGGGATCCGGCAGCCAGCTTTTTTAACGCCTCACGTCTTGATGTTTGTTTATGCATAAGCCTGTTTTGCCGGTCAGGATTTGGTTACTTTTTCATCTTTAAAACTCAGGGCAAACAATAACATGACTGCCGCTGCTATCGCTGCCGGAATCAGCCAGATCATTTTATAATCAAAACCATCGGCGGTCTTGTACGCATCCGTGATCATACCGGCCACTTTAAAACCGATCAGCATCCCCACACCATAGGTAGCGAGGGTGATCAGTCCCTGGGCCGCACTCTTATATTGTTCACCGGCTTTTGAATTGGTATAGATCTGACCGGATACAAAAAAGAAATCATAGCAAATACCATGCAGGGCGATACCCGTGATCAGCATAAAGCCCAGTTCGCCGGCATTGCCATAGGCAAACAAAACGTAACGGAGTGCCCAGGCCAGCATACCTACCAGGATGGTTTTTTTGAAGCCAAAGCGGGTAAAGAACACAGGCAGGGCCAGCAGGAACAACACTTCCGAACCCTGTCCTATGGTCATCTTACCGGTAGGATTTGACATACCGATATTGGTCAGGAAAGGGTTCGTATTCTGATAGTAAAAGGCGAGCGGAATACAAATAGCAACAGAAGCGAGGAAAAAGATGGCAAAGTTTTTATCTTTTAACAGCTTCAATGCATCCAGACCAATGATATCGCCGACGCTGACTTTCTCCCCGCTTTTTTTGGAGGGTGGGGTTTTAGGCAATGTAAAACTCAGTAATCCTAAAACCAATGCGGCGGAACCGGATAACAAGAAAGTGTTTTTCAGCATACCGGCCGCAATATTTTCTTTAGAATCCCAATGAAAAAGATAACTGATCAGCAAACCAGCCACGATCCATCCGATCGTTCCCCAAACACGGATACTGGAAAAATCTTTTTCCGGATTTTTCATCTGATTGAAGGAAACGGAATTTACTAAGGCCAGTGTGGGCATATACAGCACCATATAACCGAATACATAGGGATAAAAAGTACTGATATTATCTGCCGTGTACATCTGGTACATCAGAATCGCTCCGGCAATATGCAATACCCCAAGGATTTTTTCCGCATTGAAAAAACGATCGGCGATCAGGCCAATGATAAAGGGTGCAATAATGGCTCCCCAGGATTGTGTGGAAAATACCTGTCCGATACTGGCACCATCGGCCTGAAGGTTCGTGCCTAAAAAGGTACCCAGTGTCACAAACCATCCTCCCCAGATAAAGAATTCAAGAAACATCATGACCGACAGCTGGATGCGTGTAGTGGATTTCATGTGAGAGCCTTTAAGTGAATCGTTAGTTTTTTAAAAAGTGATTTCGGAAAACTAAATGTACTATTTTTAACCACATATTTTATTTATCATTTATCAAATTTTACCCGCAGTAATCTTTGTTTATTCACATTATTCATTTCAAACGTTTGCGATGCAAAACAGAAAACTACGAATGGCGATGATCGGTGGAGGTATCGACGCTTTTATAGGAGCAGTACACCGGATTGCGCTCAATATGGACGGGCAGGTGGAACTGGTGGCCGGGGCCCTCAGTGTCAACCCTGAAGTTGCACTTGAATCTGGCCGGCAACTCTTCCTCAGCGAAGACCGGATCTATACGGATTACAAGACCATGCTGGAGAAAGAAGCAGCCATGCCCGCTGATAAACGTATCGATTTTGTGACCATTGTGACGCCCAATTTCGTGCATTTTGATCCGGCTATGATGGCCCTGGATAAGGGCTTCAATGTTGTCATAGAGAAACCCATCACTTTTTCCCTGGAAGAAGCCAAACTGCTGAAAGCAAAACTGGAAGCAACCGGCCTCAGTTTATTGCTCTGTCATACCTATAACGGGTACCCCATGGTGAAGCAGGCCAAACGCATGTTACAACAGGGTGTATTGGGCAAAATCCGGAAAGTATATGTTGAGTACCCGCAGGGATGGCTGAGTACCTTCCTGGAAAAGACCGGTCAGACACAGGCGGCCTGGCGAACCGACCCGAAAAAAAGTGGGAAGGCCGGTTCGATGGGCGATATCGGTACCCATGCATTTAACCTGGCGGAATATGTAACCGGTTTGAAAGTAACCAGTCTTTGCTCCAATGTAAATATTATTGTGGAAGGCCGGATGCTGGACGATGATGGCGCGGCATTCCTGAAGTTTGATAATGGAGCCACAGGTGTTTTAATGGCTACCCAGATTGCCGCCGGGGAGGAAAACAATGTGAAGATCCGTGTATATGGCGAGAAGGGCGGACTGGAATGGAAACATGAAGATACCAATACCTTACTCGTGAAATGGCTGGATAAACCGGTGGAAATTTACCGCGCCGGTACTGGCTACCTGGATTCTTTTGCCAGTCATAACTGCCGCACACCGGCCGGTCACCCGGAAGGATTCCTGGAAGCTTTTGCCAATCTCTACCGCAATTTTGTACTGACCGTACGGGCAAAAATAAATGGCGAAACGCCCAAACCGGAATGGCTTGATTTTCCGGGTGTGGAAGAAGGGATACGGGGCATGGCTTTTATTGAAAATATTATTGAATCCGGTAAGTCCGATACCAAGTGGACCCCATTTGTCGTATAATTTTTTTTTGAACTATTTATTTTAAACCGATGACAACCATTAAAGGCCCCGGAATATTTCTGGCCCAGTTTATGGGAAATGAAGCCCCTTTTAATAATTTAAAATCCATCTGCCTCTGGGCGGAATCTCTTGGTTTTAAAGCCATCCAAATACCCACCTGGGATGACCGGTGTATTGACCTTAAACTGGCTGCAGAGAGCAAGACCTATGCGGATGAAATAAAAGGGATCGTCAACGATTGCGGACTGGAGATTGCTGAATTGTCCACGCATCTGCAGGGGCAATTGGTGGCGGTCCATCCGGCCTATGACACTTTGTTTGATGGTTTTGCCCCGGAAGCCCTGCGCGGTAATCCCAAAGCAAGAATGGAATGGGCCATTCAACAGGTGAAGTATGGCGCTAAAGCTTCACAAAACCTGGGACTGACCGCGCATCCTACTTTCAGTGGTTCGTTGTTATGGCATACATTTCATCCATGGCCGCAACGACCAGCCGGACTGGTGGAAGAAGGATTTAAAGAACTCGGAAAACGATGGACACCCATCCTGAATTATTTTGATGAATGCGGGGTGGATGTCTGCTATGAAATTCACCCGGGAGAGGATCTTTTTGACGGGGCTACTTATGAAATGTTTCTGGAAGAAGTAAATAATCATCCGAGAGCCTGCTTATTGTATGACCCCTCACATTTTGTATTGCAACAACTGGATTATATTCAGTATATCGATTTCTATCATGAGCGGATCCGGGCCTTCCATGTTAAGGATGCGGAATTTAATCCAACTGGCAGGCAGGGCACATTTGGCGGGTACCAGTCCTGGGCCAACAGGGCCGGCCGTTACCGCTCACCCGGAGACGGGCAGGTGGATTTCAAAACCATTTTCAGCAAACTGACTCAATACGATTATCCCGGCTGGGCCGTGATGGAGTGGGAGTGTTGTATTAAACATCCGGAAGACGGTGCCAGGGAGGGGGCTGAATTTATCAGTAAACATATTATCCGGGTTACGGAAAAGGCTTTTGATGATTTTGCGGCCAGTGGAACGGACGAAAAAGCAAACCGATTATTGCTCGGGTTGGATTAACCACTAAATTCGTACAGCAAAAAAATTATAATTTAAAATATTTTGTATGAAAAAGATGATTCTTCCATTATTCGCGATTGTTATGCTGGCCTCCTGTGGCGGAGCAGATACTTCAGGTGGGAAAACGACTGAACCTGTTGCCGAAAAGCCCAAAGATCCGGCTTATGATAAGGGACTTGCTTTAGTGGCACAGAATGACTGCCTGACCTGTCATAAAATCAATGAACCCTTTACCGGACCCAGTTATTCGCAGGTAGCGGAGAAATATGCGGGTGCTGATGCGGCCAAAATAAAAGAAATCTCCGAGAAGATTATCAAAGGGGGTACGGGTGTTTGGGGATCAGCCCTGATGACGCCCCATGCCTCCCTTTCTCAGGAAGATGCAGAAGCGATGGTAAAATATATTTTATTACTTAAAAAATAACCAAGGATGAAAACCCTGCTCATCGGCACTATCGTAGCCCTGTCTGCGGTCTCGTGTAACAACAGTTCCGAGACTACGAAAAATGCGGAAGGCGACAGCCTGGTGCCTCCAACGACTGCTATGGCCAATGTATTAACGGAAGAACAGCAAAAAGAAGGCTGGCAATTATTATTTGATGGCCAAACCACTAAGGGCTGGCATAAGTATGGTGGTAGCCCTGTTGGCAGTGCCTGGAAAGTGGCCGATGGAATGCTCTACCTGGATACTACCGATAAAAAGGACTGGCAGATCAGGGATGGGGGCGATATAGTGAGTGATTCTGCCTATGATAATTTCCATCTCAAACTCGAATGGAAAATTGCCAAAGACGGTAACAGCGGGATCATCTTTTATATTCATGAGGATACCGCTAAATACGAATGGCCCTGGAATACCGGTCCTGAAATGCAGGTGCTGGACAATAGCGGACACCCGGATTCCAAGATCATTAAACATCGGGCCGGGGATCTGTATGACCTGATCTCCTGCAGTAAGGAAACCGTGAAACCGGCGGGCGAATGGAACCTGGCGGAAATCAAATCACAGAATGCTAAACTGGAACTATCACTCAATGGTGAAGTAGTGGTGAGTACCACACTCTGGGATGATGCCTGGAAAAAACTCGTGGCCGGCAGTAAGTTTTCCAAAATGCCTGGTTTCGGTACGTATCAGAAAGGAAAGATCGGATTGCAGGACCATGGCAACATGGTATGGTACCGGAATGTAATGATCCGGAAATTATAAGTTGACTGATATGAATGATAAAAGGCTGGCCATTGGCCAGCCTTTTATCATTATTCGACTTTAGCGATCTTCAGCACATTCGTCGGCAGGTGCAGGTGGATCGGCGTGGAGCCGGTACTGACCACCACATCGCCGCTACGGACAAAGTCTCTTTCTTTTAAGATATCGATCTGGTCGGAAAAGATATCATCCAGGCTTTCCTCTTCATCATAATAGAAGGCGCGTACCCCCCAGCTCAGGCTCAGCTGATTGACGAGTGAGCGGATTTTTGTGAAGATATACAGGTGAGCTTTGGGACGGTAACTGCTCAGCATAAATCCGGTATACCCACTCTGGGTCATCCCGATCAGGGCGTCGGCATTTACATCTTCAGCCAGTTTACAGGCATTATAACAAATCGCATCACTCAGAAAAGAAGGAGAGTGCGATTGGGGTTTCAGCATTTCCTCCCGGTTGTAATCGTAGGCTTTTGTTTCCACTTCCATGATAATCTTGGTCATGGTCTCCACTACCAGTTTGGGATACTTGCCGGTGGCCGTTTCCCCACTCAGCATCACCGCATCGGCGCCTTCCAGTACCGCATTGGCCACGTCGGTGATCTCACTCCGGTTGGGTTTGGTCCGTTCGATCATGCTCTCCATCATCTGGGTGGCTACGATCACAGGTTTGGCCCGGTGCAGGCATTTTTTGATTATATCTTTTTGGATCAGGGGAATCGCTTCTACCGGCAGTTCCACACCGAGATCCCCCCGGGCGATCATGATGCCATCACTTTCCACGATAATATCACGCAGGTTCACAATCGCCTGCGGCATTTCAATTTTGGCAATCACTTTGGCAGAGTGGCCTGCTTTTTTAATCTTTTCTTTCAAACCGGTAATATCATCCGGACTGCGTACAAAAGAAAGGGCAATCCATTCCACCCGTTGTTTCATGATAAATTCCAGGTCTGCCAGATCTTTTTCTGTCAGCGATGGCAGTGAAATGCGGGTATCCGGCAGATTCATTCCTTTTTTGGGCAACAGCACCCCACCCAGGGTCACTTCCACTTTTACTTCCTTTGCGGCGGTGATTTCCTTCACGATCACTTCCAGTTTACCATCATCAAACAGGATTTTCTCTCCCACTTTCACATCGGTGTGCAGATCGGGGTAGGAGACATAGATCCTTTCCCGGTTCCCGATCACTTTTTCATTGGTGAACGTGAGTATATCCCCTTCATTAATTTCCAGGGCACCGCCTTCCAGGTCTCCTACACGGAGTTTCGGTCCCTGCAGGTCAGCGAGGATGGCAATATTGTAGGGCTCTGATTTATTGATCTTGTGAATCAGTTCGATGATCCGGGCCTTGTCTTCATGGGCACCGTGAGAGAAATTCAGGCGGAAAACATTCACGCCGGCTTTGACCAGTTCCAGTAATTTTTCATAGGTATCACAGGCCGGTCCAACAGTGGCGACAATCTTGGTTCGTTTAAAAGCGTGTATACGGCCGGCTTCTTTGTCAAATGATTTATGGAGGTATTTGTCAATGTTTTTATTCATAATAAGTGGCGGTCTTTAGTAGAGGTGAAAAGGCGTACGGTTCAATCAGCTGGCGAGGATCTTCACAATCTTCATCCATTCATCACTGATCTTACCTTTATTTTTTACCGCTGTTTCCAGCGGGATATAATTCATTTTATTATTCTGGATGCCGACGAATACATTATGACGACCTTCCAGCAGGCATTCAACGGCATGATAACCCATCCGGCTGGCAATCAGGCGGTCCATACAACTGGGAGCCCCGCCACGCTGAATATGACCCAGAATACAAACCCGGATCTCGGCTTTCGGTAGTTTTTCCTGCAGTACGCGCTGCACTTCATTGGCCCCGCCAAACTCATCTCCTTCGGCTACCACGATCAGGTTCACCATTTTTTTACGACGTTCCTTTTCCTGCAGGGAAGAAATGATGCCATTGATATCGGTTTTACGTTCCGGTATTAGAATGTTTTCCGCCCCGGTGGCAATCCCGCTATGAAGGGCAATATAGCCTGCATCCCGTCCCATCACTTCAATTATAAAGATCCGGTCGTGTGCATCCATGGTATCCCTTACCTTATCAATGGCTTCTACGGCTGTATTTACTGCCGTATCAAATCCGATGGTAAAGTCGGTGCCCGAAATATCTTTATCAATGGTACCCGCCAGGCCCACACAGGGAATATCAAACTCTTTACTGAAATTTACCGCACCCCGGAAGGAACCATCTCCCCCGATGATCACGAGCCCGTTGATCCCTCTTTTTTTGAGGTTTTCATAACCGGTTTTACGACCGGCGGGTTCATAAAATTCCTTACAACGGGCGGTTTTAAGGATGGTTCCACCCCGTTGGATAATATTGGCTACGGAACGGCCTTCCATCCGGAAGATATCATCATCGATCAGTCCCTGGTAACCCCGCATGATCCCGAATACTTCCAACCCGTGATAAATACCTGTACGAACGACTGCCCTGATTGCGGCATTCATACCGGGGGCATCACCTCCCGAAGTAAGAACGCCGATTCTTGTTACTTTCTTTTCCATCTTGAATTTTAAAACTTGGCAAAAATAGGCTTTTGTTTTGTAATGTGTACCAGGCACACAATCGTTAGTATTAAACAGTTTTCCAAATATCTGATTTATTCTTTTTATTTATTGAATAAACCAATATTGGAGACAAAAAAGTAATATTCAGGAAGGAAGATGATGAACTGAAATTGTTTTGTTACTGAATAACTGAACTTTTATGCCATTTATCCCGGTTTTTATAAGGTCTTCCACTGTCCGGTTGCAGCTGCGTTGAATCATTTATCTTAGTACTTTAATAAAAGTGCATATGAAAAAACTGCTTTTACTTCTCGGAATACTGCCTGTACTGGCCTCAGGACAGATAAAATACCCGGTTACGGCCAAAGGAACGACCGTAGATAATTATCACGGAACCACGGTACCGGATCCTTACCGCTGGCTGGAAGATGACCGGAGTGACTCCACCAGGGACTGGGTGACCCGTCAGAACAAAGTAACCTTTGATTACCTCGGGAAGATACAGTACCGAAAACAATGGCAGGACAGACTGGAGGATATTAATAATTACGCCAAATACTCATCCCCGTTTCGCCAGGGGACGAATTTCTATTTTTATAAAAATGACGGACTGCAGAACCAGAGTGTGCTTTACCGGCAGAAAGGACTGAATGGTAAACCGGAATTGTTACTGGACCCCAACCAGTTTTCGGCGGAAGGCACAACCTCCCTTGCCGCCTTCAGTATTTCTAAAAACGGGAAGTACGCAGTAGTGGGTAAATCAGCGGGCGGCAGTGACTGGCGTACCTTTTTTGTGATGGACCTGACCACAAAGAAATACCTTAAAGATTCACTGGCCTGGGTGAAAGTGTCAGGAGCTGCCTGGAAAGGAAACGGCTTCTTTTACAGCCGTTATCCGGCACCGGAGAAAGGGAAGGAACTTTCTACAAAAAATGAAAATCACCAGGTATTCTATCATGTCGTGGGTACCTCACAGGATAAGGACCAGCTGGTTTATGAAGACAAAGCTAATCCGCAGCAGTTTAATTCCGTTTTTACGGATGAATCCGAACGGTATGTGTTTCTCACCAGCAACGACCGTGGAAAAGGAAAGGAAGGAAACAGCTTGTGGTATTATGACAGCAAATCAACCGACAAAAAATTCAAACCTTTGATAAAAGATATCGGTGATTTTCAGTATAGTTTTATAGAAGAGGTAAATGGGAAATTCCTCCTGCAGACCAATGAGGGTGCCCGGAACCGCCGGATCATCCAGGTGGATCCCCTGCATCCGGAAAAGGAGAACTGGACAACCTTTATACCGGAAGTGGAAGAAAACATGTCTTCGGTAACCAGTGCCGGAAGTAAATTATTCGTCACCTATATGAAAGATGTAACCAGCCGGGTGTATGTGTATGACCTGGGTGGAAAGCTGGAACGGGAAGTGAAGTTGCCCGGTCTTGGTACGGTAAGTGGTTTCGGCGGTGAACGGGAAGATCCCTTTGTCTTTTATACGTTCACTTCCATTACCTATCCGCCGACTATTTTTAAATATGATATCGCTACGGGTGAAAGCAGTCTCTTCCGTAAACCAGAAGTGAAGTTTGATCCGGAGGATTATGTGACCGAACAGGTTTTTTATCCTTCCAAAGACGGGACCCAGATTCCGATGTTTATCGTGCATAAGAAAGGACTGGAGCTGAATGGGAAGAACCCGGCCATCCTTTATGGCTATGGTGGTTTTAATATCAGCAGCACGCCCAATTTTTCTTCGGCACGGATTGCCTGGCTGGAACAGGGAGGGGTGTATTGCATTGCCAATCTCCGGGGAGGCAGCGAGTATGGAGAAAAATGGCATGAAGCCGGTATGCGGGAGAAAAAGCAAAACGTGTTTGATGATTTTATCACCGCTGCAGAATTCCTGATTGCGAAAGGGTATACTTCTCCGGATTACCTGGCTGCACAGGGCGGATCTAATGGAGGACTGCTGGTGGGAACCGTGATCAATCAGCGTCCTGAACTTTTCAAAGTGGCGATTCCCCAGGTAGGAGTGATGGATATGCTCCGGTTTCATAAATTCACGATTGGCTGGAACTGGATCGCTGAATATGGCAGCAGTGACAAGCCCGGAGATTTTAAAAATCTTTATAGTTATTCGCCGATCCATAATATCAAACCCGGTATCAATTACCCGGCCACCCTGGTCACCACGGCTGATCATGATGACCGAGTGGTACCGGCGCATTCCTTCAAATATGCCGCTACCCTTCAGGAATTTTATCAGGGAAATAACCCGTTACTGATCCGGATCGATGTGAATTCCGGGCACGGGGCCAGTAACCTGAAAAAGTCATTGGAAACCACCGCGGATATCTATTCCTTTATTTTTTACAATATGGGACTGAAGCCTGAATTTAAGCTGACGGCCGACGGGAAAAAAGCATTCTGATCAACCGGATAACTGCACCGCTATGAAAGTACTGATCACCGGGGCCAATGGATTTCTCGGGCACTACCTGGTAACCGCTTTATTGCAACAGGGATTTAATGTATTGGCAACGGGCAAAGGGGCTTGTCGCCTGGCAGGGCAGGGAACTAACGGTTTTGATTATGCGGAAATGGATTTTACCGATCTTTCATCCACCCGTGATACGGTCAGCCGCTATGCCCCGGATATTATCGTACATGCCGGGGCGGTCAGTAAACCCGATGACTGCGAACTCGATCAGGCCCTTGCCTGGCGGATCAATACCGGAGGAACCCATCATTTGCTGGAAGCGGCGGCAGCACACCAGGCTTTCTTTATTTTTATTTCCACTGACTTTGTATTTGATGGGGAGAAAGGAATGTATGCGGAAGAAGACCAGACGGTCCCCGTGAATTATTATGGCCAGACCAAACTGGAAGCAGAGAAGGCCGTACACCAGTATCCGCACCCATGGGCCGTAGTTCGTACGGTTTTGGTATACGGAGAGCCGCTTGCCGGCAGAAGTAATATTCTTTCCATTGTAAAAGATAAACTGGAAAAAGGAGAGGGGTATAAAGTGGTGGATGACCAGGTACGCACCCCAACTTATGTAGGTGACCTGGCGGAGGGGATCGTCTCCATTATTCAAAAAAAGGCCACCGGAACCTGGCACCTGAGCGGGGCGGAGGTACTTACTCCCTATGAAATGGCATGTAAAGCAGCGGATTTTCTGGGACTTGACAAAGGCTTACTTACGAGGGTAACGGCCGATACATTTACGCAACCTGCCAAAAGGCCGGCAAAAACCGGGTTTAATATTTCCAAAGCAAAAATGGTATTGGGCTTTAAGCCGGTGTCCTTTGCGGAAGGTCTGGCCAAAACTTTTTTGGGTTGAAATAATGCTGATGAAAAGAAACCGGATATTATTTTAATGCAAACTGAATTTTTTTTCTCCGGCATTTACGGGGACGGCTAATTTATTTTCTACTGGCGGTACCGGGCAGTTGTACACATTACTCACATACGCACAATAGGGGTTATAGGCTTTATTGAAATCCAGTAAAAAAGGACTGTTCTCCAGGTCTCCGGTGCGGATATCAATATAACGGCCGTTTTCATAGGTTTGTTCACCATTGCTGAGATCGGTAAATGGAATAAAGAGGTAATCTTTATATTCTTCCGACTGCATCAGTTGTTGTGACTGATAAACAGTAAGCCGCAGGGGTTTGCCACTCATCGTGAAATGAAGCAGGGCATAAACGCGGAAAGTTTTTTTGATTTTGCCGGAGGTTTCCATCGCAAACCAGGGCGCTTCATAGATCCGTTCCACCCTGGAGGGCATGAGGAATGAAGTATCGATAGGATAGAACTGCAGTCCGGCCCTGTCTTTTTCCTTTATCACCCCGTGTGTATTTATATACTGATTTCTGAAAGCCGAAACAGAATCCAGGTATTGTGGAGGTTGTGCCACGATTAAATGGCCAGAAAAAAGTAATACGAATAACAGGCTGTACTTCATACGGCAATTTAGTTCATCATCAGCACGTTCACACTTCGCTGCAGTATATTAAATGCAATTTCGGCCATCAGGTTTTCCTTATCCAGGGTAGGGTTGACTTCCGCAATTTCAAAACAGCAGATTTTCCGGTTTTGCATGAATTTACTGATCAGGTCTTCTGCTTCCCTTTCACGGAGACCATTCCCAACCGGTGTCCCGGTTCCTTTGGAGATAGACGAATCGAGGCTGTCCACGTCAAAGGATACAAAGATGTCGGTACAATCGGAGAGATAGCGGATAGCGGACCGGACCACATTTTCCGCTCCTTTGTTGCGCACTTCCTTGGTGGTAATTACTTTCATGCCGTATTTCTCGATCAGGTGCCGTTCTTCTTTTTCAAAGTCACGCAGGGAGATAAAGACCACATTTTCCGGAAGGACCTTAGGCGTGATTTTTCCGAGGGCTTTCAGCTGGTTCCATTGCCGGGTGGTTTCCTCATCCAATGTATGCACGGCACATTCCTCGTTGTCTTCGTTGATCGACACGGCCATGGGCATACCGTGCATATTGCCGGAAGGGGTGGTATACGGTGTATGCAGATCCGCGTGAGCGTCGATCCAGATCACCCCCAGTTTACATTTGGGTTTCGCCATTTTAATTCCTGCTATCACCGCACCTGCCGTGCTATGATCACCACTTAATACGACCGGGAAGAAATTATTCTTAATGGTTTCAGTCACCGATTTACTCACCCGTTCATAGATGGAACTCACCCCTTTGATCCGTTTGGCATAAGGCGATTCGATTGGTTCATAAAGCAGTTTATTTTCCGTTTGTATTTTTTCTGAAGGGAAGTGAATAAAGAAATTGCTCATGAAATCAAGGGCGGCAATTTTAATGGCTTCAATGCCGAGACTGGCACCACGGGTACCTGCACCTATTTCAGAGGGAACTTCAATCAGTTTAATATTTTTCATACTGGCCAGTGTTGGATAATCATTGCCGGCGTACGGCAAATAAATAAGGTTAAACAAATAGGGTAGCAGACCCGATTAATCAGGAATGTAAAAATTGGCGGGCAGGGATTGCTCGGCAAAGGTGAAAACGGGACGCTGTGTGGATAATGAGAGTCTCATAGAAGAGTACAAAGATAACTAATCTTTGACCAAAATCAAATAACGTTCGTTCGTATTTTGTATTTTTTATAATCTTAATATATTGATATTCAATATTATTGATGTGCGGCCAGGATTGGGATATGACTGTGATAGGCCAGTTTTTTGGTATGGGAGGTACGGAAAAGGGAGGAGGAGTTACTAGGATGTTTGGGGACGGTGACCAGTATATCAATATCTTGTTCCTTTACAAAACTATCCAGTGCTTCATAGAAATCTTCATTTGTGATAAAGAAGAATTCTTTTTTAAAATCCGCAAACATCTGGTCAACCTTTTCTTTTTCCAGTTGAAGCGCAGCAGGCAGGGTTTTGATCGCTTCTTTACTCACATGTACAATATGCAGTTTGGGATCGAGAAGTTTAAGTACCGATCCGATCAACTGGGATGGGGTACTGAGTTCCACATGCTGATAGTCCGTGGCAAAAGCCACTTTAGTCACGCCCTTGTAGACCGCATCCGGCGGTATGATCATTACCGGGTACAGGTTTTTATCAATCAGTTTGAGGGTATTGCTGCCAAACATTACCTGGCGGATCGCTGATTTGCCGGTAATCCCCATCATAACCAGGGTGGCCCGCATGGTATGGGCAAGCCGCGAAATATTTTCAATCAGGTCGCCACCCAATTCATGTTCACATTCCACTTGTCGTACCCCGGCTTTGTTAAATTCCTTTTTCAGGCTCTCCAAATAATAAAGGGAAATATCGAGGTCATCTTCATTTTCATAATTATGATAGAGTACGGCAGTGGCGCTTTCATTCCACGCCAGCATTTTAGAGGCATAACGCGCCGCATTCAGGGAGGTTTCAGAAAAGTCAACAGGGATGATGATACGGTGCATGGTTGGTTTTGTTTCGGGTAGTTAAAAATAAGGAATAAGGAATAAGAAATAAGGAATTAGGAAATGGGGGATTGGGCGCTTCCTTTCACATTCCTTATTTCTTATTCCTTATTCTTAATTTTCCGTATGAATCAGCCGAAAATCAGAGAAGCCCTCGTTTCCGACATCTCCCAAATTCAACGGGTGCGGAATGCGGTTAAGGAAAACACACTATCGGATCCGGCATTGGTCCCGGATTCGGATGTAGCGGATTATATCACCCGACGGGGGAAGGGCTGGGTTTCGCTGGAGGGGGAAGCCGTGACCGGATTTGCCATTGTCAGTGTTTCGGATCAGAATGTATGGGCTTTGTTTATCGAACCGGGTTTTGATAAGCTGGGTATTGGCAGGCAATTGCATGATAGGATGATGGACTGGTATTTTGAACAAACTCAGGAGACTATCTGGCTGAGTACCACTCCCGGGACCAGGGCTGAAGGTTTTTACCGGAAAGCGGGCTGGGAGGAAGCGGGTGAATATGGAAAGGGGGAAGTGAAGTTTATTATGACCCCGGAAAATTGGTCAAAACAAAAAAAACTTGCGGGTTAACATTTTCAATAACTTTAAAACACCCATTTGGACAACCCATTGAAGTGGTTAATCGTCCTGATAATTACAGGTAATGAAACACACACCATGCGAAGAATAGGCTATTTTTTTTCTCTTTTTCCGTTGATCTTTTTTGCCTTTTGGGTAAAACAGCCGCCTGCACAAAGTGATCTCCTGTCCAAAGCCGATGGACCTTATTTGATTTACAGGAAGGATACTTTATTCGTCCATACAATTTATGATGCCGGCGGGGTCACTAAACTCCGCACGGATACCTTAAAAACCGGGGCAAAAAAAGAAATTCAGCTCAAAGTACCCACCGGTAATCCGGATGAGTTTTTCACGGTGACGCTAAAGTCACGGCTTCAGCAGGAAAAGGCAGAATACCGGAAAGCACCCCGTCAACTGGCCATTTCCGATATGGAAGGAGACCTGAAAGGGTTCCTGAAACTATTAAAAGGGAACGGGGTGATCGACCAACAGTTTAACTGGACTTTCGGAGATGGACACCTGGTGCTGACCGGTGATTTTTTTGACCGGGGTGTACAGGTAACTGAACTCCTCTGGTTTATTTACAGTCTCGAGGAAAAGGCCAAAGCCGCAGGGGGATATGTACATTTTGTGCTGGGCAACCATGAGATTATGAATATGAATGGTGATTTCCGTTATGTTCAGCCGAGGTATATGGAACATGCCGCCCTTATGCAACTCGATTATTTATCACTTTTTGATGAGCAGAGTGAACTGGGGCGCTGGCTCCGGACCAAGAACATCGTGGAAAAAGTAGGGGAGGTGCTGTATATGCACGGGGGTATTTCATCAGAAGTAAATCTGTTCAATGCCGCGGCTCCTGTACTTAATGAGCTGGCCCGACCCTATTACGGAGACACCAGTTATCTGTATCCCAATGTGCATGTAGAGATTTTGTACAGTGAGGTCGGCCCATTCTGGTACCGGGGGTATTATATCGGTTCTCCAAAGGCTACCGAAGCCCAGATTGACAGTACCCTGAGTATTTTCGGCGCCAGATATATCGCCACCGGACATACCATTGCCCGGGATACCATCAGCACCTGGTTCAATAATAAATTGTTTAATACCGATGTGCCGCACAGCAAGGGTTTTTCTGAAGGGCTGCTGTTAGAAAAGGGAAAGTTTTACCGGGTCAACGAAGCCGGGGACAGATTCCTGATTGCCGGTTAAGTCACCCACCCGTACTGTCTGTAAAAAGCGGACCTGCCCCTGCTTCATTTTAGGTTTTATGCGCCTTCTCGCTTAAATTTGCCCCACTTTAAAAAGCACTAATCAATGGCAAGATCAATCGCGTTTCGTGAAGCTATCCGGGAAGCCCTCAGTGAGGAAATGAGAAGGGATGAAAGGGTGTTCCTGATGGGAGAGGAAGTGGCAGAATACAATGGAGCCTACAAAGTGAGCCAGGGAATGCTGGCCGAATTTGGCGCTAAACGGGTAATTGATACCCCTATTTCTGAGCTTGGTTTTACCGCAATCGGGGTGGGTGCCGCCCAGAATGGCCTTCGCCCGGTAGTGGAATATATGACCTGGAATTTTGCCGTTTTGGCTTTAGATCAAATTTTAAATACAGCTTCTAAAATGCTGGCAATGAGCGGCGGGCAAATAAGTTGTCCGATCGTGTTTCGCGGACCCAATGGTTCAGCCGGACAGTTAGGAGCTCAGCACTCTACTGCTTTTGAAGCCCTTTATGCAAATATTCCCGGGATTAAAGTGGTATCACCCAGTAATGGATATGATGCCAAAGGATTGCTGAAACAGGCGATCCGGTTTGAAGAAGATCCCGTCATGTTTATGGAAAGTGAGCAGATGTACGGCGACAAATCTGAAGTGCCCGATGAAGAGTATTATATCGAACTCGGAAAAGCAGATGTGAAAAGAGCCGGACGCGATGTAACTATTGTTTCGTTTAATAAAATGATGAAAGTGGCCCTCGGGGCTGCCGAGGAGCTCGAAAAGGAGGGAATAAGCGCCGAAGTAATCGATTTAAGGACAATTCGCCCCCTGGATTGGAAAACAATTCTGGAAAGTGTAAAAAAGACAAATCGCCTGGTAATCGTGGAAGAGCAATGGCCTTTTGCATCGATATCTTCTGAAATTACCTACCAGATTCAGAAGGAAGGATTCGATTACCTGGATGCGCCAATTCGCCGGATAACCGCTGCTGACGCGCCTTTGCACTATGCCCCCAACCTCGTGGCTGCTGCATTGCCGGATGTGCCCCGTACCGTAAAATTGGTAAAGGAAGTGATGTACCAGGTCAAGTAGGAATTATACAAATAATAATGGCCCCTGCCCACTGGCAGGGGCTTTTTTTTTACAGGCATCTAAACAATAAAAAAAAATTCGGATATCGTGCAACGATTTGATTTATAAAGTGCATCTTTGTCTCGGTTTTTCATAGGATATTGGATTTTAAAACGAGGCTGGGTTTCTACCCGGCCTCTATTTTTTTACCCCCCTTCCAATCCCTGAATTACCCTGCCTTCGGGACAAATGATTTAATTTTATACCTAAAACGAATATAATGGCTGATATCCTGATTATCGACGATGAAAGGGCCATCCGGAAAACCCTCTCAGAAATACTGTCTTTTGAAGGTTATAAAGTGGACGAGGCTTCTGACGGCGAGGAAGGATTAAAAAAGTTCAGGGAAAAGACCTTTGACCTGGTCTTATGTGATATTAAAATGCCCAAACTAGACGGGATAGAATTTCTGCAAAGGGCCGGAGAGATTAACCCGGATATTCCGATTATCATGATTTCCGGGCACGGCAATATTGAAACGGCCGTGGAAGCCGTTAAAAAAGGGGCCTATGACTTTATCTCCAAGCCTCCGGATCTGAACCGCCTCCTGATTACCATCCGGAATGCTATGGATAAAAGCACATTGGTGACCGAAACCAAGGTGCTGAAGCGAAAAGTAAGCCGGGTGCAGGAAATGATCGGTGAATCAGCCGGTATCAGAAAAATCAAGGATACCATTGAAAAAGTAGCCCCGACCGAGGCCCGTATTCTCATAACCGGTGATAATGGGGTGGGAAAGGAACTGGTAGCCCGTTGGATTCACGAGAAAAGTAACCGGGCTTCCGGACCGATCATCGAGGTGAATTGTGCGGCCATCCCCACAGAGTTGATCGAGAGTGAATTGTTTGGTCATGAAAAAGGGTCGTTTACTTCCGCAATCAAACAACGGATCGGGAAGTTTGAATCGGCCAATGGGGGCACTTTATTCCTGGATGAAATCGGGGATATGAGCGCCAATGCCCAGGCCAAAGTGCTCCGGGCCCTGCAGGAAGGGAAGATCACCCGCGTAGGTGCAGATAAGGATATTAATGTGGATGTACGGGTGATTGCGGCCACTAATAAAGACCTGCTGAAGGAAGTGGAAGCAAAGAATTTCCGTCTTGACCTGTATCACCGTCTGAGTGTAATCCTCATACATGTACCCTCCCTGAATGACCGGCGCGACGATATCCCCTTACTGGTGGATCAGTTTCTTACGGATATCTGTGCAGATTACGGGATTGCCAGGAAACATACGGAACCAGAAGCCATCAGTCTTTTGCAGGAGTACAACTGGACCGGAAATATCCGGGAACTGCGGAACGTGGTGGAACGCCTGGTAATTCTGTCCGCCAAATCCATAACCGCCGAAGATGTCAGGAGTTATGTATTGCCTAAATAGTTGGTTGGCTCGTCAGGTTTCGCGTTAGCAGGATTAATTCTTCCAGTGAATGCAGTACGATTTCACCGGTTGAATCATCCGGTAATAGCCGGAAAGCAGGTCCTGACCGGATTATTTTTCCTTTAAAATGCTTTTTTAATTCAAGCAGATAGGCTTCCGGACTGGTTTCCTGTAGAAAGGTGATGACATGCGTATAAAGATAATCCACCGGGTGATTGGATATATAATAGACGAGGCTTTCTGCGGAAACATTGGTGCCAAAATACACCGTCTTAAATCCGGCTTTCTTAAAAAAGTACTGGGCAGTCAGTAACGGGATTTCATGGTACTCCCCAGCCGGAGCAAATAAAAGGATACGGGGACCTTCCCGTTCCGGCTTCTCGAGTCCATCGGTGGCGACCAGCATTTTTTTCCGGATGATATGACTGGCAAAATGTTCCTGGGCGGGAATTGCATGGTTGGTCAGCCAAAGTAAGCCGATCCGGTGCAGGTAAGGGTAAAAGATTCGCTGCACACAATGCTCAATCCCATTCCGCAATACCACACAGTGAATTATTTTTTCGAATTGCTCTTTATTGAAGTCAAGACTGGCCTCAATGAGTTGGTGGATGAATCCTTCGTCGGGATTATCTGTTTCATAAGCTTTTTCCAGCCGGGCTTCCCGCTCGGTCTGACTCATGGCCGCAATGGTGGATATTTTACAACCGTTGTGATATAAATAGGAGATCCGCAGCCATTCCTTCAGGTCTTCATTACTATAGACCCGGTGCTGGCCACCCAGGCGGTCAGAAATACCCAACTGGTATCGTTGCTCCCAGGCCCGGAGGGTATGGGCCTTGATCCCGCAAAGGTGTTCGATGTCTCGTATGGAAAACTGCTGCATATGAACGAGCCTAAATTATCATTATTTCCACTGAAAACAGCTCAGAATTCACAAAACTTTGAAGAATCTATATTTCTGAAAGGCAAATATTTAAGATATTTTTGTCAGCTATAAACCCAGGTACATGCCCATCCAACACATTTTTTTTGTCTATTTAGTCAGCACCCTGATCGTTTTCCTGCCTTCCTTCGGGCTGGCCCCGCTCTTTGTAAAAGCCGGGGTACCTGCCTGGAAAGCCTATGTGCCATTTTATAATACCTGGGTGATGCAGGGACTTTGCCAACGGCCCAAACATTGGGTGTTCTGGCAGTTTATACCGGTGATCGGATGGTTTATCAGCCCGGGAATATTTATTGAGTTTGCCAAAGTGTTTGGCCAGTTTTCTTTGCGCTCACATACAGCGGCCGCGTTGTTTGCCCCTTTTTACTTTCCTTACCTGTCCATGAAAGTAAAACCGTCATATATCGGCCCTGAGGCAGTTAAGAATCATAAAAAAGCAGACTGGAGAGAATGGGTGGATGCCGGTATTTTCGCCGTGGTGGCCGCCACCCTGATCCGTACTTTCATTTTTGAAGCCTATACTATTCCCTCCGGCTCCATGGAAAAGTCATTGCTTATTAATGATTTTCTTTTCGTGAGCAAATTCAGTTATGGTCCCCGGATTCCGAATACCCCCTTGTCTGTTCCATTTGTACATAATTACCTGCCCTTTGGCTCCAGCCGGAAATCCTATTCTGAATGGGTAGAGATTCCTTACATCCGCTGGTTTTCCACCCCGGTTAAAAGGGGAGATGCCGTGGTGTTTAATTTCCCGGCAGGTGATACCGTGGTCAATCGTCCCGGTTACCAGTCATTCAAAGAGTATTACACCCTTTGCCGTGATTTAGGCGATGGGGATATGGCGAAAGGAAGGGCCTTTATCCTGAATTCAGATACCTTGCCTTTAGCCGTACATCCGGTTGATAAAACGGATAATTATATCAAACGTTGTATTGGTGTTTCCGGTGATTTACTGGAAATCCGGAAAGGGGAAGTATACATCAACGGACAATTACAGAAAATGCCTGATCATTCCATCATGAGTTACCAGGTGGAAACAAACGGACAGGTGCTGGATCCGGAAATCCTGAAATCGGAATATGGCGTGAATTACGATGAGGAAGTGGCCAGTGTGGGGATGAATGTATATTATTTCAGAAACCTGACAGCCAAAGCCCTGGCCGATATGAAAGCAGCCGGGTTGGTGAAAAGAGCCGAACCGGAATTAGTGCCGGCTGATAAAATGGACTTCAGTAATTTCAGGAACCAGGTATATCCTTACGATACATTGCATAAATGGACCATCGATGATTTTGGTCCGATCTGGATCCCTAAAAAAGGAGCCACCCTGCAACTGACGCCCAAAGATTATTCTATTTATGAACGGGCGATCCGGGTGTATGAAAAGAATGAATTTTATAGGAAGGATAATGCCTTTTTCCTGAATGGAAAAGAAGTGAAATCTTATACATTTAAAATGGATTATTACTGGATGATGGGAGACAACCGACATGGGTCACAGGATTCCCGTTACTGGGGTTTTGTTCCGGAAGACCGGGTGGTCGGAAAAGCCTGGCTGATCTGGTTTAGCTGGGAAGGAGGACCGAGGTGGAAGCGATTGTTCCGAACCGTAAAATAGACTAACTTTAAATGCCCTTGATGAACTCAGGGGCATTATTCTTTACTAACCATTCCTTCTATGAAACAACATACCTACGAATTTGCCTACGAAGTATACGATGATATCACCCAACTGACTCCGTCCGATGCGGCTTTGCTGGAACAAGCCCGGGCCGTGACCGCAAAAGCCTATGCCCCGTATTCAAAGTTTAATGTGGGGGCCGCTGCTCTTTTGGCCAATGGCGAAATACTCCTGGGTACCAACCAGGAAAATGCTTCCTACCCGGTAGGCATCTGTGCAGAGCGGGTTTTACTGGGAACGGCGGCTACCCTGCATCCGGATATCGCCATTACAGCTATGGCCATCAGTTTTAATACAGCCAAAGAAAAAAGCAATCACCCGATCTCGCCTTGCGGCATGTGCCGGCAATCCTTACTCGAATATGAAACCCGGTTCAAACACCCGATACGCCTGATCATGGGCGGGATGGAAGGTGCCATACATGTAGTGAAAGCAGCGCGTCAGTTACTTCCTTTTGCCTTTACAAGTGAAGAACTGATATGAAGTACTCCCGGGCCATTCTGATTCATGTCCTACTGCCACTGGCTGTTGGCGGAATGGCTTACCTTTTGCTCCGGAGTAATTCCTGGATACATGCACAGTTATTTTCCCCGGGATCGGATCTGCCGGTGATTAAAAGCCATGGTTTCATGGCAGATATACTGAAGTATAACCTGCCCGATTTCTGCTGGAGTTATTCATTGGCCAGTTCGCTGTTTGTCTGGAAACGTTGGTGGGGTGCAGCCATTCCGCTTTTTTCGTTTTGGGTGCTGCTGATTCTCGCCGGCGCTGAATTGATACAACTGATTCCAGGCAGCGATTTCAGGTTTGATCCCATTGATCTGTTTGCAGCATTCCTCGCGTTTGGATTGTCTTTTTTGTTTTTGCACCACCCGGCAAAAAATATTTGTGATTAAAGATTTGAGTTCCCCAACAGATACACTGGCTCGTATAATCTGTCCTTAAAATAAGGTCTGCACTCCGTAAGCAATTTTAGCTTCCAGGTCCAGCAACCATTTCTTCCGGTGTAAACCGCCGGCATAACCTACCAGCTCACGATTGGAACCGATCACCCGGTGACAGGGTACGATCACCGCAATATTGTTTTTCCCATTGGCATTGGCTACCGCCCGGGTGGCCTTGGTATCGCCGATCCGGCGGGCCAGCTCCAGGTAACTGATGGTTTTGCCAAAGGGAATCTGTTGCAACTCATTCCATACACCCTGCTGGAAAGGAGTTCCCTCCTGGTTGAGCGGCAATTCAAACTGACGACGCTGGCCATTGAAATATTGAATCAGTTGCTCGGCACACTGGATCAGCATCGGGGGAATATGTTTTTTGTTGCCCTCGGGTTTTTGGGATGTATCATGGAAACTGACTTCGGAGATATAGTCTTCCGTGCCACTGATTTTCAGGAGCCCGATGGGAGAGTGATACCAGGTATGATAGGTTTCAGCCATGATCAGCCGATTTTAAAACCATGGCCTGCCGGCTTATCTGGTTTTAGTAAAAATACATCCTTATTTTCATCATACACACCCAATACCAGGCATTCGCTGATAAATTCCTCCATCTTTTTTTTACCTAAACTACATATTTACCTTTAATATAAAGCCGGGAATATTTTTTGCTCTTTCTCCTGCTTCCCATTATCTTACTGAAAATTTAATAACGATATGACGCCAGCTAATAAGAACGGAGCATCCTCCCGTAGAAAATTTATCCGCAACGCGGCCCTGGCCAGTGCGGGATTTTTTATTGTCCCCCGCCATGTACTGGGACGTGGCTATATTGCCCCCAGTGACAAACTCAATATTGCCGGTATCGGTGTGGGGGGAAAAGGATCCAGTGACCTGGGAGAATTTGCCAAGAGTCCCTTTGTAAACATTGTGGCCCTCTGTGATGTGGATGACCGGGAAGCGGCCGGCTCCCGCAAAAAATATGAGAAAGCTCCTTACTACAAGGATTTCCGGGTGATGCTGGAAAAGGAGAAGAACAATATCGACGCCTGTTCCATTTCCACACCCGACCATACACATGCCGTGGCCACCCTGGCAGCGATGCAATTGGGCAAACACGTGTACACCCAGAAACCACTAACACACGATATCTACGAAGCCCGTATACTCACTGAAGCCGCTAAGAAATACAAAGTCGTCACCCAGATGGGCAACCAGGGGGGCTCCGGCGATGGCGTGAGAAAGGCTAAAGAGATGTATGAAGCCGGTTTGATCGGAACGGTTACAGAAGCGCATGCCTGGACGAACCGGCCCGTATGGCCACAGGGCGTGCCCACACCGACGGGGAAATTTGAAGTGCCAGCTGAATTGGATTGGAATCTCTGGTTAGGTACCGCAAAGCAAATGGAGTATAATCCCGCTTACCTGCCTTTCGACTGGCGTGGCTGGTGGGCCTTTGGAACCGGTGCGTTAGGCGATATGGCCTGTCATATCATGGATCCGATTTACCGTATCCTGCCCATTGTTTATCCGGATTCAGCAGAGTGCAGTGTGGCGGCGGTATGGCCGGCCAAATGGAATGACAGCCAGAATCTGGATGCCTGTCCGCCATCATCCATCATTCACCTCAACTACCCGCGTACCGATGGTCCCGGAAATATTAAAGTCTCCTGGCATGATGGCGGTTTACTGCCTGCCCGTCCGGAAGAATTATTGCCCGAAGAAGCTTTTGGTAACTGGGATGGCGGTGTATTGCTGGTGGGAACTAAAGGGAAAATGTTGATGGATTGTTATGGAGCTAATCCCCGGTTACTACCTACCAAACTGATGAAAGAAAAAGAGATGCCGAAGGAAACGATCAAACGCGTAACCGAAGGTCATTATATCCAGTGGGTGAATGCCTGTCGTGCCGGTTATGGTAATGCCCAGACCAGCTCTCCTTTTGAATACGCGGGTCCGTTTACCGAAAGCATCCTGATGGGTAACCTCGCCATCCGCAGCTGGATGATGAAGAATCCCAAACTCAAAGGATGGGAAGATAAATACCTTGGCCGCAAAAAGCTCGTATGGGATGCAAAGAATATGAAAGTGACGAATTTTGATGAAGCGAATCAGTTTGTGAAGAGAGAGTACAGGGCAGGATGGGAGCTGGAATTATAGTCGGCGGTCGGCAGTCGGCAGTCGGCAGTCGGCAGTCAACAGCCCTTTCTTTCGGAACTAATTTGAAATTTTGGACTGCTGTTGAATTAGAAATAGTACAAAAAAGCACCAATTTTTCTAAGTAAGATTGGTGCTTTTTTGATTATTGAATTTTGAGCCTTATTTGGCATCTTGGTATCTTGGCTTCTTGGTTCTTATTCTGAAATGATCCGTATTATATCCAAAAGCTCTTTTTGCTTATAACGGTCCTTATCATTATCAAAACACTTTCCGAATTCTTCCAGTAAGGACCCGATGACTTCTTTGTTGCGGCGGGGTTTGAAGTTTGCACCGGTAGGTGCAATCGCGATTCTTTTGAAATAACTGTCAACATCAGCATGAGTAAAGACCTGTCCGGATGTGGGGTCAATAAAGAACTCGATTTTCTGGCGGGGATCGAGCAGGTTCTCTTCAGAATAACCGGGCTTCATATAAGCAACAATAAACTGTTTGGGTATGCCGATGGCTTTTACCGGAATATCCAGCAGTTCACATAGCACCAGGTACAAAATTCCATTGCCCACCTGATTCCCTCTTTTAGCTTCCAGCACTTTGTTCAGTAAAAATTCATTGGGCTCTTTATAATTCGTCTCTCCACCTTTCAGTCCGTAATAGCTGTAGAGGATGCTGGTTACAACATTGATCTGTTCCAGTGGCGTGAGGTAATTATTCAGTTCCAGCCAGATATTCCGTCTTACTTTTTCCAGTTCCTGCATCACCTGGGCACTGGCCAGATCGGGATATTGAAATTTGGCGGTGAGCATGGCACCAAGCGTCAGGTCATGATGACCGGCCAGTGACCATTGACGAAAATCTTCGGTGAGATCTGAAAAATGTAAGCGATGGATCAGTAATTCGATGCGTTGCTGGGTTATTTCGTCAGGTGTGGTTTCCCAGAGATGTTCAAGATTGGGGATGATCACTTTACCAAAGTCGACGATCTTATTGGAGACCAGTCCGAAGACTTCTTCATCCGGATCATCGATCAGGGTAAATAAAGCAGAAATCTCTTTGGTGGTTTCCATGGTTGCGATTTCAGCACAATATCTAATTTGGTACTGATATGGAATCGTTAATGTTTTCCACAGCTGTTAAGAAACCAGTTTCAAGTTAGTAGTTAGTAGTCGGTAGTTAGTAGTCAACAGCCCTTACTAAGAAGATTTATTTGAACCTTTGGATGGTTGTTAAATTAGGAATATTGCAAAATAAGCACCAATTCTTCTAAGAAGGATTGGTGCTTATTTGATGCTTGTAGCTTGATTATTCTTTGGCTTCTTGGTGTCTTGGTTCTTGTACTTTTCTCCCCACAACCATCCAGTCCCAAGGTTTAGGTTCCTTCAATGTGGGTGGCTGATGAAATTCAGTGCTCCAGTCGTATTCGATTTTCTGGAATTCTTCGGCTACAAAACCGGCTTCGGCCAATAAAAACTGAAGTTCTTCTTTGAGGTAATGTTTATGCGGTACCTCATCGATATCCGCATTACCCTGGCGGATATTATTCCATTTGCGGAGCGCCTCTTTCCCGTTTTTTTCTTTGGGGAAATAGCGGGTATCCACTTTATAGTATTGCTGAACGATTCCGGTCAGCAGGTGCGATTCGAGAGAAGGGATGGTAAGTACAATGCGTCCTCCTTTTTTGATACAGGGGCCGAGGGAAGCGAAGAATTTATCCCGGGCTTTTTTATCCGGTGTGAGGATGGCATTGATGCAGATGCCAAAATCACAGGCAGGGAGGTTGTTTTTTTTTCCACTCATATCGGCCCGCAGGTACTCCACATTTTTATATTGAGGATATAAGGAAGCGGCTATTTCAAGATTTCTTGCCGAGATATCCACCGCAATCACTTTTTTAAAAGCAGGGGAAAGCACGGGCAGCCATTTGCCGATAGCACATCCGATATCGATGACGGATTTGTTTTTTCCTGCATTTCTTTCTATGACCGAACGAATCAGGGCCTTCTTGTCATTGTGCAGCACGTCAAATATTTCGTCCCCGTAGGTCGGGGCCATTTTTTCCCAGTAGGAGCGTTTCATGAAGAATAGTTTAGTTAGTGCTGTAGTTAAATAGGAAATTCTTTCTATCTGAAAAGCGCTTCTTTGATCCGAGAAAGTAAAGATTGTTTTAAAAAAACCTCGGGTTCAAGCACTTTTTTATTTTGGTAAAATGCCACAAGTTTGTCATATAGTAATTCTATCGTCGGCGAGTTTTCAGAAAAGACCGACGTTTTATCATTGGCTGCCGCGAGGAATAAATGTGCTGGAATTGTAAGCTTTTGATGGTATCGGTTTCTTTCCACCTGTGAATTGCGGATACAGTTTTCTGCTTCTTTTGTTAATGGAAGTACAGGGTCTAAGTTATCAAGGTTAAGGACTCCTGAATTACTATTTCGGAAAGCTTCATGGAAATCAGCTTCATTGGGAAAGAAAAAATCCCGCAACGAATCAGTTTTGTTGAGTCTGCAATCAGCCAGAAAGAAATGCATGGTAGATATATAGTCATAACCCGTTTCAAGCGCAATTAGTCTTGACTCGCGTATGATATCTTTTACTGCTGAATTAAAATGAAAATCATCCATTTAAAATCCGCTTATTTCTTCTTGGCCGCCTTCTTCTTCACCGCCGCTTTCTTAGCCGGAGCTTTTTTAGTCGCAGATTTTTTCGCCGCTGATTTCTTAGCTCCACCTTTCGATTTTTTACTGAAGGCACCTGGTACTTCCTTCTCAATAAAAGCTTTTACCTGGTCAATTGTAAAGGCAGCTGCTTCCTCCGGTGTATAGCGGGTATCATCGTCCTTCTTAGGAATGCGGATAATCTTTTTACCAAATTTGATAATGGGACCCCAACGGGCATTCTCCAGAGCAATCTTATCTTCCGGCCAGCGCTGAATATAACGGTTGGCTTCTTTCTTCACTTTGGCATCAATCAGTTCATCCATTTCAGCCTGATTGAGTTTGGCAAAATTGTACCGTTTCGGCACATTGATAAACATGCCGTCCCATTTGATATAAGGTCCGAAACGCCCGGTGCCCTTGGTGATCGGCTTACTATCATAAGTGCCTACCGGTGCATCGGCTTTTTGTTTCTCCTTGATGACCTGGATCGCACGGTCGAGATCAACGGTCGAGAGATCCGTTCCTTTGGGTAAGGAAACAAATTCTTCACCCCATTTAACATACGGACCGAAGCGACCTACATTTACGGACACTTCTTTCTCTTCATATAATCCCATGGAACCCTGTGCGCCAAAAAGGTTCATGGCTTCTTCAAACGTGATCGTCTCAATACTTTGTCCGGTCGGAATTTTGGCAAAGCGGGGCTTTTCCTCATCATTGGCTTCACCAATCTGGATCATCGGTCCAAAACGACCCATACGGGATACCACCGGCTTGCCGCTCTCCGGATCCACACCGAGTACCCGTTCCCCTTTAATGCGTTCCGCATTTTCAATCGTATTATCCACGTCCTTTTTAAATGGATCGTAGAAATCAAGAATCATTTTATTCCATTTCATCTTGCCCTCCGCCACTTCGTCAAACTCTTCTTCAATACGGGCCGTGAAACTGTAATCCATGATATCATCAAAATACTGTTTCAGAAAGTCGGTCACTACCAGGCCCAGATCGGAAGGAAACAGTTTGGATTTCTCCGCCCCGGTATTTTCCTGCTCCATCAGTTTGGTAACTTCATCTTTCTTCAACTGGAACACCTGGAAATCACGACGGGTTCCTTCTTTATCCCGCTTCTCCACATAACCTCTTTTAAGAATGGTGGAAATGGTGGGAGCATAGGTGGAAGGACGGCCGATGCCGAGTTCCTCCATTTTCTTTACGAGAGAAGCCTCCGTATAACGGGGCAGGGGACGACTGAAACGTTCCGTAGCTTTCATGTCGCGGAAAGGTAATTGCTGTCCCACACTCAGCGGTGGCAACATGCCTTCGTTGGCTTCTTCTTCCAGTTCCTCTTCGTCTTTATCTTCCCGGTATACTTTTAAGAAACCGTCAAATTTTAATACTTCTCCACTGGCCGTGAGTTCTTCTTTATTGGTGGAAATTTCAATTTTCGCCGTGGTTTTTTCCAGTTCAGCATCTGCCATCTGGCAGGCCATGGTCCGTTTCCAGATCAGTTCATAAAGACGTAACCATTCCGGTTCCGGCACCGTGCTGTTGCTCATATAGGTCGGACGAATCGCTTCGTGCGCTTCCTGGGCACTGTCATTTTTGTTTTTGAATTTACGGAACTGGTGGTATTCTTCCCCGTACATGCTTTTAACCGTATTGGTGATATCGCCCAGGGCGGTATTACTCAGGTTCAGACTGTCGGTACGCATATAGGTGATATATCCGTTTTCATACAACCGCTGGGCGATCTGCATGGTACGGGATACACCATATCCTAATTTACGGGAGGCTTCCTGTTGCAGAGTAGAGGTAGTGAAAGGCGGGGCGGGAGAACGTTTGCCCGGCTTCACCTGAATATCATTTACTTTATAAGTAGCACCGATACAGCTTTTCAAAAAGCTTTCTGCATCTTCCGGATTGTTCTGTTTTTTACCTTCAGCAGTAAAGGTTACATTTTTATCCGTTACATCTTTTGCAGTGAATGCGGCTTCGATTTTGAAAGTACTGACCGGAATAAATGCGTTGATTTCTCTTTCCCTCTCAGCAATCAGTCGTACCGCCACACTCTGTACACGCCCGGCACTGAGATTATTCCGCATACTCATTTTGCGCCAGAGTACCGGACTGAGCTCAAATCCAACAATCCGGTCAAGTATCCGGCGGGCCTGCTGAGCCATTACCAGGTTCATATCGAGTAAACGCGGATTCTGTACTGCTGCCTGAATGGCGGGTTTAGTGATCTCGTGGAATACAATCCGTTTAGTGGTTTTGGGATCGAGGCCGAGTACCTCGCATAAATGCCAGCTGATGGCTTCCCCCTCACGGTCCTCATCCGTTGCAAGCCATACTTCGTCTGATTTTTTGGCCAGTGATTTTAACTCATTCACAACGCGTTCTTTATCCGCAGGAACGATATAGCTGGGTTCGAAATTTTTCTCGAGATTGATACCCATACCGGCCTTTTCGAGGTCACGGATATGGCCGAAACAACTCTTCACCTGGAAGTCTTTTCCCAGGATCTTCTCAATCGTTTTAGCTTTCGCAGGGCTCTCTACTATCAGTAAATTTTTCGCCATAAGGGATACTGTATTTTATCGGTCTTTCGCCTTTTTTTCCGGCTGACTTTTACGAAAAAACCGCCTTTCAGCGGCCGCAAGTTAGGACAAGGATAATAAATTTTTCCCGAAAGATTTTTTATCGTCGCCTGACAAGTCATTTTATTGCTTTCATAGGTAGCTTTCAACTAGCAGATAATCAGCTAATTATGTTCGAAAAAAAAGCAGCGACTTTCTCCGCCCAGCGCTGATACTCTTTTCCCGACGGATGTAAACCATCCGGAGCCAGTAATGAAGCGTCCTGGGCAGCTTCGCGGGTCAGTCCGGTAATATATATATAATGTATGCCGGCAGCGGTGGAAACCCGCTGGTTGACCTCATTAAAACGGTCAATTTCTTCAGCGATTTTCCCGCCTTCCCTGGTAGCGGCAAAAGGGGTGATTCCCCAATCAGGAATAGAGAGAACCGCCACCCGCTCTTTCCGGTTTCCGGCAAAGGCCAGGGCCTGTTCCAGCAAAACGGTAAACTGCTCTTCATATTCCTCCACGGAACGTCCCCGGTACTGGTTATTTACCCCGATCAGCAGGGTCACAAAATCATAGGAAGACCTGAAAAGCCGGTTATTGATACCAAATTGCAGTTCATCGGTGGTCCACCCGGTCCGGGCCACTATTTCGGGGGCGTGAAAATCAACCCCTTTTTTCCGGAGCAACTGCACGGCCTGGTTGGGATAATTATCCGCAAACGGAACCTGTTCTCCGATCGTATACGAATCGCCAAGAGCGAGGTAGGTATAATTGTTCATTGAAAATTGAGCATTGAATACCTGCCTACCGGCAGGCAGGTTGAAAATTAAGGGAAATTGGTGAATGGTGAATGGTGAGTAGTGAGTAGTGAGTGGTGAGTGGTGAGTGGTTAGAGGAAGTCAATGATCGCTTTGGTGACTTTATTCTCCCGGTAGATCCGGCGGTGACCGAGTCCTTTGGTGATCATGAATTCAACATTCTCATTGCCATCTTCTTTTACTTTCAGGGCATCGGAGAGGGGCGTGGTATCATCATCTTCATCATGTACCCAGAGCACGCTTGCCCTGATATTTTTCATCGCCCGGCGGATGGAGTACCATTCAATACTCAATCCGCTTTTTTGGATAATAAGACGGTCAAACTCCTGACGGATCGATGGATTCAATTGCAGGAAACGGAAGAACGTATCAGCGGCGGTCTTTGATTCAGTAGCGGGTGCAATTAATACCAGTTTATGGGAGGGGGTATGATTGATCTCTTCCATGGCCAGGCTGAGACCAAGTCCGCCAAAGGAATGGGCCATAAAGGAATGCACCGGTCCGTATTGCTTATTGACTTCGAGGATCATTTTTTTATAGAGCGGGGCATTGATTTGTCTGCCGCCACTTCGCCCATGTGCCGGTGCATCAAATGCCAGTACTTCATATCCTTTTTTCAGCAAAGGGTTTATATACCGGTCAAAATTGATAACGGAAGATTCAAATCCATGGCAGATCATTGCTTTTCTGCCAGTGGCCGGTAATTCGCCGCTCTCCGGCATCCAGCGCCAGCCTTTCACTATTACTCCATCGAGCTTAAAAGAAAGCGGGTCTGCCTGTTTAAATATGGGCGGAAGCTCCTTCTTATTCCGGCTTTGCGGAGTACAGAACAACTCAAAAGCCTTCTCCGCCGCTTTCTTTTTGGAGATGGTAGCCAGCAGGCTGAATTTAGTCCTGAAATAGCGAAGGGCAATGCGCTGGGCGAGTTTCATGGGACGAAATTAGTTAACAAGTTGACAAGTACAGAAGTTGATAAGTTAACAAGTTGAAAAGTTAACAAGGACCTCCTTAGAATTATTTCTTGAATTTTACGGTATCTCCTTCCTTATCAACCTATCAACTTGTCAACCTTTCAACCTTTCCGCCTTTCAACATTACTTACCTTTACTCTAAATTCTACCAAATGGACATCGTCATCATCGGTTCAGGCAATGTAGCTGCGGTATTGGGGAGAAAATTTAAAGCAGCGGGACATACTATCCTCCAGGTTATCAGTCGTAACGCGAAAGCCGCCTCTGAACTGGCCTACGAGTGGGATACAGAATCTTCAAATTATAAAAGCACGATTAACCGTCTGGCGGATATTTATATAATTGCAATAAGTGATCATGCCATAGCCGAAATGGTAGATGACCTGAAACTGCCCGGCAAAGTGGTGGCGCATACGGCCGCTTCTGTTCCAAAAGAAGTATTGCAAAACGTGACGGAACATTTTGGCGTGTTTTATCCTTTGCAGAGCCTGCGTACCGAAATGCCGGGTTTACCTGATATCCCTGTTTATGTAGAAGGGAGTGATGAACTGACTACGACTAAATTAAAAGCATTGGCGCAATCCATTTCCCCCGAACAAGTAGCGGAGGCTGATGCAGAAAGCCGGGCCAAACTGCATGTGGCGGCAGTGCTGGTCAGCAATTTTACCAATCATCTGTATAAACTCGCGGCGGATTATTGCCGGAAAGAGGGCCTGGATTTCAAACAACTCCAGCCCCTGATAGAAGAAACAGCCCTCCGGCTACGGAGTATGAGTCCCGGAGAAGCCCAGACCGGTCCCGCTATCCGCCAGGATGAGGAAACTATCCAAAAACACCTGGATTTATTGAAGAATGAACCGGGTTTGAAGGAAATTTATGAACAAATGACCCGGAGTATCCGGACCACAAACTGATTGTTTTCCCGAACAAGTAAACCGTTTCCGTGTTTTTGAGGTAAATTTGCTCCCCGAAACGAAAACAATACCATGTACACGATTAAATTCAATTTTGAGCAGAAGGACCTGGAACCGGTTGTACTTTCCAATATAGAGTCAGGCCAGTCCCTCCTCGAGATCGTCCTGAAAAACGATATTGAGCTTCACCACAATTGTGGCGGGGTTTGTGCCTGTACCACCTGTCATCTTTATGTGGAAAAAGGCATGGAGTATATTGACGAACTCTCAGACCGGGAGGAAGATTTTATCGACCGGGCTATGAATCCCCGGCTGAATTCAAGATTAGGTTGTCAATCCCTCTTACTCGACGGAAGCGGTGAGATCGAAGTCACATTGCCTGACCAGACGCAGTTCCTGGGTGAATAACTCACTGAGAACGGTTTGGTATTTATGCTTTGATTTTTAATTGGCATCTTGGCATCTTGGATCTTTTTATTAGAATTACATAATCACGAATATCATTTAAACATGTCTACTCACTTCGAGCCACCAATTAACTGGAATGATCACGAAGATATCGCACTGAAACTGTATGAGCGGTTCGGGGATGATTTTACGGAGAGCAAGATCTACCGTATCCGTTTTACCGACCTGCTGGAATGGGTGCTTGAAATCCCCCGTTTTGAAGGCACCCGGGAAGGTAGTACAGAAGGACACCTGGAAATGATCCAGAGTGCGTGGGTATATGAGTGGAGAGATAATCAAAAATAGTTTAGTCGTTTAGATGTTGAGACGTTTAGCAGAAGTTCAACTTTACAGATTCTAAACATCTAAACTCCTACACATCAAACCTTCCTTTATGAGTATTTTATCTTCCTTTAAGAAGATCACCACCTTCGTCTTCGACATCGACGGCGTACTCACCGACGGTACCGTGCTGGTATTGCCCAATGAAGTGCAGGCCAGAAGAATGCATATAAAGGATGGTTTTGCCCTGCAGATGGCCTTAAAGAATGGATACCGGGTAAAAATAATCTCCGGCGGGAACTCCCCTGAAGTGCTTGACCGTTTGACGAAACTGGGGGTGTCCGATGTACATATGTCGGTACTGGATAAGGGCACGTTGTTGCAGGACTGGATGAAAGCCGAAAACCTGAAAAAAGAACAGGTCCTTTATATGGGAGACGACCTGCCTGACCTGCCGGCATTAGGAGTAGTTGGCTTACCTGCTTGTCCGGCGGATGCAGCAGATGAAGTAAAAAAAATATCCCTCTATATTTCTCCCCTGAAAGGCGGCGACGCCTGTGTTCGTGAAGTGATTGAAAAAGTGTTGCGATTGAACGGGCACTGGGAATATAGGGTGGATGTGGCTTCCCGCTGAAGTTTTACTCTTTTACAACTGACGGTTCTGCAGTATCTTTCCTGAAATTTACTCCATGAGGTTCACAGCCGCTTTATTGAAACTGATCCGACTGCCGAACCTTTTTTTTATTGCCCTGACCCAGGTGCTGTTCTATTATGCGGTGGTGGTGCCGGTGCTGCACCAGGTACTTCAGCAACCGGCATTTAATGACGTTCATTTTTTCCTGCTTGTAGCCTCTTCGGTACTGATTGCTGCCGCTGGCTATATTATCAACGATTATTTTGATATTAATATTGATGAGGTCAATAAGCCCCGGAAGAACGTGGTGGACCAGGTCATCTCCAGGCGCTGGGCCATGTTGCTTCATTTTGTCTTCAGCGGACTCGGACTATTGCTGAGTCTTTATCTTTCCTGGAAAACAGGTTACTGGTATATCGTGATCACCAATTTTCTTTGTATCGGTTTATTATTCGGCTATTCAGTATCGCTTAAACGAAAGCTGTTATCTGGCAATATCCTGATCTCCCTGCTGACTGCCTGGGTGATTCTGATCATTACCACCTCCGAAGGGTTTTACCTGTACTATACGCAGGTGGATAACGGGGTACTGGAAGCCCATCGCAAGATTGTTCGTATCGGGAACCTGTATGCGGGTTTTGCCTTTATCAGTTCCCTGATCCGGGAAGCCATCAAGGATATGGAAGACATGGAGGGGGACGCTAAATACGGATGTCGTACTATGCCGATCGTATGGGGGATAAATACGTCTAAAGTATATGTAGGAGTCTGGCTGGTGGTCCTGATTGCGATCCTGGTGATCGTCCAGTTTTATGTTTTGCAATTTCGCTGGTGGATGCCCGTTACGTACAGTTTTGTACTGATCATTGCCCCGATGATCTATATCTTTTATAAATTATTCGGGGCTACCCGGCCGGCCGATTTTCATCACCTGAGCCGTTGGATCAAAACGGTGATGCTGACCGGTATCCTGTCCATGATCTTTTTCTATTTCTTTTTATGATACATAAAATTATTCTTGCCTCACAATCACCCCGTCGCAAACAATTGCTCGAATGGGCCGAAGTGCCTTTTGATGTAGTGGTAAAGGATACCGATGAACATTTTCCGCCCGGACTCCCTGCGGAAGAAGTAGCCGTCTATATTGCCCGGAATAAAGCCAGGGCAGTACAATCTTCCCTTCCTGCCTCTTCCATCGTGCTGGCAGCTGATACGATTGTGGTACTCGGCGAAAGTATCATCGGCAAACCGGTTCACCGGGAAGAAGCGGTCAGTATACTGCTGGCGCTTTCCGGCGAGAAACACCGGGTCATCACCGGGGTGGTAATCCGGAAAGGAGAAGAAGAAATCGCCTTTGCGGATATCACCGAAGTGGAGTTCCATACGCTGAGTCTCGAACAGATCGAATACTATGTGGATCAATATAAACCCTACGATAAGGCCGGTGCCTATGCCATCCAGGAATGGATCGGCGTGGTCGGGATCAAGTCGATAACTGGTGATTTTTATAATGTGATGGGGTTGCCGGTGAGTAAGGTGGTTAAGGCGTTGGAGAGGTTTGGGGATGAGAAATAAGAAATGAAAAATAAGGAATAAGGAATGAGAAAGTGGGGTTCTTAGAAATTTTGGTGGAATTTTCTTTTCATAGTTTATTTGGTTTTTGAAGGGTGAAGATTCTTTTTGGCGGTGTTGATGCTTTTTATAAATATGGCCATTAATTCATTGGCCTCATTCAGGCAGCTATCGGTTTTTTCATTTACTATAACTGGTTTGCGGCAAATTATTTTCAGGTTAACACGGCTTTCCCTGATCTCTTTCAGTACCACTTTCATTTTATGAATAAAGTCTGCAGTGGATTCAGCAGCCTGTGCCTCCCCATAATTCAGCGCCGCGGCTGTGCTGCTTTTTGATAGCTGATACTCCAGATTCTGACCTGCTCTTGTAGGTGGAAGTAAATCACAAACCTCCAGACATATACAAGCAAAGTCAACCAGCCTGTCTTCGAGATCGTACTTTTTTACTCGATTTTCCATAGAAAAAATTTGCAGCTAATTTAGGGATATCCGGCAATCGAAATTTATTCGTCTCCTGTGCGTTTTCTGCTAAAGTGACAATTCATAATTTATATCACTACTATGTTCTTATTCAGCTAAATAAAATAATCATTCCTAAAAGCCCTTTACTTTTTAATTCTTTATTTCTCATTCCTTATTTCTTATTTCTATACTTGCCCCCCGCGACGGTAATAAAAATATCCCCCAATTCCCCTTAGCTTCCCTCCTTAAACCTTATCGCATGAATGAACGATTACTCCAGTACATCTGGCAGTTCCAGTATTTTGCTGCCGGAGAACTCTTAACAACGACCGGAGAACCGGTGCAGGTTATACAGCAGGGACAGTATAATACCAATCAGGGACCCGATTTTTCAAGTGCTAAAATTAAAATCGCAGGTACTACCTGGGTGGGTAGTGTTGAACTACATATACGTTCATCTGACTGGGACAAACACAAGCATCAGCACGACCGCAATTATGACAATGTAATCCTGCATGTGGTGTGGGAAGAGGATGGATGGAACTACCCGGTGCCGGTGCTGGAATTAAAAGGCCGGGTTCCTGGATTATTGCTGAACCGTTATGCCCTGCTGATGGAGAATCCCGGTTTTATTCCCTGTGAAAAAAATATTACCGGGATCAATGAACTCAGCTGGACCAGTTGGAAAGACCGCTTGCTGTCAGAAAGACTGGAACGAAAATCGGGTTTGATGCAACAGTTCCTGGAACAGAATGGAAATCACTGGGAAGAAGCAACCTGGTGGATGATGGCCCGGAACTTTGGAATAAAAGTCAATACAGAGGCATTTGAGAGTATTGCCCGTTCATTACCTGTTTCTTTACTGTCCAAACAAAAGCACCAGCTCATCCTGCTGGAAGCCTTGCTGATGGGACAGGCAGGATTGCTCGGGGATGAAAAGCCAGGCGATAAATATTACACCTTGCTTCAACGGGAATACCGGTTTCAGCAAACCAAATACCAGCTCCGGCCTATCGCGGTTCCCATTCATTTTCTGCGGATGCGTCCCGGAAATTTTCCCACCGTCCGCCTGGCCCAGCTGGCGGTATTACTCTTTCAATCTGAATCACTATTTGCCAAAATAAAAGAAACCCGGTCCCTGGAGGAATTAAAACAGTTTTTTAATATTACAGCGAATGACTACTGGCATTATCATTACAGTTTTGACGAAGCCTCTCCGTACAAACCCAAAAGACTGGGATCGGTCATGCTGGACAATCTCATCATTAATACCCTTTGTCCGCTTTTATTTACCTATGGCAGTTACCACCGTGAACAGGAGTATAAAGACCGGGCGGTGCAATGGCTAGAACAGACAACCGCAGAGTCCAATACGGTGACCCGGGGATACAGTCAATTGGGTGTTGCTAACAAAAACGCCTTCGACAGCCAGGCCCTGATCGAACTGAAGCAGTCCTATTGTGATCAGAAAAGATGCCTTGAATGCGCAGTGGGGGCGACTCTACTAAGGAGTCAGGAGTCGGTAGTCGGGAGTCGGTAGTCGGTAGTCAATACACCTTCTTATAAAATGTATCTATAATTAACATGTAATAGTTATTCAGGTTTATCTAATAGTCTCAAGGTCTTCTGAAAAATCAGACTACTAACTCCCGACTCCCGACTACTAACTAGCTCCAGCTTCCCCAGTCAATATTCACCTCAATATCAGGATGGATACTCTTGATCACCGGGCAGGTTTCGCCGGTGTTTTTGAGAATCTGCTTTGTTTTTTCGTCTATTTCTTTCAGTGAATCGGGAATATGAAATGTTAAATTAATCCCGCCCACACGACGGGGATCGGCTTTCATGATTTTCAGGACATCGATTCTGACCTCATTCAGGTCGAAACCCATGGTCCGGGCCTTGATGCCCATAACGGTCACCATACAGGTAGCCAGGCTGGTGGCCATCAGGTCGGTGGGGGAGAACCGTTCGCCCTTTCCGTTGTTATCCACGGGGGCATCAGTTTCTACTGCCGACTGGCTTTGCAAATGGGTACAGGTGGTGCGGAGATCACCGGTATATACTACGGAAGAAGTCATGTCAATATTTTGCCCTAAATTTACGTTATAGCTAAGAGATCAAAAGAGAAAAAAAGAGAAAAGAGTAGACGAAATGGTTTTTATAATGGATTTGCGTAGAAGCCGGAATTTTAAATAGTATTAAACGTTTTACCGGAAGAAATGGTCATATAGATGCTACTTTTTTAAACAAATCTGGTTTTAAAGTCTCAATTTCTTATCAATATTCATCTAATAGAATAAATATAAAGTCCGTGAAAAAACTAAGCCTGTCCCTTTTACTGTTGCTTGCCGTGATGACTGTATTTGCACAGGATTCCACCAGCCGCAGTTATTCAAAATCTGAAAAAAAGGAAGCCCGCCGCCAGAAAGTGAATTCCTTGATCCGGCAGGCAGAAGAAGGGGTATTGATTTATCACAAGCAAAGTATTTTCGGGGCCCAGGCACGGACAAACGGCTATGGACTTTTTTATGAAATGGGCCGGATGAAAACCAACCGGAAAACAAATATTTACCGGATCGATTTTACCGAAATAAAGCACCAGAAGGAAAATAAGGTGCAAACATCCAATGGATTTATCTTTTTTGGCAATCCCTTTATTTACGGAAAGATCAATAATTTTTATCAGCTGACCCTGGCTTTTGGCCAACAGCATATGCTGGGACAAAAGGGCAATAAAAACGGGGTCGCGGTTTCTGCAGTTTATAATGGAGGACTCGCCCTCGGAATGCTGCGTCCTTATTACCTGGAAGTGATCGATCCGCTGACCAATCAAAGTAAGGATATTAAATACTCTTCTTCTGATAGTTCCCTTTTTCTCGGGAACACCATTATAGGCAGTTCTGGAATCGGTAAGGGCTGGGGAGAAATTAAAATGAAACCTGGTTTATTTGCTAAAGCGGCCTTACGCTTTGATTATGGGCGTTTTAACGAGAGTGTCCAGGCCCTGGAAATTGGTCTCAGCGGAGAGTTTTATACCCAGAAAATACCCATTATGGCCCGGCAGAAAGACAGCCGGTTCTTCTTCCAGGCCTATGTGGCCATGCTATTTGGACGACGCAAATAATGCCCCTAATTTTGCTGCATGATTGAACTTCCTGTTGTTCCCGTGGTGAATGAAAAAGAGACCAAAATCCGGAAGCCAGACTGGCTGCGGGTAAAACTTCCCATTGGCGAAAGTTACAAACATGTGCGAGGCCTGGTTGACCATCACAAACTTCATACGATCTGCGAAAGCGGCAATTGTCCCAATATGGGAGAATGCTGGGGAGCTGGTACGGCCACTTTTATGATCCTCGGCAATATCTGTACCCGCAGTTGTGGTTTTTGTGCCGTGGCTACAGGTAAACCGGAGCCGGCCGACTGGGATGAACCGCAGCGGGTGGCCGAAGCTATCCACCTTATGAAAGTGAAGCATGCGGTTATTACTTCCGTAGATCGCGATGAATTGCCCGATGGCGGTTCCACGATCTGGCACAATACAATCAAAGCGGTAAAAGGACTGAATCCGGAAACAACTCTTGAAACCCTGATCCCAGATTTTAAAGGAAAGAAAGAAGATATTCAACGGGTGATTGACGCGGCACCCGAAGTGGTGAGTCATAATATTGAAACCGTGGAACGGCTCACCCGCCAGGTACGTATTCAAGCCAAGTACTGGAGGAGTATGGAAGTGATCCGGACCCTCAAAGAAGGCGGCATGCGTACAAAAAGCGGAATCATGCTCGGCCTGGGTGAAACCAAAGAAGAGGTGATACAAACCCTGAAAGACCTGCAGGCCAATGGCTGTGATGTGGTTACCATCGGCCAATACCTGCAACCCACCAAAAAACATTTACCCGTACAGCGTTTTGTCCACCCCGATGAATTTGCCGAATACCGCGAAGTCGGTTACCAGCTCGGCCTGGACTATGTGGAAAGCGGTCCGCTGGTGCGCTCTTCATACCATAGCGAGAAGCATGTGTTTGAAGGGATCGGACGGAAGGAATGGGAGACCAGTCAGTAGTTAGTAGATAGTAGTTAGTAGTCAACAGCCCATCCTGTGAGGTCTTTTCAACTTTTCAACCTATTAACCTATCAACCCGAAGCCCGTGCGCCACTTCCTCTGTTTTATATTCCTTATTTCTTATTCCTTATTTCCCGGGGCCCAGGCTGTATGGCAAAATGTGGATTCCCTGTATGGCCCATTGCCTGCTTCGGTGCATGTATACAAAACCAGCAGCCTGCTGGATGGTAAGCCTAATATCGCTTATTACCTCGTGGCCGATCTGAAAGACAAAGGGCTTGACTTTACGGTAGATACTACCTTCAAACGACGGTTAACGCCCTCCGGTTTTTTTACAAAAAATGAGCAACCCCTCCTGGTGGTGAATACGACTTTCTTTTCGTTTGCTACCAATCAGAACCTGAACCTGGTGATGAAGAAAGGGAAATTGGTGGGCTACAATATTCATACGATCAATGGCAAAGGGAAAGATACCTTGACATACCGGCATCCGTTTGGCAGTGCGATCGGCATTACCAAAAAGCGGGATGCCGATATTGCCTGGTTATATACGGATAGCAGTCTCCGTTATCCCTATGCCTATCAGGGGCCGGTGGACGTAGTTCGTGATTCATTACCGGGATTTACTAAAGAAAGAGCTACGGCGGCCATTCTGAAAGGAGTGGGTGATCAGAAGAAGATCCGTTTATCCTTTCCCGCCTGGAAAATGAAAACAGCAGTTGGGGGAGGACCAGTTTTAGTACAAGACGGGGAAATAAAAATTACCAATAACGAAGAACTCAAATTTGCGGGTAAAGCCATTAACGATAAACATCCCCGTACCGCTATAGGCTACACCCGCGATCAAAAGCTCATTATACTCGTGATTGAAGGCCGGCATACCGGCACGGCCGAAGGAGCCACCCTGGTGCAAGAAGCTCAATTGTTAAAAGACCTCGGCTGCGTGGAGGCCCTGAACCTCGACGGGGGTGGCAGCAGTTGTATGCTGGTTAACGGGAAACCTACAATACAAGTGTCTGATAAGGAAGGACAACGATCCGTACCCGCCGTTTTCATGATCAAAAGCCGGAAATAGCAGGGTTTTTTGTGGAAAAATTGGGAATTCGTAACCCGATTTTTAAGTCTTTTGGCATGGCTTTGGCAATTCTACTGATCTAAATATTCAGGTATGGTCAGGTTTTACTGGGCAATTGTGGTAGCTGCCACACTCACCATCATTGCGGTGGTGGCTTTTTCAAAAGATAAAAAAGAAGTAGCGTCTGTCAGTCAATCTGCAAACACGGCTAAAGTGGAGCAGGCGGCCGATTTGTCCGCCAGTATTAAACCGTAAAGAATATCCTGTATTCCCTGTAGTATATTAAGGAAATACCTATGATACAAAAAAGCCCTGCGGCATTTGCCGCGGGGCTTTTGTAATTAAATCGTTTTATATTTTTAATCCCAGATTAATGCACTGGCCCCAAGGATGGCCGCATCGGCTTCTTTGAGTTCGCTGAACATCAGTTTGACTTTGTTCTTGAAGATCGGGAGCAGGTTGTCCTCCATCGCTTTACGGGTAGGATTCATGATCAGGTCGCCGGCCTTGGTGAGTCCGCCAAATAAAATGATCGCTTCCGGAGAGGAGAACATCACAAAATTGGCCAGGGCTTCACCCAGGATCTGCCCGGTAAAATCAAATATTTCATTGGCAATCGTATCCCCTTTGATGGCACATTCGAATACGGACTGACTGGTCAGGTCATTGATGGAATAGTCGCGTAGCAAACTGCCTACTTCCGGTTTTTCGGCCAACAGTTCCAACGCGGTCTCGCGTACGCCGGTAGCCGATGCATAAGATTCAAGACTACCACGAAGACCGGTGCCTTTGTGCATGCGTCCACCCGGACGGATGATGGTATGTCCCAGTTCTCCCGCAAAGCCATCGTGACCCAGCAGGATCTTTCCATCAATCACGATTCCGCTGCCCACCCCGGTGCCCAGGGTAATGGTGATAAAATGACGGAGGTCTTTGGCACAACCATACATCATTTCACCTACAGCCGCCGCATTGGCATCATTGGTCAGTTTTACACGCAGGTCAAACTTTTCCGATATCATTTTAGCGAGCGGAATGATACCCCGCCATTTCAGGTTTGGCGCATATTCAATATTGCCCGTATAAAAATTGCCATTCGGAGCACCCACTCCAACACCTACAAACTTATCAGGTCCCCCGACCTTATCGATCATAGGCTTCATTTTCGCATACAGCACTTCAATAAACTCCTGTACAGTCTCATGTTCATTGGTGGAAGTACGGTCCTGTATGATAATATGCCCGTTGCGGTCCACAACGCCAAATTTGGTGTTGGTGCCACCTATATCAATTCCGATTGCAAAGTCTGACATAAAAAATTCTTTTATAATCAACAATTAGTGACCACCTCCGATCTGCTCATCAAAATCAAGTCCTTGTTTATGTAATACCTGTTTCATTTTAATCGCTAAGAATGCCAGGAAGAAGAAACAAATGGCTGCTACAATATACGAGGTATGAATGCCGATGCTATCACCTACAGCACCCTGCATCGGGGGAATAAGGGCTCCTCCGAGAATCATCATAATCAGGAACGCGGATCCCTGTCCGGTATATTTGCCTAATCCACCCACACCCAGTGCAAAAATACAGGGCCACATCACGGAACAAAACAAACCACCGGCCATCAGCGCATATACGGAAACCAGTCCGCTGGTGAAAGTACCGATGAGCATGGCAATGGCGGCCAATACTGATACGGTCACGAGTGTTTTAACCGGTTTCTCCTGACCATAAAAGAAGGCGGCAATAGCGATGGCTACACAGATAGCATAACCCCAGAGATCAGACACGTCACTGCCATTCAGGTTGTTGACATACAACACCACCCCAAAAGCAACAAAGGGTACAATGATCCGGGCGATAATTTTTGACATCCCTTTCAGGTTAAACACACTGACCGCACCGGTCCACCGGCCGATCATCAGGCTACCCCAATAGAGGGAGATGTATTTGGAGATTTCACTTTCATTCATACCGGCATCCGTCAGGTAACCCGGTGTTTTCAGCAGGGCGCCAAAGTTATTATCAATGGTCACTTCCACACCTACATACACAAAGATTCCGATCATGCCATAAATCAACTGCGGGTATTTCATCGCGCCCCAGCCTTCGCCATCTTTCTGTGCGGTCATATTGGAATAAAACAGGATACCCATCACGGCGGCGATCGTTACCAGCAGCAAGGGCAGCTTGGGAATTTCAGCCAGTTGTGCCGCAACAATTACCGCTACGATAAATCCGGTCATGACTATTAAAGAACGGGCCGCTTTATTTCCTTTTTCAAATTTCTCGTTATTTTTTCCATCGGGTAATTTGGAGAACATAAAGAACAGGGCAACGGCCAGAAAAACACCTGCCACAATCAGGTATAGGGTATTGATATTGGTTACCGTTACTTCTTTACCGGTAGAGCCGACCGAACCAAACAGGAAAAAGCTCACAATGATGGGCCCCAGTGTGGTTCCCAGCGAGTTTACACCACCGCCCAGGTTCAGCCGGTGCGAACCCGTAGCCGGATCGCCCAGGGAAATGGCAAAGGGCTGCGCCGCCGTTTGCTGCAGCGAAAATCCGAGTGCTATAATAAATAAGGAACCCAGTAAGGCCGGATAGGAGTTGGCATTCGCCGATGGCAGCATCAGTAACGCACCGGCTACTGATATCAGCAGGCCATAAATAATACCTTTCTTGTACCCGATTTTATTGAGAATATCATAGCCGAGTACATTGGATACCAGGAACAGGATCAGGGATCCTACAAAATAGGCAATATAAAATGCGGAGCCGACCAGCTGGGATTCAAACTGTGAAAGCGCGAAATGCGATTTACAGAAAGGAATAAAAATACTGTTGGAAGCGGCAATAAAGCCCCAGAAGAAAAACACGGTTACCAGTGTGCCTAAGGCGCCGTAATTCGTGGATGGTTTAGCTTGACTCATAGCAATCAATAATTTGTTGTAAATAGTGCTGAAAGTATGACAAATTTAACTGAGAATAAAAAACAGATGATATGATTGTTAACAGCTTGTCCAAAAAAAGGGGTGGGGGATTTAGGGGTGTTTAGCCTTCCCGCCAATATCATATTCTTTTTTATACAAACTCACACCGGGGATGAAAATAATCCCCTAAATTACCGTTCAAATTCGATTACTGCAGTATGGAGATAATACATGTCGCCGCAGAGTGTTACCCGGTAGCCAAAGCCGGTGGTCTTGGAGATGTGGTTGGAGCCCTTCCCAAGTACCAGGCTGAATTGGGACATGTGACCAAAGTGGTCATGCCCATGTACCGCACCAAATTCCTTTATGCTAATGACTGGGAACTGGTACACGAGGGTGATCAGCGGATCGGCCCTTATGCCTTTCACTATAGTGTAATAAAGGAAAAAACGAATAAACTCGGTTTTGATCTTTACCTTATAGATATTAACGGACTGCTTGACCGGGAAAAAATTTACGGGTATGAAGACGATACCGAACGGTTTTTGGCCTTCCAGGTAGCCGTCTGCGACTGGCTGAGTAAATGGCAGCACAGTCCCGATATCATCCATTGTCATGATCATCATACCGGACTGATTCCTTTCATGGTCAAATACTGTTTTGAATTCCGGCAGAAACTGGCGGATATTCCAACTGTTTTAACCGTACACAATGCCCAGTACCAGGGCTGGATCGGCTGGGATAAATATTATCTCCTTCCACCATTTGATTCCTGGAAATGGGGCATGCTCGACTGGGCCGATTCCATCAACCCGCTGGCTTCTGCTGTCAAATGCGCCTGGAAAGTCACCACGGTCAGTCATAGTTACCTGGACGAATTAAAGGAAGAATCCAACGGACTCCAGAACCTGTTCCAATACGAAGTAGGCAAGAGTTCCGGTATCCTGAACGGGATCGATAATCAGGTATGGGATCCTCTAACGGATACCATGATTGCCAAGAATTATGACAAGGAACTGGTGGCCAAAGGAAAGAAAAAGAATAAAAAGGAACTGGCCGGTCAGTTCGGACTGGATCCGGATAAACCACTGATCGCTTTTATCGGACGTCTGGTAGGAGAAAAGGCGGCTGACCTGCTGCCCGAAGCCATTGCCCAATCCATTTATCAGC
>Ga0209717_1000301_pt1 | contig 62814 bp, 47 predicted proteins | sample AD_UKC048_MetaG_FD_184418 | JGI IMG/M metagenome (GOLD analysis project Ga0209717, IMG submission 184418) | Active sludge microbial communities of municipal wastewater-treating anaerobic digesters from USA - AD_UKC048_MetaG (SPAdes) (version 2) | ecosystem: Engineered > Bioreactor > Anaerobic >...
ATCTTTATGCGTCTTTTTTGCTGCAACTTCGTTAGATTTTTCGACATAGGATAAACTATGTCTGCAAAATCTGCCTCGTTTCGCTAAAAAATCCATCATAAATCTTATGTAACATAAAATCAAAACAGTTTCTAAATGTCAATATTTAAAATCAATGGTGCAAAGATTTCAGGGATCGCAGCCTGTGTACCTGAGAAAGAGGTTTTTACCGGTGATTATTCCTGGATGCCCGCGAAAGAACGGCAGGGACTGATAAAAATAACCGGTGTGGAAAGAAGGCGTATGGCTGCTAAAGGTGTCACCACCAGCGACCTGTGCATGGTTTCTGCAACCCGCTTAATGGATGATTTAGCCTGGGATAAAAATGAAATCGAAATCCTGATATTTGTTTCACAATCGCATGATTATCCCGTGCCGGCAACTTCAATTATACTGCAGGACAGGATGCAGCTTTCAAAAAAATGCCTTGCTTTCGATGTTAATCTGGGTTGTTCCGGTTACATTTACGGCCTGGCGACCATTATGAGCATGATGACCGCCTGTAACCTGAAAAAAGGATTGCTGCTGGTTGGTGATGTTTCCACAGCGCATATTTCATACAGGGACAAAAGCGCCTATCCGCTTTTCGGAGATGCAGGTACCGCCACGGCTGTTGAACTTGACGCCGCTTCAAGCCCACTGTTTTTTAATCTTCAAAGCGACGGCTCGGGTTATGATGCAGTGATCATCCCCGACGGAGGAATGAGGAACCCTATCAGTAAAAAATCATTTGTTCCCAAAAAAATCAGCAAGGGCATCATCCGCCATAATGTACAGCTGTCTCTCGATGGAATTAAGATATTCAACTTTGCCTTAAAAGAAGTTATACCCAATATCAATTTGCTGCTTGCTGAGTATTCATTACCTATGGATGAGGTTGATTACTTTGTTTTTCATCAGGCAAATCTCCTGATCAATGAAAGTATACGCAAAAAAATGAAACTTCCTGCAGAGAAAACTCCAAATTCCATGGATAGATTCGGGAACACAAGTTCTGCTTCCATACCGCTGACAATAGTTTCTGAATTAAGAAACTGTCTTCAAAGCAATAACAAAAAAATTATACTTTCGGGTTTTGGTGTCGGACTTTCATGGGGAAGCGTGTATTTTGAAACGCAAGGACTGTTTTGCAGTGAATTAATTGAAATTTAAACTTTGATGTAACCTTATGGACAATCCATTCAGTCTGACGGGAAAAATGATACTGGTGACGGGCGCTTCGTCCGGCATTGGACAACAGACTGCTGTCAGCATCAGCAAAATGGGTGGCACTTTACTCCTTACCGGCAGAAATGAGAAACGATTGGCCGATACCTTTGCCATGCTTGAGGGAGATGGGCATCAGATGATTGTTGCAGATCTGTTGGATGAAAAAAAACGTAATGAATTAGTGGAACAAATGCCACAACTCAATGGAATGGCTTATTGTGCGGGTATCTTGCAGCCTTTTCCTGTGAAATTCATTACCCAAAAGCAGATTGATGAAATGCTTTCCGTTAATTTTGATGCTCCGGTTCTTCTGACCGGCAGCTTGTTAAAACAGAAAAAATTTCCGGATAAGGCATCCCTGGTTTTTATTTCTTCTATTTCCAGCAGTTTGAGGCCTTACTTCGGAGGGGCGCTCTACACAGCATCCAAAGCTGCCCTTGAAGCGTTCAGCAGGGCTGTCGCTATTGAACATGCCCGGCAGGGGATACGTTCCAACTGTATATTGCCGGCCATTATAAAAACTCCGATATTCAATGAATATATGGGCAGTGTCGCCAGCCATGAAAATGTGGAGAACTATGAAAAAAAATATCCGCTGGGGTTCGGCGAACCCGTTGATGTAGCCAATGCTGCAGTTTATTTGCTTTCGGATGCAGCAAAATGGGTAACAGGAACGAACATGATACTCGATGGCGGCTTAATGGTCGTATAAATCTGAAAATTATGAACACCCCGAAATATTCGGTGATAGTCCCGGTATACAATAGCGCTAAAATGCTGGAAGAACTGACCACGAGGATACATCATACGCTGAAGGGGCTGAATTCAGGGTATGAGATCATTTTAGTGGATGACGGCAGTGCTGATGATAGCTGGAATGTAATGTGCAGGATTAAATCGGCAGACCCCGAATTCTTAAAAATCATCAGGCTGACGAAAAATTTCGGGCAGCACAATGCTACATTTTGCGGACTGGAACATGCTTCGGGTGAGCTACTTATCACCATTGATGATGATCTGCAAACGCCTCCCGAAGAAATAACAAAACTTATAGCGTCTTATCATAACACTGATGCCGACCTGGTATACGGCTTTTATCAAAAAAAACATCATTCTTTTTTTAGAAATATTGGAAGCACATTATTGAAAAAGTCGGGAAAGTTCTTTAATGATAACCCCGGAAAGGGCTCATCATTCAGGCTTTTCACCATGGACCTTTCAAAAAAGATTCTTTCACATGTTAAGAATTTTGTATTCATAGATGAGCTTTTACTATGGTACACCGACCAGATTGATTTCGTACAAGTGGAACATCATAAGCGCCAAGAAGGGACGTCGGGCTATAACGCATTCAAACTCTTTAAACTCACGGCCAATCTCATCCTTTACTATTCGGCTTTACCTTTACGTATTATGACATATGGCGGATTAATCTCCTCTGCACTGACTTTTATTTTAGGCATTTATTACCTGATCAGGAAATTCTTTTACAATGTGCCTGCCGGCTATTCCTCAATAATTGTAACTATACTTTTTTCCACAAGTATCATAGTATTCAGCATCGGGATCATTGGTGAGTATATCAACCGGATACATATGTTGCAGAACAGGAAGCCTCCGTATTCCATAAGGAAAATCCTTTAATTTTTCTTCATGAAATTTATTAAGTATGGCATCACCCTGAAAAGGATCACCAAAGACGACATGGAAACCATACGTCAATGGAGAAACTCGAAGGAGATCAGAAACCAGATGCAGTTTCGCGGGTACATCACAAAGAATATGCAAAATAAATGGTTTCATTCCATAGATAATATTAATAATTTCTATTATATAATTATTTATAAAGATGAACAGATCGGTTTGTTCAATGAGAAGAATATTGACTGGGAGCATAAAACATCAGAAACGGGACTGTTTATCGCTGAAAAAAAATACATAAATACCCAAATACCTGTGCTAACATCACTTTTTTTAAGTGAGATTGGTTTCTATTTACTGCAGGGAGAAAGAACTTACATAAGGATCTTAAAAGATAATCATCAGGCCATAAAGTACAGCCGGAGTTTTGGTTATGAGCTTTGTGAAAACCAGGACGATCAGGAGTTGCAGCAATATGTGCTTACACGGCAGCATTTCGAAAACAAAGGAAAAAAACTGCTGGATGCAGCAAACAAAATTTATAAAGAGAATGCTGTGCTGTGGCTGTATCTCGAAGAACATGATTATCAATCTGGTGTTGCTCAGTTCATAGAAAATATAATTGACCGTTCGGAATTAAAAATTCAATTCGATGTTATTGATGGCGTAAAACGTTATCACTTTCCCTGATTTTGACGAATTTTGCAATAATGAAAAAAGACCTGCTGCGAAATAACCTGTTGCTGCACCTGGTGGTGATCATATTAGGGTTTACGGCAATACTGGGCAAATTGATACAGTTGCCTGCCGTGGAACTGGTTTGGTATCGAATGCTGATTGCTTTCCTGGCATTGATATTTTTCATTTTTATAGCACGGCTGCCGGTGCGCCTGCCCATACGAAGTGTACTAAAATTGTTTCTTATTGGCATTATTATAGCGGCGCACTGGATATGTTTTTTTCAGGCCATAAAAGTGTCGAATGTCTCTGTCACGCTCGGATGTTTATCTGTAACCACGCTATTCACCAGTTTTCTGGAACCCCTGGTAAACCGCAAAAAAATCTCTCTGCTGGAAGTTATCATCGGATTGATCATCATACTGGGCATTTATATAATTTTCCGGTTTGAGACCAGGTACGTTACTGGAATCATTTTGACTATTATATGCGCATTTCTGGCCAGTCTTTTCAGTGTGCTGAACAAAAAAATTGCCCTACATTATGAACCTGAGATCACAACTTTTTATGAAATGCTGGCGGGATTTGTCGTTATTACCGGTTACCTGTTGCTCACCAACGACTCATGGGCCTTGGTGACCATGCCAACAGTGAACGACTTTATTTTTCTTTTGATTTTGGGTATTGTCTGCACTGCTTTTGCTTTTTCGGCAACTGTCAAGATCATGCAGAAACTTTCGGCATACCAGGTAGTGCTGGCCATTAACCTTGAGCCGGTCTATGGTATCATTGCCGCCTATTTTATTTTTGGTGAATCGGAACATATGACTACCGAGTTTTACATTGGCGCCGCTATTATTCTTTTATCGGTAGTATTGTACACTTTTATAAAAAACCGCAGCAAGCCGCAAACGGAATAATCCCCCAACTCCTTGTATTGATGAAATGACGGCCGTTTCAGGAAGTAGTCATCATGTTGGTAAGTGACTCTCCGATATCTTTTTTCAGACGGGACAAAGTCATGGCATCGTGTTGTTCCATTATCTGATATATTGTCCCTGACGTGACAAGTCCGGGTTGGGTTATTACTTTTACCGCTATCTTGGTCCCATACAGGACAAAGGTTTGAGCTGATGTTAAACACCCGGATAAGGGCAATGCTAAAATATCCCGGTAGGGATATAATATCGGTAGAAATGAATACCAGTCTGAAAAAAAAGTGCCGTAGGCACGATATATAATTTGATATTATTTGACAGACAGACATACCTATGGATCAGTGTGATGTATGACCTTGTTGTTTCAGATTCAGGGTTTCTAAAAGGACAAGTGTGTTAGTTCTGATGAAAGGTATATGATCGAAGTGAGTTCGAATGCTAATAGAGTTCAATAAATTCATAAGCGTTCCCGGCCCATTCCATAAATCTTAAAAAATCCGGGAAACTGATTATCAGCGAAGCTGTGTTGTCATTGGGGTGAAAACTTATTTTTTTTGCTTCCTGCAAATTCGTATCAATAAAAACATAAACATGCTTATCTGCATCATGTATCAGTCCGAAAGCTGATACAGAGCCGGGGTTCAGCCCAAGATACCGCTGCATCCTCTGTTCTGAGGCAAAAGTAAGTTTGCCTTGTTTCAGCATTTTTTCTATGTCGTGGATAGCCAGATTTTTATCACAATCGAAAATCACCAGGTAGTGCCTGTTGCCTTTATGGTTGCGGAAAAACAGATTTTTACAGTGCTGTGCATCATGCCCGTTCCAGTATTGTTTTGCTATCTCAATGGTTGGTGCAGGGGGATGCTCAAGGTACTCAAACGGAATATTCAGCTTCTGCAGGGTTTTGTATACTTCCGGATCGCCGTTCATGGCCTGTTTTTTTGGTAAAAATAATAAGAAATTGTTTTGATCCGCCGCGGCGGATCAAAACAGTTTCTAAATATTGCTTATGCATTGTTTTTGACTACTCAATTTGCCACCAAGAAAATCCGTTTGTTTAGTCCGGTCAATAATAATTTATAATTTTGTTAAGTATTCTTACCCTAATTCATTTCAAAATGAAACATCCGTTGTTATTTATTATCCTGCTACAACTCCCGGTTCTTGTTAATGCCCAGGCTTTTACTATTGACACTATAGCCATTGAAAGGCGGTTGCTGACTGCCGACCTCAGTTATCAGGGCAAGGATCTTTCAGCTATGAAACTCGAAGACCTGTGCCAGCCTTACGCCGATGCCACTGATGAATTCAGGATGGCCAAACGCAATACTACGCCTGCCTTATTGCTGACCCTGGCGGGGGCTGTCATGATCGGATATTCCGGGATCAAATGGCTCACCGGTGATGATTTTCAATGGTATTATGCCGCGGGTGGAGTGGTGATGATTGGAGCTACCATACCCTTGTATTTGGGCGCCAGGAACCATTCCATAAATGCCGCACGAATCTATAATTATGAAATGAAACATAAATCGTCAGCTCCGCGCTGAGTCTATATTTAGTGTCTGTCCACAAAGTCAGAGTTTGAACCAGAATGTTCGAATTCGAGGCCTGCCCGCCTGTGTCATTCATGCGGGCTTTCGAAGTTTTGAAAATCAAGGAGTCCGCCAACTGGCGGATGACTGTTTTCAAAACAAGAATAACCCTGCCCATCTGTCCGCCAACTGGCGGATCAGACGGGGATGAAGCCGGACATTATGGACAAACTCTATTTGTTCTTCGATAATTTTTGATAGTACGAAGCTTTTTCAGGGTTCCCGGCATGTTCGAAATATTTTGCCAGGTTCAGGCATAAATCCGGGTTGTAAGGGTATTTCTTTATTGCTGTCTCCCACAGGGCTATGGCGTTTATCGTGTCTCCGGCCAGCAGGCTGTAATTACCGATGTTGATATAGGGTACATCAGAAGCAGGATCTGTTTCCATGATCTTTTTGTTTGTAATAATTGCTTTAGGAACGTCACCCTGCCGGTAATAAAACTCAGCGAGCTTTTGGTATGCCGCCGTATAGTTCTGCCTGACTTCCACACATTTCAGGTAGTATTTTTCGGCAGAATCGGGAAGATTCATTTCATCATAGGCCGTGGCAATGTTTAGCCAGGGTTCGGCATAAGCAGTATCACAGGCCGCAGCTTTTTTCCAGCACCCGGATGCATTTCCAAGATCATGCTGATACCTGAAGTACAGTATGCCCAGGTTATTCCAGGCGATGGCATAACCGGGATAGATGTTAACTGCCTGTCCATAATACCGTTGGGCTTCAAGGGCCAAAGCTCTTTGCTTCTGGGGATCTTTGTTGCGATAGATTTCACTGTATAAAAACGAAGCATAAAGCGCATTGGCCTTTGCTGACCGGTCAAGATATTCAATATCATGGCTGTACAACGTCCTGAAATCTCTCCAGTCTGCATTACGTGCAATGGTCTGTACTGTGTAAAGAAAGAGTATCAATAAAAAAATCACCGCAGGATATTTAATTTTTTTAAGCATGAATGCGCCCTTATGATTTATATCCAGCCTGAAAACAAGAAAGATCATCACACTGACGGCCATTACAAATCCGAGTGAGGCCATAAATGCAAAGCGCTCGGCGACAATGCCGGGCATGGGTATGAAAATATTTGAAAAGATAAAAATGCTGATATAAAAGGCCAATATGCCGAAACTCATAATATGCCGGCGGCGGAAGAGCCGCAAAGCGACAACAAGCAGACCCGTGCAAAGTATCAGGGAGATAATAGCGCCTGTATTAGCAGGCGTAGTAACCGGGATCATGTCATATCCATAATAAAATAATAAAGGATGGGGAAAGAACAGCAACTTCATATAAAATAATACAACCACCAGGGCTGTCCCCAGGCGCAACCAGAGTCCTTGTTCATAAAAAAGGGGATTCTCAAAATACAGTACCTCTCTGTTGGGCGGCGAAAGAAACATAGCAGGTATGACGTTTAAAATCACTGCAAACAACAACATTATTGCTGCCAATATCAGAAGTTTGGATAACTTCATTTCTTTGAAAAAATAAAGACTGAGCGGTATAATAACAGCATAAACAATAGCATTTGGTTTCGAATAAAAGGCCAGTACAAAAAAGAGTACAGCAGCAGTAAGTGTATGCCATTTCCGTTTATCGGTGTATTTGATTATGAAGTACCAGCTTAGCACACACCCCAGCATGCTCAGCAGTTCATCGCGGTTTTTAAGGCTTGCAACAACCTCTGTATGCACCGGGTGTGCTGCGAATAACAGGCAAATCATTAACGCAAGCCAGGGGTGATAATTATGAAGTAATTTTTTCAGCACCAGAAACAGGGTTGCACACAGCACAAAATAAAGCAGCACATTGAACAGATGACTGATATGCGGATTGTTCCTGAAAAGGGCGTATTCAAGGGCAAAACTCAATTTGACAACAGGACGGTAGTCATAATGCTGCCGGGCGTTATTCACATAATGGGTAGTAAATATCTCGGGAACGGCGCTGATACCTTTTTTGATCAGCGGGTTATTAAAGGTGACAAACTCGTCATCCATTGAATAATGATTGGGTATCGTGTTGCCGTATAGAATAAAAACAAGTATCAGCAGAAAAAAAATGGTTCTGATCTCCGCCGGCCATTTTTTTCTAAGGGACATATCCCCTGCTCTGGTCTTATGTTTATATGTTTCACTTATGTTATTCTTTCTCTCTTTCATGAACACGCATCCTTTTTTATTCGGCTTTTACAAATTTTTTTGTGATAGACAGATGGTCAGAAACTATCCTGCAGGTGTAAATTCCGGATGAGAGATGTGAGGCGTCAGCCTGAAAAATCCGTTGACCGGAATTTCCTTTTTTGTTGAATACCATCCCGGTTTCACTGCCATTGATATCGTATATTTTTATGCTAAAGTCACTTTCGGAAATATTTTTTATTTTTATATATAAATTACTTATTACAGGATTGGGGTAAAGGTCGAAATCCTTGTTATCCGCATGACCCGGGGTAACGGAGGTGTTTTGAGTAAAAAGGTCATTCATATTCAGCGTAACGGGGACATTGCGATAGGCCGGTTTGCCGTGTTTGTGCACGGAAATGTTCAGTGTGCCGTCATCCGGAATATACTGCATCATCTGTATGTTGGACGAGCTGCTGTTGGATGAATCGCGCAGTATCTCCCAGTTACGCTGGGAACCAATAGCTATTCCGGTGTTAACAGCATGGGTGGTACGCAGGTATCTTGGGCAAAAATGATAGTGGTTGTTTCGTTTTATCTCATAGTTTGCCGCATAAAGGTTGTCGGCGCTGATGCTGTCAGGAAACTCATTTCCGCGTAGAACCAGATAAGGTGCTGCCGGTGCTGTTTCTGCTATCATGGCGATATCTCCTGAGGAAGTGTTGTTTGCTGATGCCAGCATGGTGATGATGTAGCCGTCGGAACAACCGTTGCTTTGTGCACTCAGGATGTCGCACATATCTCTGGTATTGTTTACCCCGTCGTTATTATAATCCTTTAATTCCAGCGCTTTGCGGAGTGAGAACCAGATGGGTTCATATCCTTTGTACAACATCCCGTTACCCGAAAAATCGGACATCATGTGCTGGAACACGCCTGTGTGCCTGTTAATACCCGAAAGCGCTGATATCTGCCCTGCAAAGCCTATCAGTGCCCAGGGCTGTTCGGAGGCCTCTGAAGGGATATGAATAACCATCACCTGATTGTTTATCAGCGTTGGATCAGGCGTCCAGTCAAGATGGCGCGATATCACCGATTTGCCGTCCAGATCGGTTCCGGCAGTGGCCGATCCCCAGCTTAACAGGCTGGAACAGCCCATCCCGCTTTCTCCGGATTTCATCCCGGCTATCGACATAAAATCAAGAAGGCAGTTGCTGATGATAACATCCCAGAAAGTAAGTGAGCTGACATCCTGCCCGGCAGAGTCAAGCCCGGCCAACAGCCCCCGCGCTTCATCGTAAAATGCAGAATCAACAACACAGGAGGTGCCTTGCTGCAGTATCATCCTGGCCAGCGACAGGTTCGTGCCGAATTGAGGCAAAATATAATCATTCAGCATCGACATGATACCCGCTGAACATAAAAACCCATAAGCAAAACCTCGCTCATAATGGGTGCCCCAAACCTTCACTATGGTGAGGTTGCCGGTATCAGAAACAATGTAACCATTAACAGTCTGAGACCTTGTTACCAGACTGTATGAAACCAAAATGAGAATCAATAGGATTTTTTTCATTGATAGGCTGAATTAAGAGGTGTTTGTTACACCAAATTTAGGAAAATCTTTTAAAAGTCATCAATTGTAAGAAACTGTTTTGTTTTTATGTTACATAAGATTTATGATGGATTTTTTAGCGAAACGAGGCAGATTTTGCAGACATAGTTTATCCTATGTCGAAAAATCTAACGAAGTTGCAGTAAAAAAGACGCATAAAGATATGGAAAGATAAAATCAAAACAATTTCTCAATTTATGAAACAATTAAAGCATGTATTTTTTATATATTTACACAAATTTTTTTTTATGTTCAGAAAGTTGTCCGGATATATCAAAGATTTTTTCACGTTCAACAAAAGCGAGCGTCGTGGCCTGCTGGTGCTGTGCATACTGATATTGCTGCTGATCATTTTCAACATTATCCTTCCGTATCTGAAAACACAGGAAAAATACGATTATAATCATTTTGATAAAGAAGTGGCTGAATTTTTAAAAACCAGGGAAATAATTTCGACCCGGCCAAAAACATACAGACAGAAAGACCCGTTCAATATCTTTGATGTCAATGCTTCTGCCGTAGAACAGAAATTAAACCCCTTTGTGTTTGACCCGAATACCCTGCCATACGACGGATTTATCGAAATGGGCCTTAGCACGAAACAAGCCGTAACCATATCGAAGTATCGCACCAAAGGAGGAAAGTTCTTTAAAAAAGAAGATTTTAAAAAAATTTACGGTATCACAGATAAGGAATATGAAACACTGGAGCCGTTCATAGAGATCAAAGCTGCCAGTAAGAAGTTTAAGGATGATTCTTTGAATAAAGAAAACAAATTTTCAAAAGATGAAAAGAAGCTCCGGATTGATTTAAACACGGCGACAGAAGAAGAGCTGAAAAAGATCAGAGGCATAGGAAATTATTTTGCAATTCAGATTATTAAATTCCGCAATCGTCTGGGAGGATATCGGGCAAAAGAGCAGTTGCTTGAGGTGCCGAAAATGGATAGTGCAAGATACGTTGAAATAAGTCCTTTTGTCGAGGTAAATGCCAGGGCGGTTCGCAGAATAAACATAAACACGGCCACGTTCGACGAACTGAAAGAGCACCCCTATATTGGTTATAATATTGCGCTTTCGCTGATCAATTACCGCATGGTTCACGGACAGTATGTACAAGTCAGCGATATAAAAAATTCAGCACTTATTAACGATGCGAATTATCAGAAGATTTCGTATTATCTTTGCACACAATAATTCAGAATTCAGATTTCAGAACTCAGCATTATGGTTTGATATTTGATGATTTGAATCCGCAAAAAAATAAACATGAAAAAAATATCCCTGACCATCCTTACTGTCATCGTTTTGGCCGGTTTTACCCTCGCTCAGAAAAGTAAAAACAAGACTGTGGTTTTCAAATGGTATTCTTTTGAAGAAGCTTTGGAACTGAACAAGAAGAACCCCAAAAAGATCTTTGTGGATGTATTTACGGAATGGTGCGGCTGGTGCAAAAAAATGGATGCCAGCACTTTTGCCGACAGCATCATCAGAAACTATATGGCTCAGCACTATTATCCCGTAAAACTTGATGCCGAACGTAAGGATACCGTGTTTTTCAACGGAAGCTATTATGTGAATCCAAGCCCCGGGGCGCCGCGTTCAAGTCATCAGCTTGCTGTAGCCCTGCTGCAGGGACGTATGCAATACCCTTCGTTCGTGATACTAAATGAGAAGTTCGAAATACTTAATACCATCATTGGTTTCAAATCGGCAAAAGACCTTGAACCCATACTGCATTTTTTCGGGGACAATGCCTTTGAAAAAACCACTTTTGCCAAGTATGCAGAAACATTTGTGGGGGCGGTTACGCAATAGAGAATTTTGATTTTTTATAGTGTGCATTTTCAATCGGAAGTGCAGCAATTTTATTTAGCCCGGGCTGTCACAGGAATATATCTGTATCCTGAATGTCGCAATTTCGGAAACTGAATTAATTTTTTTCTGCATTTTCATATAGGACTTTTATGAAGATGTTTGAATTCTAAATACCCGATTTTCTTATTTTTAGCTAATCGCATTTTTAAAATAAAATGTTAATATTCTTGTTATTTGCTTTTCTATGTCGTACATTTGAAACTTTAATTATTTTATAATCAATCATTTCAAGTATTGACAGGAGATGCCGAAAATCCGATAAAGAGTAGGCAAAAACATTAAAACAAACAAAAATGGAAAAATTAATTGACGGTCTTGGAGGAGCGATTGGATCACGCTACCTGAAGAATCACAACCAACTAATATTTGTAGAATATGGTGGTTCCATATCCAAATATAATCTGGCTTCGTCATGGGCTTCTACGGTTTCTCAGGGTTTTACCACCCTGAAAGGTACCTGGTTGTTCGATTGTGAGACCGGTATTAATGTTCCTTATGCTCAGCAATCAATCGCTGATATTTGGTGGAATCAACTCACCACTGTAAAACGCCAGATGATGCCCTGGGGCAATTCCAGAATTGTTAATTTAGGAAAAGTAAATTTCAACCTCATTACCCCTTTTCTCATCCAGACTTATTTATACAGCACAGCTCCAATAATAGGAAATAATGATGCGACTAATAAATTGGTTGCCGGTGATGTTTTTTGTGTTAAGACAAAAGCCGGTAATTATTGTAAAATAAAAATTGTTACCTATGGATATGACTTGCAGATACAGTGGAAGACTTATAAACTTAATCCTTCATATTCCAAAATCGGCACGGGCTATAATCAGCCGGAAGATATATCAGTTTTATCTGATGAAAATACGGCTTATGTAACCGAACGTGGAGGTAATCTCTTAAGAGTTAATTTGTTAAATGCCAATCGTTCCGCTGCAACAGTAGTGTGTTCCGGCTTGAATACACCTCAGCAGCTTTGGGTTGATGAGGCTCATAATCAGGCATACATCGTTGAATATGCACATCCCGGCAGATTAGTACGGATCGACCTGGCTACAGGTGTAAAAACAGTTCTTTTTAACGGATTAAACCTGGCGGTGGGGTTAATTATAACCGCTGACCTGGCATCAGCCTATATAAGCGAGCAGGGAATATCTGGCATCAGCAAAGTGAATTTATCTTCCGGAATTAAAACAGTTGTCGCAACAGGCCTCACCAATCCATTTTTCCTGACTTGGGCAGATGCTTCTGAAAGCAGCATTATGGTACCTGAACGTGATCCTGTGAACAGGGTTTCATTGGTTGATATTTCTATGACAGCAGGTAATGTTAATGTTCTGATTCCGAATACAGCCTTCAGACCATCAAGCGTTGCCATTATAAAGTCAGGTACTTATTGTGTGTTTTGTAATGATGAAATTGATGAATATATTCTTGCAGCAGGCGTATCCACCGGATTGTATATGGGCATTGGAAATGTTCCGTTTAACCTGATCACGGGTGATGGTAAAGCGGATACAACAGGAACTACCCCCCCATATTTATATCAGTTTCCAAAAGATTCACCTTTTGGGGGGACGCTTCCGGTACAGGTAAATCACTACCGGGCCTGGGATTCCGGAGCCAGATATTATCGTATACTGATTGATGGAAATGCCCGCCATGATACATGGAACGACCTGAAGTTGAATCCTGCCAATGGCAGATATGAGATCCCCGTAACTATAAAGGCAGATACAAACGGTTTTTACAAAATCCTTAGCCCTGCAGACGTGTATTATAATATTTTGCTTGGATGCTCACTTGCAAGTACCGATCTTCCCAACGGTAAGCATGACTTCTCAGTTGAGTTTTATTATACTGCAAATGCCGCAAATAAAATAATAAGTGAATGTAAAACACATAAATTGTTTATTGATAATAATCAATGTGTTGCTTCACTTGATATGCCCATATTAGATGGGAGCAGTGCTACGCCGCAATGTGGCTATCTTAAATATACAGATAAAACACATGAGGTTACTCTTCGTTATTCCGCCTATCATCCTATGGGTTTTGGGATTTATACTTATGCTATCATTAAAGGCGCAAATTATCTTCATCCTCCCATTTCCGGTAAGCTGGTACCAAATCCCTTAGTAATAGATTATAAGGAAAGCGTTTTATCGTTATTAGGCACCTGTCCGACAGTGGCAGCATTTTCTGAATCTATTTATGTAGCCACAACTGTTATAAATGGAGTCTCTCGTCAAAGTCAATACGATGCATCAAAAACAATTGCTTTTTGCCTGGCCCCGTAATTTGATCCGTGTTAGATGATGATATCTTGTAAAATCAATGTGTAAATAATTTGGGTTTTGCCTTTTTATACCGGTACGACCTGTTTAGTAACCACCATATTTTAGTTTGTTTTGATCCTAAGATATGCAACAGAACAGAAATAAACCCCATCAGATATTGTTGCCGTATTAATATCAATTTGATTTTACCTCTTACAGCACCTATATATTCTTTACGGATAGTTTTACTCAGAACCTTATTAATATTAAAACGGAATAGAGGATTTTATTAAAATTAAATATTTTGTTAATAAATATTATTTTTTATTATAATCTTATTAAAAAAAAGTTAATAAAGTTTTGCTTTCCCATTCTATTATTGTAGATTTGTACAATAATGTTCTTTGGATACCTTATTATTGTAAAAAATACACAATTCCCTGCTGATTTATGTACCCTTTACTTCCTTGTCAGGTCGAACGATACTATTGGATACCTTAAGGATTTAAACACCCAGATCACAAAACTTTGGATTTTACAAGATCATTTATTTTTCACAAATTTTTATAAATCAATATTATGGAAATTAATCAACTGACTGCCATACTGACGACCCTGACAGGGCATCTGCAGTCTTCAAATGATGAAGACGAAAAAAATATCGAAATGCTGCAGGTTTCGGTCGCCGAAGCGCTCATGCAACAGGATCCGTCTACAATCCTGAGCCCGGAACTGGTCTTTGAAAAAAGCGATTTGTTCATGTCTTCAAAAGTAGAGGGCAATCGTCTGAAAAAAATCAGTGAACTGGCAAATGTGGTCAGTAAGGGTGGGAAACTTACCGAAATGAATGTTTTTGTCAGAAGGGTCCCTGTCAGAAGTACACAGATACCCGGAAGCATTACTTCTGCTTCTGCCGGCGCCCGTGTTCGAACTATAGGCCCGCTCCCGGACGGGCGGGGTACTTCGAGATGGTTTGATTTTGTGAAAGTAAAAAAACTGATATCCTTATATGTGCAGGGGCAAAGTAAACCCGTGATGTTGTTCGATGCCACCTTTAAGAAACCCAGGTTGACCCTGCCTAATGCCAAACCGATTGAACTTACCAAAACATTTAATGTCGATCCGGAATCGGTGTGGATACATGCGAGGGTGTTTTCAGCCGATGTGCCCGATGATCTGTATTGCGGATTAAGGGTGAAAAGCGGCACCATTACACTTAATGCCGATCCTTTTATGGCAGGAACCCGCCTTACTGTATCTGCTGCAACACTGATAAGCGCTGATCTGTCTCTTGAACAAAATGACAATTTTGACGATGATCCCTCAAGCCCTTACGGAATAGATGCGCGACAAGCAAGCATCCATTTGCCGGACAATTTAAAATTCACAATAAAGAATAATGTAAGGCAGTTTACGGCTATTAATCCTGCCAGATGGACGCTGTATGGTCATACGGATAATTTCATTTATGAGAATGATCAGAATTGCATTTATAACGGTTTTATTGGCCGCGTCGGAGTCCCTATGCGATGTGACAACCTTCAGTTTGCAGCGCCGGATTGTAAGTCTCCGTTCATGAATCTGAGAGGCTCGGCAAAAATTTCAAACAGCTGGTGGACGCTGCCGGTCACAAAACTTGACCTCGCAAATCCACTGGAAGCGGATAGTAACGGAGCGCTCATTATCGGATGCGAAAAAGGACTTACTATCCGATGGACGAACCTTCAGAACAAGGCCGTTTCATTGAAAAATCCATTCATACTCGCCGAGCCGGGGCGGATATGTTTCACCGATATGCAGAGCGACGGAAGCGGCGCCTTTCAGAAATTCGATGGGTGGAAAGATGATCAAAATCCCTACGGGACAACTTTTGAATGTAAATTCAGGAAAGCTGCGATAATGATCTGCAACTCGGTTGCCAGCGGCCACGAATTGTTATTCGGGTCATGCGACTGGGATATCAAAACCGACCGGCCGGTGAAAGTGAACGGCGAAGCTGTTTCTGTAAAAACAAAGAACAGCCCGTTCATCATCGCGCTGGGCAAGGCAAAAGCGCTGCTGGCCGTGATAGACCAGGATATATTGTGGGATAACAAACTTCCAGCGGATGAAATCCCTCATGTTACACCCTATGCCCTGGCCATGCATAATGCGCTCTTCACGGTAACGCCGCCCAACAGCCTGGTTGTGTTTGCAGAGGCCACGCCAGACCTGAAAGAGCTTTCGAAAGGGGTGATGTATCTCGGTTTCGGATTATTTTCATACCTGCCGACTCTGCCTGATCCCTATGCGGCCAATCTTGGCGTCATGAAAAGGCAGTTTGACCAAAATATCCGCCCATCCGGAGTTGCCACACATAATCTTTTTAAAGGCAGTAAGGTATGGCTGTGGCTGATAGGCCTGGTGAAATGGTCGCCCCAGCCTCCTGACGGGCATAAAGTGGACGTTTCTTTCCATTTTGCCCCCTTGTCAGCGCCACTTAATATTGAAAAAGAATATACACCCGAAGAAAATGCGGGCGGACAACCGCTGAATATCAGTGCAGGGCCGCCGACAGATATGTACAGGATTTTCGTACCGGCTGCTGTACCTCCGGAATCTTCAGGTACTGCTGCGACAGCTTATAGCCTTTCTCAAAGCCAGAATGTCAACAAACTTTTCAGTTTGACCGACTTTGCCCTGATCGATGTCAGCAGCAATGCCAACCAAATGGGGATTGCGTATGCGAAAATGAACAACGGGCTTCAGGTGCATCTGGCACGAAAATACAAGGTTAACATAGCCGATGAAACCAATGCAAGCGTATTCCCGATACAGGTAAGCGGCCTGGATGTTATCACGGCAGGGATGAATGCACAGGCATTTACCGTACCTTCGGTGGCCTGGGAGCCGGTTTTTAATCTGACCCATCCCGATATTGCCGGCGATCCGCCTGTAGGTTTTAATTACTATCCGAACGACGGTATAGCCACACGGGTGGGAAACCTGAGTAAAAATACGGTGAGTTTGGCGCCCATCCCGATGTCGGAGTTTTTAGTAGAAACATATAAAAACAAAGAAGACGGCAAAACATACGCCCTTTTTAACCTTCCTTTCGGTATGCTGGCGCTGACTATTCTGGATAATAAATCGGCACAACAGAAAAAACCTTCTTTAGGGGAATCAAAACCTGTTTTTGGCAGTCTTGAAGGAGGTATTCAGCTTGAACTGAAAGCCGGGACCTCATTTAATCCGATTGATGACAGCGATATGTTCGAAGGTTTCACCATACAGTTGATGAATATTAATGACATTAACGGTAATCCCACTAATGCAAGTACCCTGGCAAAAACACCAACCACGATTTTTAATAACGAATTTTTTACGAATTCCAGCAGCCTTCCCGCAAGGCCGGGAGTGCCGTTAACAGGGATAAACCTCAGCGGCTATGGAGCCAGCATGTTCAGTGAATGGCAAAACAAAGGCGCTTTATTTGCCCAGACCAGCCAGGCACAGTTCAAGGTCATCACAGGCCGTACAAGCCACGAAGTGGTGCAGGTGAAAAGTATGTTGTACCCCTGGGGTATCAGGGTGGTACGAACCATTACCTTATTCAGGCTTGCCAATGGATATGTAGCCCGCATCGACAGCGGATGGAAGGCCGAGAGCGATGGCAAATATGATTTTTCTTATTATAAACCTATTGTTGACGCAAACGGTGTGGTTGTGGATAAAGAGTTTGTGCCCAATCCGTTTGGTTTTCAACCGGGTATTATCAGAGGATTATTTAATGTCAGGAATATTCACGAACAGCCCAAATCATTCAAATCAGGATCTGCTGAGTTGCAGGCCGTTACTTTTGATGCGGATGTTGAGTTGGAAAATGTCACCGAAGGCGGTGAAAACAACCGTGTTGCTTCAAAGGGTGTTGTAGCTTATGTACAGGTGGCCCCGGCCGGAGAACCCATCAACGCTACACAGTTTGCTGCACTGCTGAAATCAGAAAACAATTCCATCGGAGGCCCGGTAAGCTGTACGTTGAAAATAGCCGGTACTAATCAACGGATGAAAATAAACCGTTTTGATGTTAATAATTCTACTGATCCTGATAATTCTGAAAACAAAGAAATCTTTGTATGTGCGGCAAGAGGCTCTGTTATGATGCCAAAGGATGGTAGCTGGACTATGGTTCAGCACAACAGGGGTACAGGCGAAGTAACACCCTTGCCGGAACAACTGAACTTACCTCTGATAAGGGTGGGAAAATGGGTGGCCGACAAGGTGGTGCAGGATGCCGATGTGCTGAATGTATGGCGCATAGCTCATCCTGAAGACCTTTTAAAGCCGCCTGATGATAATACGGTAAGTTTTGGGTTTCTGCAAAACATGGGCACACAGAAGGTATTGTTCATGAAGCCGCTTTTCAAAAAAGGGGTGGAATCATTGATGAGCAATACGCCGCCGCTGCTTGCTGATTCATTCCGCCTGCTTGCCGGCAGCAGCATTTTTACGAATATCGGGAAGATGGAAGGCGATGACTTTGGCTCTGCGATAGCCTTGTCGACAGGGGTGTCTGGCGGCACCCCGATGGAAGCGTTTAAAAAAATAACCACCGATGCTGGTGAAGTGTTTAATCTACTTGAGCTTTTGGAAGATGTGGAAGAGGGTTCAGGGAAATTGCTGGATCAGGGTTATAAGTTGTTGAAGAACTCTGTTAATGACCTTGCAGAGAACGCTCTTAATTTCGACCTGCCTTCGTTTGGTTTCAAGCTTGTGGACCTGCCCGAAATTCTGGTACTTGAATTGAAATATCAGACAAGCAGTAAAACCGACGGAAAAGACTATGTCGGGAAATTTGATTTTGATGTGAATTCATTTGCTTTGGATCTTGCGGACACGTGGAAGGGAAGGATGAATAACCTGGCGGTGGTGGTATCTATAGGGCCTATGACAGAAGTCATGAAAATCAAAGGCAATTTTAATTCACAAAAAGGTAAAGATGTAGATCTTGGCAGCGGCGGAGCAGGTGAGTTACCCGTACCCGAAATCGAATTCAGTGACGCTCTGCAACCCGTAATAGATATCCTTGAACTGTTGGCTTCTTTGAGTTCAGGCGATTATGCCGGCGCCCTGAAAAAAGGATTGAAAGTCGCCATGAGTAATAGTGGCGAACTATGGGAATATAAATTTTCGGCAGATAAAGAAATCGCCCTTATTCAGTTTCCGCCCCAGCCTGCCTATGATGCACCCCTGACGCCGCTAAAACTGGAGGCAAGCCTGAGCATAGGTATTTCCTGTAATGCAGCGCTCAAAGTCACCACCGACCCCAGCCAGTTGTTACCAACTGCCGGAGGTTATTTTAAATTTCATGGCGGACTTCAGGTAATGTGTGCTTCCCTTGGGGCTGCAAGCATTTATGCCGTCGGTAATGTGGATCTGAAGCTCGAGGTGGATACCAGCCCTAAACTTGCTGTGACAGTGGCATTCGGTTTCGGCGCACAGATCAATGTCGGTATTCCCGTGGTCGGAACAGCAAGCATCTTATTTATGGTGGGTGTGGAAATATATGTGGATACCACTGGAAAGCTCATGGTCACTGCTTTCATGTATTTTAGGGGCGAAGCAGAATTGCTCGGAGGCCTGGTGAGTGTCACCATCACCATTGAAGCCAGGGGAACCGTCGAAAAAACAAACTCAGACCAGCCTGCAAACTGCATTGCACAGGTAAGTTTTGCCATTGATATCACCGTATTCTGGGTGATTGATATCAGTTTCAGCGAAAGCTGGGAGGAAAGCAGACAAATAGCATAATCAATATAAAGTATTAGAAATATAAAATATAATTATATGTCATTAGAACAATCAAGATTTACCATCATGGCCCTCCCTCAGGGGGTGGATAGTAACGGGGTATTATCGCTGAACATCGTGTTTATTCCCCGGAATATTAATCCGCTGACACAGGTGAATACCTGTTATAATACAACAAATAAAGCCAAAGCATTTGTGGACGTGCGGCCGCAATTCGACATAAAAATTGTGAATAATCCAGATGAGTTTCCCGGTAAAATTCCCGCTGATGAAAAAAACCTGGGTGCATCCTGTATCTATTCCGGAATAATGAAGGATATTTATACCACCCTTCGCGATGCGGTTGACGCGCAGGGGCACAAAAAATATTTTGATATTGACGAAGCGAGAAGCACGGACAACGTACCTTCCGGTTCGGAACACCGTGCTACCAAAGCTGAAACAAACAGGGATTCGGCCATCAGGAAGTATTTGCCGGTAAGTTACCGTAAGTCGTTTAATTTTACGTCGCCCCGCATTAAAAATGCGGTGACGGACGACAGCTACTATTGCGCCATGCGCGACCAAAAGCCCAAACTTGATTTTGTCAAAGATGACAAGGTCAGCTGGGGAAAAGTGTATGCCCATCTGATGAGGCAACCGCTGATGGCAAAAAAGGCCGGCCTGATCTATGAAACGAAGGTACAACTGGCAGCCACAGATTTTGAAAAAGGCGGATGGCTGTATGTGGATATTCGAAAAGACACCGATTATGATGCTGAACAGCAAAGATCGCTTGACCCTTCGAATCCCCATTATGCTGGTGGCCCATTTATCAAGAGATATGCAGCACGTATACCGGCGCTGAAAAAGAATGAAGCCAGGAGTTTGTTTGCCGCAGTGTTGTTCCCGGTGATGAATACAGGGGAATCACCTGAAGGTATCTGGGACGAACTGTTTCTTGAAGCAGCGCGCTATAACGAAGGCTTTGCAACCATAGTGCATGCTAATCAACCGGTGAGCGGCAACCTGTTGCAGGAAGAGCAGGATGGCTTTCATCCCCAGAAAGAAGTCGGCATACGCCTGGGCTGGGAAGACGAGCAGATTCTGATCTGGTACCTCCGGCAGATGGCGGTGGATGAAAATACAGGCAAAAGGCTTGATGCCCCTCTGGGTATCAACGGATACCATGTGGACGTGAAAAAAAGTACGGCAGGCGATGACGCCTGGGAATCGCTGACGGCTGTGCTCAGCAACGGCAATATGTTCCTCGAAGGCATCGACATCGGCTCATACGCCGGTGAACTTCCCTACCAGGTCTATCCGGTAAAAATCTATGACGGCTTAACGGATGCCAATAATTACTGGCTTCCCATGTATTTTGCCAACTGGAATAACTCCTCCCTTGTACTACCCGATAAAACGGCTGCCCGGATATACCAGAGCGAAAAAACCCTGGTAAGGGAAAAGACAGGCGCTGATAAATATGAATATAAAGAAGGAAAATCAGTAAAAATAAGCGATACCTATAAAGCCCCTGACATGAACACTAAACTTGTTTATGGCAATGAATATCATTTCAGGGTACGCATGTCCGACATCAGTGGTGGATGTCCTTCTGCCCCAACCCCTACCCTGCCGGATTTTTCAGTAAGCCATATCGGTAAAACACATTTTAAAAGATATGTGGCACCTCGCGAAATCACTATTCATAACAGAAACGAGATCAAAATAAATACAGATGACCATAATTTCAGCGGAAGCTCCCTGAAACTTTCCAGGCCTTTGTTGAATTACCCTGCCGTGGTGTTTACCGGAAAATATACCTATCCTGATGTGATTGAAAAAATTGCCCGGTCTGTTCAGGATTCTATCGATGAAAAAAAAGGAAAAGCATACGGCATCCCTGATCCTGATGTAAAAAGCGTGGAGATAAAAGTGGAAGTGGAAACCCTCAGGATGGATAATCTGGCCAGTGATGACGGGCGCGAAAACTATATCACCTTATATAAAACGACCCGTTGGTTCCAAGCTTTTAATGAAGATGAGCCTGAAGGTGCAATTGATATCCCCGTCAGATTTATTGATGTAAATGTTTTGAAACTTAAGGATATGACAGGCCCCTTTCCCCAGGCTGCAGATAATGATTTCATAACAAAGACTGACGGAGAGATAATCTTACCTGCGGCAAGAAATATCCGCCTGACTTTAAGAGCTGTCGGAGATGAATACGCAGGTAACCCCGATTATTGGGGGCATGTAAATACAGTTAATTCAAATTTAGATTCCCGTTACGGGAAAACGACCGTACTCACTATGCGTAAAGAATCTGCCAATGAACAAAACATCTTCACGGGTGAGTCAGATCCTAAAACCTTACAGGGAATCTACTTACAGCCGGATCCTGTGAAACTCAAATTAGATCCTGTTATGTTCAAAGCCTTGCAGGGCGGCAACGAAGGCATGTCCGGCATAGTCCATCGCCTGGGTGGGCAGCTGGATGTTGCCGTAAAAGGGCTGACACTGGTTTCGGAAAACGGCGAGCGGCTGCAGTTCTGGTGCAGCAATATGATCAGGCACAGCATGGCGCCCGACAACAGCAGCATCACATTTGCCAACCGAAACGAGCTGCAGGGACACTGGCTGGTCTGCACTACATTGATCATGGACCGGGACTGGACCTGGGACAGCCTCGATGCCAGCAGTTTTGAGATTTCCCGGAAAAGAAGAAGAGGACACGATCATCAGTTGATCAAGGATAAAGACTGGTCGGAGATTGGTGACCTGGAACTGAAAAAAACTGCTTCTTTTCAGGCTATTCAACAGGGAGAAGACGGACTGATACACAGAGAATATACAAAAATAATACTCATCGATGTGGTGGATAATGAACCGCCCTCGAAGCCATCTTCAATAATAGAGGTGTTGGGCCATGTGGACCCTCAGTATTTGCCGGATACTGTTGAATTGCAATACCGGATAACACCTAAGTTCAGGGCAGAACATACGCCTGTTGCTGATAAACCTTTAGAAACAAACCCTATCGAATTGCCCGCTACAGTCAATCCCACACAAACCCCTAAACTGATTGCTGCCGGTATCGCCTTAAGTCCATACAACCGTAATGAAAAATATTCGGCCACCGAGGCACGTACGCGTTTTCTCTGGCTGGAGTTTGACAAGCAACCCAGGGATAAGAACGATGACCTGTTCTGCCGTGTGCTGGCCTACAGCCCCGACCAGCTCATCAGCAACAATCATCCGTCGCTTATGGAATTGCCCGAAGAACCGGCACTAACGTTGAATCCGGAGCACATCAGGGTGGTCACCCCCGACAGCTCGCACGACCACAGCGGACTGAATGCCATGCAGAAAATGGAGAAGTCAACAGACGGTGACCGGCATTGTTACCTGTTGCCGCTACCTGCCGGAGTACACCACGAAAGCCCTGAGCTGTTCGGGATGTTTACCTATGAATTCCGCTACGGCCATAGCGACAGGATATGGAGCACGGCACAGGGCAGGTTCGGAAGAGCTTTGCGTGTGGCAGGACTTCAGCATCCCGCACCGGTACTGGCCTGTATGGTAAACCGGGATGAAAAGATGGTATCCGTCACAGCCCCCTATGCGAAAGCCGTATTCAAAGGCAGAAATGTCACCGCTTCGCCGCCCAGAACCATCCTGTGGGCCTTATTGTATGCCCAGGTAAAACAGGCCGACGGGCTGGATTACAGGAACATACTGTTAAATGAAAAAGAACTTAAAACTATTGCCAAAAGAAGTATGAAAAACCGGGAGATCAATGTCAGAAAATCCCTGGAAGACCAGAATGTCGTGTTGAAAAAGAAAAATCTCCCCCTGGTGGAAATCACGGATGAGCTGATCCATAAGCATATCTTTCAACAGATTGCCCTGGAGAAAGAAGGTAGCAAGCAGGCTTTTGGCCGCTGGGGCAACAAAGAGGTGAACGACATGCTCGACCTGTATGGTTTGCCGCACGATTCGCCGCTGAGTGTTTTGTGTGTGGAGGTTTATGGGCAGATCACCAATATCTTTGAACATATAGATGATTTTGGTGAAGAAAAAGTGAAAACGGAGTTTTTGGAAAATACATCTTTAACTTTCGGCCATGAGGCAGCGGGACAAATGACTAAAAATATTTATAAAGCCCAGGCACCCGGCGAAAAAGACCCTGCCGACCCTCTGAACAGTCAGTTGGGATTGTTCAGGATATTGCGTACTTCGCCGCTGACTGAGGTGCCGTTTATCTGTATCAAGGAATAATACAGGGCGATAGATACGGTGGCTTCGAGAACCTCAGCCACCGAGGGGAAAAAATCCCAGCCGCTGCCTGAGGCCTTCGAAGGCAGCGAAGGATACGGTGGCTTCGGGAAACTCAGCCACCGATGAAATGGGAATGTCAACCACCTTGTTACTTGTTGTGCGAAGTTTGTAACTTCGCACACTGTATCTTATCCTGAAATTCATTTGATTGTACTTTTAACAGTACAAAAAAACAGTTTGGTTTTAATATTAAAAAATATGTATTTTTATGATTTGATTCTGAAAATACGATATGGCAAAAACTAAACAGGAACCCAAAGAGCAGCCCCTCGAAAAAACATTGTGGCAAGCCGCTGACAAGCTGCGCAAGAACATGGATGCTGCCGAGTACAAACATATTGTGCTCGGTTTGATCTTTATAAAATACATCTCCGATGCATTCGAGGAAATGTATTTAAAACTTAAAGAAGGAAAAGGGCAATATGCCGGAGCTGATCCGGAAGACCCTGACGAATACCGCGCTGAAAACGTTTTTTACGTACCGCCGCAGGCACGCTGGAGCTACCTGCTGACACGTGCCAAATTACCCGGCGTGGGTAAAGATGTTGACGATGCCATGGATGCCATCGAAAAGGATAACCCGACATTGAAAGGTGTTTTACCAAAACAATATGCACGCACTAACCTCGATAAAAACAGTCTGGGCGCACTGATAGACATAATCGGTAATATTGCCCTGGGCGATACCGCAAGCCGAAGTAAGGACACCTTAGGCAGGGTTTATGAGTACTTTTTAGGGCAGTTTGCATTGGCCGAAGGTAAAAAGGGAGGACAATTCTATACTCCGGCAAGCATCGTGAAATTATTGGTTGAAATAATTGAGCCGTATAATGGCCGTGTGTTCGACCCTTGCAACGGCAGCGGCGGCATGTTTGTGCAAAGCGAAAAATTCATACAGTCGCATCAGGGCAAGGTGGATGATATTTCGATTTTCGGACAGGAAAGCAATCAGACCACCTATCGCCTGTGCCGGATGAACCTTGCCATCAGGGGAATTGACGGCTCAAATATTAAATGGAATAACGAAGGCAGTTTTCTCAGGGATGCCCACCCCGACCTGAAAGCAGATTTTATTCTGGCCAACCCTCCCTTTAACGACAGCGACTGGAGCGGCGACCTGCTGCAAAAAGACGGACGCTGGAAATACGGCCTGCCGCCTGCCGGAAACGCCAACTATGCCTGGATACAGCATTTTATTTACCACCTTGCGCCAAGCGGAATAGCAGGTTTTGTACTTTCAAAAGGATCACTGACAACCAATACCTCCGGAGAGGGAGAGATACGCAAAAACCTGATCGAGGAAGGATTGATAGATTGCATTGTAAACCTGCCCGACAAATTATTTTTCAATACCGGCATTCCGGCCTGCCTGTGGTTTGTTACACGCAACAAGACCAACGGAAAGTTCCGTAACCGCACCAATGAGGTGCTGTTTATTGATGCCCGCAACCTCGGCTTTATGGTGAACCGCCGCAGCCGTGAGTTTACTGATGAGGATATCAGCAAGGTTGCAAGCACTTATCACAACTGGCGGGCTTCGACAGCTTCAACAAGCAATTATCAGGACATACCCGGCTATTGCAAATCTGTAACTATTGATGAGATACGTGAAAAAAATTATGTGCTCACTCCGGGCCGTTACATAGGCTTGCCCGATGAAGAAGATGATTTTAATTTCCCGGAACGTTTTAATGCTTTAAAAACTGAACTTGAAAAACAAATTACTGAAGAAGCGGAACTGAATAAAGCAATTATTGAAAATCTGAAAAAGATACAGTATGAATAAATTGCCTGAAATAAATTATTTTGAAGTACTCGACCTGCTGAAAGAAAAAATCAGGCATGCCCGATACAGGACTGTTTTAAGCATAAATTACGAGCTGCTTAAAACATATTGGGAAATAGGCAAAACCATTTTAGAACAACAGAAAAAAGCGGGCTGGGGTGCAAAGATCATTGACCGGCTTGCCGTGGATTTAAAAATGGAATTTCCGGATTTTAAAGGCCTTTCGGTGCGAAATCTCAAATATATGAGGGCTTTTGCCGAAACATACCCGGAGTTTAGTACACTTACGCTGCCACCTGATGCACAAACTCAAAATACAGCTAAAACAGCAATTGTGCAGCAAGTTGTTGCACAATTTGGCCATGGAAATACGGATGCATTTGTGCAGCAAATTGCTGCACAATTACCATGGGGACATCATCAGGTGCTGCTGGATAAAGTTAAGACACGGGAACAGCGGTTGTTTTACATGCAACAGTGTGTCGAAAACGGGTGGAGCCGTAGTATTCTTGTGATGCAAATAGAAAACGGCCTTTATGAGCGGCAGGGGAAAGCTATCAGCAATTTCGGACAAACCCTGCCACAACTCCAATCTGACCTGGTGCAGCAGAGCCTGAAAAATCCTTACATATTTGATTTCATCAGTTTTGGTGAAGAAATAAAAGAAAGGGAACTCGAAAAAGCCCTCATTCAGCATCTGAAAAAATTTATGCTTGAATTAGGTAAGGGCTTCGCCTATGTGGGCAATCAGTTTGACCTGACAGTAGAAGATGATGAATATTTCCTCGACCTTCTTTTTTACAATTATCGCCTCCATCGTTTTGTGATATTCGAGCTTAAAATTGGCGATTTTAAACCGGAATATGCCGGTAAACTTAATTTCTATATCAATACTGTTGATGCTCGGATAAAAAGCGATAAAGACGATGCCACCATTGGAATACTGTTATGCAAAACCCCTAATGAATTGGTTATCCGGTATTCTTTGCAGGGCATCAAAACACCTATTGGTGTTTCGGAATACCTGTTGAAAAAGGGAATTCCGAAAGTTCTCAAAACCGACCTCCCAAGTATTGAAGAACTGGAAGCCAACATTGATAAGGAATTCAAAGGGCTGAAGCGGAAAGATAATCAGAAGAATGACTCAAAAAACTAAAAGCATTGAAATGAGCGAGTGGAATAATAAGTCGCTATTTTTAAACCGGATTCCATGAAAGGATACATGTACATACTGGAATGTGCCGATGACAGCTATTATACAGGCAGTACCAACAATCTTGAGTTACGTCTTGCGCAACATCAGTCTGGCGATGGCGCCAATCACACAAAAAAGAGGTTGCCTGTTAAACTGGTATATTACGAAGAATACCCAAGAATTGATTTGGCTTTTTTCAGGGAAAAACAAGTGCAGGGCTGGCGAAGAAAAAAGAAGGAAGCCCTGATAAATGGGGACCAACAACTTTTGCCGGAGCTGGCTATTGCTTATTGAGATTTTCCGCTGCCTGAGGCTCCGCTGCCTGAGGCTCTCGAAGGCAGCATGAAAACGGTGGCTTCGAGAACCTCAGCCACCGTAGAAAACAAGTACAAACCGCTGACTGAGGCTCCCGAAGTCAGCGAAAGAAAAATGTAGTCCCCAATAAAAAAAGCCCCGATTTTTCAGGGCTTGGGGGAGGAAGATGGGGTTCGAACCCACGACTTTCAGAACCACAATCTGACGCTCTAACCAGCTGAGCTACATCCTCCGTATTGTGGTGCAAAAATAATAATTTTTTTGTCCGTACAACAGAAAATTTTCGTTTTCTTCCATCATCAGAATTATTTTCTATAACTTGCCACTGAGTATCAGCGATGCCGAATTCTTGTCTTTTTATTCTTTAATGTTTTAATTATCAGATAATCAAATTCATAATATTTTATCAATATATAAATTAACTTTATTATTTATTAAAATTACCGGGATAGATTTTTTAATCTGTAATTTTGATTTTTGATTTGATAACTTTTAGATGGAACATTCACTGCTTCAGATTCTGAGATGCCCTCTGACAAAAAAAGAGTTGCGGCTGCAGGTGCTCTCTGAATTTGAGAGGAAATACGGTAACAGAACCATACGCGAAATAAAGGATGGTGTTTTGTTTTCGGATGCCGGACTGATATTCCCTGTAATTGACGGGATACCACGCATGCTGATCGAAGCTTTTGAGGATTATGCAGCATGGTTTGAGCAAAATTATCCTGACTATGAAACAGCAAAAAAAGATATCCTTCAAAAGTATCCGGGGTTGATAGCACATTGCCTCCGGAAAAACCGCAGGACCAAAAAAAGTTTTGCCTTGGAATGGAGTCTGCTGAACTATAAAAAACAGGATAAAATATGGCATGATGATGCGCAGGGGATAGAAGAACTGTTTTTCAGAGAATCGCTGGAAAGCCCGACCTCACTGAAAGAGAAAAGTGTTATTGATGTCGGGTGCGGCCACGGGCTGAATACCACCGCCGTGGGAAAGTATTGCAAAAACATTGTCGGGGTGGAACTTGGCAGGGCGGTAGAAAATGCTTATGCTAATAATACCCTGGAAAATGTAAGTTTTGTGCAGGCCGACCTGCAGTTTTTACCCTTCGCTGAAAATACCTTCGATCTGCTGCTGAGCGGCGGCGTCATTCATCATACCACCAACACCGAGCTTTCGTTCTGTCAGGTGGAAACCATCCTCATACCCGGAGGAAAAATTTGCCTCTGGCTGTACCATCCGGTGAATGATTTTCTGCATAATGCGATAGATGCTTTGCGCAGGGTCACATCAAAACTACCTGTGCGTTTGCAGTTTTTTTTATACCTGATATTTATTTTTCCTGTTACGTATTCCGTCAAAAGGATCAAAGGCCGCAGGATCAACTGGCGCGAAGAAATGATAGACCTGATGGATTCCCTCTCGCCCGAATTCCGCTGGGAGCATACGCATGATGAAGCCGCATCATGGCTGCAGAAAAAAGGCTATTCCGATATCCGTATTACTACTGATGTAAGGTTTGGATTCTCCATCACAGGACAAAAACCATAAAAATTAGGTTCCGGGGGCTTCAATGATCATAGGAAAGACAGTATCACTGCCTTTAACTGCCGCTATGGTCAACTGATTGGTGCACCCTGGATGACTCACCTGATCTTTTGTGAGCTCAAAATCAGTACAAAAAAAAATAAGATAAAGAAAAATTCGTTTTTACATTACATTTGCACTCATGGATTCCCGACGTTTACATATTTTATTCATTTCAAGCTGGTATCCTAACCGCGTAAAACCGACGCTGGGTAACTTTGTTCAGAAACATGCCGAAGCCGTTTCAGCCTTTGCCGGGGTTAGCGTTCTGCATGTCTGTTATGATGAATCGTTGAAGAAATCAAGGGAAGTAATTACAGAGCAGACATCAGAAAATACATTAACCATTTATATTTATCTCAGAAAACGCCGGAATGTATTCCTGAGGTTTTACAGCTATCTGAAAGCCTATAAAGACGGATTGAATTTAGTGAAAGAGAAATACAGGACGCCCGATGTGATCCATGCCAATGTATTACTGCCCGTGGGGATGGTATTTTATTTTTTAAAATGTTTTCGCAACATCCCTCATGTCTTCACCGAACACTGGGCCGGCTACCTTCCTGAATACCCGCAGAAACTTCCATGGTATAAGAAATATGTTCTGAAAAAAATTATTAAGAACGCTGACGGAATTATCCCGGTAACGGAAAATCTGAAAAATGCCATGACAGCCCTGAATTTTAAGGGAAAATATTTTATTGTACCGAATGTAGTGGACACCCGTATTTTTGTTCCCGGAACAGGTGAACATACGTCACGGAAAAAAATCCTGCATGTGTCGTCGTCAGACGATGATCAAAAGAATATCAGCGGAACGTTAACGGCTGTAAAAATACTCTCGGAACTTCGGCAGGATTTTGAATTACATCTGGTTATTGATGGCGGTGTAGATCCTTTTGCACAAAGGGCAGAACAGCTGGGTCTTTTGAACAGCTTTGTATTTTTTTACGGAACTCAAAAAACTACCGCAGTGGCTGAAATGATGCAACAATCTGATTTTCTTCTCCTGTTCAGCAACTATGAAAACTTCCCCTGTGTGATAGCCGAGGCCATGTCGTGCGGGCTGCCTGTGCTGACCACCTGTGTGGGCGGTATAGCCGAGCACGTCGGTGGCGGCAACGGGATACTCATTGAAGCAGGCGACCAGGCTGCCCTTGTAGCGCAGCTGGTCAGAATACTCGACACATGCCGTTCTTACGATAAAGCAGGCATACGGGCTTATGCGGAGAAGCATTTCTCTTATGAAGTGGTCGGAAAACAATTTTTAGAAATTTATAAACAGGTACTTTGTTCTTAAAGATATTTAAAACATTCGGAGTGAGGTTGTCCTCAGCAATTATAAGTTTGCTGACCGCCGTGCTTGTTTCACGTTACCTGGGAGCCGCAGGTAAAGGCGAACAGGGAATCATCATCACCACGATAGCGCTGATACTGATTTTTGCCAACATCATCGGAGGCGCCTCATTGGTGTACCTCACCCCAAAATTACCCCTGAAAAAACTTCTCCTTCCCTCCTATTTGTGGAGCCTGGTTGTCAGCCTCCTTTTCGCCGGCATATTGCTGGTTTTTCCACTCGTAGAACAGCGCTATGCGGTTCATATTGCCTTACTTACCGTGATAAATTCATTTACCGCAGTCAACACCTCCGTGCTGCTGGGCAAAGAGAATATCAGGGCGGTCAATACCATTAATTTTTCGCAGGTTGCCCTGACCATACTCGCGTTGCTCTTTTTCTTTGTTAGCGGTGTTGCTATAAATATTTACGGATATATATATTCGTTATATATCGCCTATGCAGTCACCTTTGTCATGAGCGCATTTTTTCTCAGGCCTTATTCCGGGGTACGTTCACATGCCGATACCGTTACTTACCGTAAAGCTGTGGCCTTGCTGTTTCGATATGGTTTTATGAATCAGCTGGCGCATATCACGCAGTTGCTGAGTTTCAGGGTCAGTTACTATTTTCTGGAGTCTTATCAGGGATACGATGCTGTCGGTATTTATTCCAACGGGGTTTCCATCACCGAATCGGTGTGGATGATCAGCGGCAGCGTGGCGCTGGTGCAGTATTCAAAGATATCGAATACCTCCGACCGGAGCTTCAGTCAGCATCTGAGCGCTGAACTTCTTCGCATCAGCTTCCTGCTGTCATTTTTTGTATTAATACCACTGGTGTTACTGCCCGGCTCATTTTATGCCTTTATTTTTGGAAAAGACTTCAGCGATATCAACCGAATAATGTGGCTGCTGGCCCCGGGGGTGCTGGTTTTTGTCAATGCGCTCATCCTGGGACATTATTTTTCGGGTACCGGAAAATATTATGTCAACAGCATCGGTTCGGCCATTGGTCTGGCGGTCACGCTGGTGCTGTCCATGATCTTCATACCACTGCTTGGTTATCTCGGTGCAGCGCTGACAGCCAGCATTTCTTACCTGGCCACATCCATTTTTGTGACCGTTTATTTCTGCCGTGAGTCGAAAATAGGCTTTACGGAACTGTTGCCCTTGCCGAAATATTTTTCAGGATATTATTTTTCTTTAAAACAATATCTTTGCAGAAACAAAGCAGAGCGGAATGAATAAGATCATAAAAGTTTTCACGGCGCTGGGGCTGATCATGCGCAAGCCATACCTGCTCAACCACATCATTGATGATGAACAGGTGAAACAAAACTATGTTTCCCGGAAGTATAAGCTGGGCGGCGGCTTACCTGTTGTTGACCTTACTGAATTTGTCCCTGCTGAAGAAGAAATTTTTCCATACAGTTTTCTGGAAGGTTCATCCTTACCGACAGATTTTGCTTTGTTACGTGGTATTTGCCGCAAAAACAAGGTGGAGGACTATCTTGAGATCGGCACCTGGCGCGGCGAGAGCATTGCCAATGTGGCGCCCATGGTGAACAATTGCACTACGATCAATCTTCCTGATGAGGTGATGAGAAAGGCTGGGTTGGATGAAGCCTATATCGGTATGCACCGTTTTTTTTCAAAAGACCTACCTAACGTGACCCATATTCAGGCTGATTCGATGACATTCGATTTCAATTCCCTGCATAAAAAATTTGACCTGATCTTTCTTGACGGCGATCACCATACAGAGGCTGTGGCCAGCGATACGCGTAATGCTTTCCGTCTGCTGAAAGATGAAAATTCAGTGATCGTATGGCACGATTACGGGCTGGGCACCGAAACACCCCGCTATAATGTGTTTTCGGGTATTCTCGATGGCTGCCCGGAGGAGTGTATCCCGCATCTGTACCATGTCTCCAATACACTGTGCGCGATTTATTCCCGCAAGAAATTGCCTAGGTCATTTACCGTACCTAATTCAGCGCCAAAGTTTACGTTTGCCTTAAATATTCAAACCAGGCCTTGTTGATTGGAAAAAAATTCTGATTACTTTTACATGCTTTAAATGCGTACATCACTATGAAGGTGTTGAATGATAAAAACTCCGGCCGTCTTTCGTATCTTTACAAGACAGTGTTTTTTGCAGGCGCTGTACTTCTGATTGTTGCTTTATTTCCTAAACAATACAAATTCAAATATCATTTTACTCAGGATAAACCCTGGATGTACGAAGACCTGATCGCTCCGTTTGATTTTACCATCAACAAAACCAAAGAAGAAATAAACAGTGAAAAGGAAAAGGTTATCAGGGAAAGCATCCCGTACTTCATTTTTGATAAGAATATTGTACATGAAAAACGAAACTTGCTGGCGAAAAAAATTAATACGGATAACAGAGCAGAAAGCCCTGATACCAAACAAAAAATGTTGAATGTATGCCTTGCCGTTTTCGACTCGGTTTATAAAAAGGGTATACTTCGTTTTAATGACATGCTCAGGAATAAGGAAAAGAATTTTAATGTTTATGTGGTGTGCGATAATGTGGCTGAAAAGAAGACCCTCGGCGATCTGTACACATTGCGCGAAGCACATCAATACATAATAAATCAGTTGAACAGCATCGCTGGTTATGATAAAAACGATCTGCTTAACCTGATCGAAAGTGTGTTAATTCAAAATGTCACGTATAGCCCGGGATATACCAATCAGGATAAGTATGCGGCCATACAAAATATATCCTCCACCAAAGGATATGTGCAAAAAAATGAACGTATCATCTCCAAAGGCGAGTTGATCAATGCCAATCATTATCAGATACTCCAATCCCTGAAAGAACAATATGAAGGCAAGTCCGGAGGCATTCATAGTTATTATTTTCTTTTGCTGGGACAGGTCATACTGATTTCCATTGCCATCATCATGCTGGTATTGTTTCTGATGAATTTCCGTGCGGATATCATCGCCGATAATAAAAAGACACTGCTCATACTTTCCGTGCTGTTGCTGGTGATCCTCTCAGCCAGCATACTGATCAGGAGGTACGGCAACGAATATATCTATGTGCTCCCGCTTTGTATTGTGCCTTTGATGATACGTACTTTTTATGATACCCGGCTGGCCCTGTTTGTGCATCTGATAAGTATTATCCTCATAGGATTCCTCGTCCCCGACGGATTTGAGTTTATCTTTCTGCAGCTTATTGCAGGTATTGTGACCATCATCAGCATAGTACGACTTGAAAAACGTTCGCAGTTTTTTATGACGTCCCTCTATATTTTTTGTACGTATTCCCTGATCTATATCGGTATGACTTTGATGCAGTCTGGGAGTTATAAAGATATTGCCTCACAGAACTTCATGTATTTTGCCTTCAACTCAGCGCTGACACTCATTGCCTATCCTCTGATCGTAGTATATGAAAAGATATTCGGCTATGTGACCAATGTTTCGCTGCTTGAGTATTCCAATACCAACAACTCACTTCTGAGAGCGCTATCCCAAAAGGCTCCGGGCACTTTTCAACATTCAATACAGGTGGCCAACCTGGCCGAGGAAGCGGCACACCGTATCGGCGCCAATGCTTTGCTGGTGAGGGCAGGAGCCATGTTTCACGATGTGGGAAAAATAGACAATCCTGTTTATTTTATCGAAAACCAGTTAAGTGAAAACAATCCTCACGAAAAACTCAGTTTTGATCAAAGCGCAAAAATAATTGTTGGCCATGTGGAAAAGGGTATTATCATTGCACGAAAATACGGAATACCCGAACAGATCGTTGATTTTATCAGGACTCATCACGGGACTAAACGGGCTGAATATTTCTACCGTTTATACAAAAAGCAGGATACCAAAAATATTGATGAATCTGTTTTTAATTATCCGGGGCCGGTGCCGTTCACCAAAGAAACCGCCCTGTTGATGATGGCCGACTCGGTGGAGGCGGCCACGCGAAGCCTGAAAAAACCCGATAAACAATCCATTGACGACCTGGTTGATACAATCATTGACGAACTGATAGCATGCAGGCAGATGAAACATGCCAGTATCACCATGAAAGATATTACCCGTGTGAAGTCTGTCCTGAAAAACCGCCTGGTCAGTATGCATCATATCCGGATAGAGTACCCTGAAAAAAATAATAACAGTGAATAGAGACCATCTGTGATATGAGTGAATGTCATACTGTCGGTTGCCTGTCGGGCATAGTATTACGTAATGCTTGCAATAAAACTCGTGTTTGCAAAAAGGGATTTACTTATATTCCCTGCGCAATTGTTCTGATGTAATCCCTGCTTTCCGGCCCGCAGTTGAACAGCAGGTCGATGATGCTCAGGTTGGCAATAAAACCATATTTTATATCAAACACCTGTGTATAAATAGGGAAAATAAGTTCTGAAGTAGCTTTTGGAGTAATACTGTAGCGATGGTCGCCAGAGTCATATGATTTATGATAGACCTCCGAATAGGTAATTGGTTTGTCGTACCTGATCAACCGCAGACATTCTGCTATCAGGTCATGATTGAATTCGATGAGCCATTTGTAGTGCAAGCTGAAGTACTTTTCGAAGTTATCGCGATAGTATAAAAAATATGCCGATTTGTTGTATGCTGCTGTGATAGCTCGCCAATGTATTTTATTCCATGACGTTGTATAAGCAATTTTTACATCTTTGACCGGCAGGCGCGGACTCCTGCAGTGTTCAAGCGGAATGATGAGGTTTAGTCGGCCGTTGGCAGAATAAATACAGCAACGGTTTCTATAGGTCTGTTTTATAAAATTCTCGCAGCCTTCAATGACGATATTGTCCGATTTTGAAGCGTAAACAAAAAACTCTACAGGGGGCAGATATGCCGTAGTAAAGATCATAGAAAAAATTTTATCACAAATTTCTATAAATTATCGACAAACATACAATTTTTGATAAAAAAGCATCGTTTACCGGATATGCTGTGACTAAAAAGTTATTAAATTAACTAATTATTCTCTATGGAGAAATAAATACACGAACCCATAAAAAACCTGTATTATGAAAAAACTTTGTGTTGTGTTCTTTTCACTGGTTTTAAGTTCATGTATTTATGCCGGTGAAACAAATTCTTTTTCCCTTTATGATGCGCTCCAGCAAAAACTGGTCATGGTCGTGATTAAGGGCCGCGGCACAACATCCGACAATACCAGCGCTCATTACGGAAAATGTATCTCCCTGAATGTGAAGAATATATGTTCAAAAAAACTTGAGTTAAAACTCGAAGCGGGACGTAAGCTGAAATGTTACAAAGATTCAGTCCAGACGATGATGGTATCACAGACAGAAATTTTCGCCCTGGCTCCGGGAAATACCTGTGATTTTACGATAAATGCATTTTGTACCAGGAAGTCCAGCGCATCTCCGGGCAGCAGAAATGTTTTCAATATGCAGGATATGGCGGGAGGATATTTACTGGAACTGACACAACTGATCGAATCCTTGGGCTGCCAGGATAATATGGGCCAGCAAGCCGTGTGGGCCATTACCGACGGTGTTTCCCCCGAAAACATCAAAGGCGGTGATCCTTCGAAAGCTAAAAAACTGAAGGATTTCGTCGAATTTGCCATAAAAAGGATAAAGTCCGACCAAATCGGAGGCTATATCTATGATTATTCATTCCCCGATAAGACCAGCGAAGGCTATAAAATTGCCGGCGAAATAAACTGGGATATGCCTTACAGCGGAACAGTCACCCTGTCGGTATATGACAATAAAGGGAAGAAAATGCTCGACATTTTTACCGGAGTTCCATACAACAGCGGATTCCAGTCTTATGATTATAAGCTCGCCAACACTATTTTCAGGGAAGGTGAAACGTACTGGCTTAAAGTGGTGTCCGGAGGGCAATGGCTCAAAGAGGTAGCCATTACCATGAAATAATATAAAGATGATACGCGTTTGCATTCTAAAACCAAGGTTGGGGGAATTATTTAAATGTTGCTTCATACCTTAACCGTTGCATCCCTTTTAAACGGCATTTTTTCCACCTCTCATTACTCCCTGCATATTGAATCAGGCGCCTTATATTATTCTGCACAATAGACGAATCTTTGGGCTAAATCCTTTTTGAGGTGTTTCTTTTAAGTGCAAAATCAAAACTATATGCAATTCTTTTAAAAAGCGCGGACTTAGAAACTGTTTTGATTTTATGTTACATAAGATTTATGATGGATTTTTTAGCGAAACGAGGCAGATTTTGCAGACATAGTTTATCCTATGTCGAAAAATCTAACGAAGTTGCAGCAAAAAAGACGCATAAAGATATGAAAAGATAAAATCAAAACAATTTCTTAGTGCTTTTTTGACTTTGTGGCAAAAATATTTTTAACCATTGATTCGCATTATTTACAATTTTTCAATTGTCACTGGGAAGAACTTATGAATTGATTTTCAGGATGTATCGGCAACCTTGTATTTCTGCTGTGTATGGCTAACAGCATGCATTATTAACATTAGGCCCTGGCAGAATTTGGCACGTGGGGAATTCCTGGCGTGCCTGCCCGACGGTCAGGCGGGCGAGCCGGCGGTGGCGTGAATCAGAAAATAGTTGAAAATCTGCAAAGGCCCCGCCACAGGCGGGGTTTCCCGACCGGCTATGCTGCGTCGGGACTGCCTTGCATAGGTTTTCAATGTTTTCTGAGGGCGGGCTGAAGCATTCGCCAGAATGTCCTTTCCTGCCTGCCGAAGTGTTCGTCACGCAGGCAGGTTTGATTACTTTTTTGCCTGCCCCGCCAAAGGCGTGGGGACAAACAAAAAAGTAATACAGAAAAGTAATGTTGTTACAAGAATCTGTTCGGATTTTATATACCAGCACCTCAAAGAAAGAAATTGCCAATCCTTCTGGTTGAGAACAGCATCCTTTTTTTGCCGGATAATGTGTAAGTTTGCAATAAAATTGTCTTTGTGGAAAAAGATGTAATAATTTACGGACTGCGCCCGCTTATTGAGGCAGTAAACGCAGGGAAGGAAATAGACAAGGTGTTAATTCAGAACGGATTGCGGTCAGAGGCCTTTGGCGAATTACGGTCGCTGCTGGCGGAGCACAGCATTCCTTATCAATTTGTTCCTGCCGAAAAGCTGAACCGTATTTCGAATAAAAACCACCAGGGCATCATTGCCTATCTGGCGAATGTCTCATATGCTGATATTGAAAATATTATTCCGTCAGTTTTTGAACAGGGCCGGTCGCCATTTATCCTTGTCCTTGACAGGATAACGGATGTAAGGAATTTTGGCGCCGTCGCACGCACTGCCGTATGTGCAGGATGTGATGCCATCGTAATTCCATATTATAACAGCGTACGTGTAAGTGCGGATGCTGTTAAAAGCTCCGCCGGTGCTTTGCACAAGATACCGGTTTGCCGGAGCAAAAGCCTGATTAAAACAGTTGAATTCCTTAAATCAAGCGGGCTGCAGATTGTAGCCTGCACCGAAAAAGCTGAAAAAGCATATTATGAAACAGCGATGGTTGTCCCGACAGCCGTAATCATGGGCTCTGAAGAAGACGGAATTTCGGAGATACTCATAAAAGCCGCGGATGAAAAAGTCAGGATACCGATGACCGGCGAAATAGCTTCCCTGAATGTTTCCGTAGCCTGCGGGATCATTTTATTTGAGGTTTTAAAACAACGTAATCTTTAATAAAATTTCGTTGCCCAAGCCTTTGTGGTGTTTTAAAAATGCCTACTTTTGCAAAAAAATTGCTCTTTTCCCCCTAAAGCTTTGTCTTTCAAGGAACGTAGCCGTTTTACATGTAATTCTTACAAACTATAATTCAACCATTTGACTAATACTAATTCTGACTTCCAGCATCCAACTTCTAACTTCTAATTTCCAACTTATGACTTCTAACTCCTAACTCCTGACTCCTGACTACTGACTACTGACTCCTGACTACTGACTACTAACTCCTGACTCCTGACTCCTAACTCCTGACTCCTGACTCCTAACTCCTAACTCCTAACTCCTAACTCCTGACTCCTAACTCCTGACTACTGACTCCTGACTCCTAACTCCTGACTCCTGACTCCTGACTCCTGACTCCTAACTCCTAACTCCTGACTCCTGACTCCTGACTCCTGACTCCTGACTCCTGACTCCTGACTCCTGACTCCTAACTCCTGACTCCTGACTCCTGACTCCTGACTCCTGACTCCTGACTCCTAACTCCTGACTCCTGACTCCTAACTCCTGACTACTGACTACTGACTCCTAACTCCTGACTCCTAAAATCTAAAAAAATATTATGTCACTGACCAAACTAAGAAACATCGGCATTGCCGCACATATTGATGCCGGAAAGACCACAGTTACCGAACGCATATTATTCTTTACCGGGGTAACCCGTAAACCCGGCGAAACCCACGACGGGCAAGCCACCATGGACTTTATGAAACAGGAACAGGAACGCGGTATCACTATTGCCTCGGCAGCTATTTCGTGCCACTGGAAGGATGCCCAGATCAACATCATTGACACTCCCGGACACGTAGATTTTACGGTGGAAGTCGAACGTTCGCTGCGGGTCATCGACGGCATGGTTGCCGTTTTTTGTGCCGTTGGCGGTGTGGAGCCACAGACAGAAACCGTATGGAACCAGGCAAACCGTTACAAAGTACCGCGTATCGGCTTTATTAATAAAATGGACCGCACAGGGGCCTGTTTCAGCGATGTGGTAAACATGATGAACAAGTACCTCGACGCCAAAGCGCTGCCATTTCAGTTGCCTATGGGCGCAGAAGAAGATTTTTACGGGATCATCGACCTCATAGAACGTAAAGCATACGTCTTTGATGAAAACAATCAGCAAAAAGAAATAGAAATCCCCGAAGAATACAAACAAACAAGCGAAGACTTTCGCATGTCGCTTATAGAAAAACTCGGTGACTATGATGAAGAAATTCGCAACCTGTATTTTGATGAAAAAGACATCCCTGCCGATCTCATAAAAAATGCCGCACGTGAGTCCACGCTGAAACTGCTGATAACACCGGTGTTTTGTGGTGCCGCCTATAAAAACAAAGGCATACAACTGCTCCTCGATGCAGTTGTAGAATACCTCCCTTCACCCATCGACGTTGGTGCTATTGTTGGCTTCGACATTGATGATTCGGAAAAAACACGAAGCAGAAACCCATCCGCCAAAGAACCTTTTGCTGCCCTGGCATTTAAGCTCATACACGATCCTTTTGTAGGACAACAGACATTTTTACGTATTTATTCCGGAAGACTGACCAGCGGCATGCAACTGCTCAATTCTACCAAAGGAAAATACGAACGCGCCGGGCGCATACTTAAAATCCGTGCCAAAGACCGCGAAGAGATCAGCGAAGCCGGTCCGGGCGACATCGTAGCCCTGATCGGTATGAAACTTACCAAAACCGGCGACACCCTTTGCGACAGCGAACATCCCCTGCATCTGGAATCGATACATATCCCTCCAACGGTTATTGAACTAAAGATCAACCCTTCCAAACGCGCCGATCAGGAACGCATGATCGAATCCTTGCAGAAACTTGCTAATGAAGATCCTTCATTTAATATGCGCTACGACGATGAAACCAGCGAAACTATTGTTTCCGGGATGGGTGAGTTACATCTCGAAATTATCATAGACCGCCTGCGCCGTGAGTTCAATGTTGAAGTGGAAGTAGGCCAGCCATCCGTAGCATTCCGCGAAGCCATCACTCTGGAATCGGAATTCGACTATAAACATGCCAAACAAAGCGGTGGCAGAGGACAATTTGCACGTACCTTACTACGCGTGGAACCCAATGAAGGCAAAGGCTACGAGTTTGTTGATAAGATCAAGGGCGGCACCATCCCGGCAGAATATATTCCTTCGGTAAACAAAGGCATACAGAAAACGATGAGCAGCGGTATCATCGCCGGTTTCCCGGTGGTGGATGTCAAGGTAACCTTGCTTGACGGCGCTTTTCACCCGGTGGATTCATCGGATATGGCTTTTCAGACCTGTGCTTCTATCTGTTTTAAAAATGCTTTTTTGAAAGCCAACCCTGTCCTTCTCGAACCCATGATGAAAGTGGAAGTCAACACCCCCGATGAATACATCGGAGAAATAGTGGGCAACCTCAACCGCCGCCGTGGCCGTATCGAAGCCATGCGCCGCTACCGCAAAGGCTCACAAAAAGTCAATGCTTTTGTACCCCTGATGGAGATGTTTGGCTACGCCACGCAACTAAGAAATATGTCGAGCGGCCGTGCCAACTATTCTATGGAATTTTTTCAATACGAGGCCGTTCCCAGAGGCATACAGGAAGAGGAACTGAAGAAGATTGCTGAGAAGAAGAGGTTAGAAAGGATGCAGTAAATTATAAGAATGAATGATTGGCTGACGATTTCGGATTTGAGCCAGTAAACATTCTATTCTTTAATAAAGCTGGCAACTTTTTCATTTTTCTGATTGGAAATTCTTAAAAAGTAAATACCTCTGGAAAGTATACTTACATCTATAATTGATTTCGGTTGTCTTATTGGCTTTTGTATAAGCAATTGACCCTGTGCAGAGAAAATAGATAGTAGTTCATAATCATCGTATGAATTATTTACTATGGTAATATAGTCTTGTGCAGGATTTGGAAAAATGTTGAGGTTGAAATTCGTATTCAGCTCATCTATATTGTTATATGAATCACCTTTAAACCTTGCTAATGAAAAATCGTAAAAAGTACCGCATGTTACATATTTCCCATCAGTTTGTATTGCTAACCCGTATGCGTCATTAACGAGACTGCTTCCTACACAGCCACTAGGGCTGAAGGTATTGTCCGGGCTTCCCACGGTATTATAACGGGTCATACTCAAATATGGTCCGGCAGAAAAATTAAAGCCTGCTGTTACAATCTTACCATTATTTTGCAATGCTACAGAAAGTGCTCCCCCCATATCAAAACAATAATTTGTACTATGAAAATCAATGGTTCCATTATCATTATATCTTGCAATAGCAATGTAACAGTGGGGCCCGGGGGATGAATTTCCAACACAAACAATTTTTCCATCAGCCTGTATAACCATTCCATTTACCCAATCATTATAATTTGTTATAAATCCGGTTCTTACCATACCATTAATACCAAAAGAGCTATCTATGCCACCATCAGTATTATATCTTAAAAGCATAAAATTCTGACCCATTGTATCAGTAATTGATCCCGCAATAATAATTTTTCCATTGGTTTGAATAGATGAACAATTTAAACTAGCCCTACCATTACCTTGTATATCATTAAATAAAGTAATTACCTTACCATTTATTCCAAAAGTATTATCCAATATGCCACTTGTATCATATCGGGCAATTGAGATGGCGTAGATATATGAATTTCCGCCAACCACAATTTTCCCATCATTTTGTATATTTAGCGATGTTGCATTATCATCGTGAACGCTCATGGTTGTTCTAACAATACCATTTACCCCAAATGAATTATCTAATGTTCCATCAGTATTATATCTTACAACAACAAAATCCTTTTTCGAATTATAAGTAGCATACCCTGCAACAATAATTTTTCCATTGCTTTGTATCTTAAGTGAAGTGGCTCGATCATCCGAAATACTGATTTGTGTCACAACAACTCCATTGGTACCGAATGAATTATCAAGGGTTCCGTTGGTATTGTATCTTACAATCATAAAATCATTACCTGTTCCGGGATTTGTATAGCCCACAGCAACAATTTTCCCGTTTGCCTGAATAGCCAATGCAACACAATGGTCATTGCCGGCATTAATAATAGTCTTTACAATACCAAATGTGCCAAATGTGGAATCCAGGCTTGTTGGTTGAGCATTTATTTTTATGGATATTAGTAAAATGCAGATGATAAAAACTGATTTATTCATATTTGATCTTATTAAAGCCGATAATTCGTTTTTCCAATCATAAAAATACATAAATCTATCATACATCAGGCTGAATAACTCCGTTTATAAAAATTCCAAAGTGTGCAGCATTTATTCACAGTGTTTTTTTCGGTGTTCATGATCTCCCTATGGTCGGTTCGGAACTTCGCACTTTTTTTGAACACCGCTGAAATTAATTAAAGGTCCTTCATACACCAATTCGCACGCATTTGTAATGCGTACATCCTGCCATTGAAAATCTCTTTTCGAATAGCACTTCAAAAGCCATGTGCTTTATTTTTTTTATTTTTTTTGTCTTCCAATCTTTTAATCAAGTCTTTAGCAACTATACCTATTTTAGAAAATGCGAACCTCCGTTCCGTCATACAGACACACAACCACGTATTCTATATTTTTATGGGTAGTCAAGAATCGCTGATGCGTATTATTTTTGAACATAAAAAATCGCCCTTTTATCATTTCGGGTTGCTTCAAACCCTGTCGGCAATACCGCACAAAGATTTTATGAACTTTTCGATAAAGGATTTTCGTTGCTCAATAAAAAAAGACCGAAAGCATTTCGACAGCAATCCTTGAATTTACGCGATGCCATCCATACTATGCACAACAGCTGGCTTTTCAATATTTTAATTCCTCTAAAAATTACCCTGAAATTACTATTGATAAAGTAGCTGAAATGATCATTCAGCAACATGACATTGACTTTGAGCGTCTATGGATGAGTTTAAACCTGACCGACAGAAAATAATACTGCAACTGATCAGCTCATCAAAAAACGAAGACTACATCAAAGACGCAACTATTCCGGTAATTACGAGATACAGCGTTTACAAAAAATTACTTACCAGCGGTTTCTTATTTCAGGATGAGCGCGGATACAATGTGGAAGATCCGTTTTTTGCTTGGTGGGTGTGGATGCGAAGACTGCAATAATCGTAGTCCTATAATTTCGCTACGCAATTTTCAATCGAAATATACAAATTCCGCCCAATAAATTCGCCCCATTGTACAAGGCTTTTTTTACAACTTTGCGTTTTACAATAAACTTCTCATAACCAACAGGGGAAACATAATTCCACCACCAACCTGACAAGTTTTAAACAACATTCTTTTTCTCAAATACTATGTTTGGTAGTGCTTCATAATGCCAAGATATGAATTCATGCTGCTTAAAAATGCGACTTGTTCTAATTTGCATGGCTTGTGGTCTATAACTATTTTATTATGTTTTTCAATAGCTTAAAAAAATTGCCTTTTATTCGGTTGGCGATAAAAATTTATAAATTATTCTTACAATTTTGGAATTCAACTCCAAATTTGTATATTTGTACCATGATAAAAAGATTAGCAAAAAAAGAACTTGACAGTTTAGCCCGTCAATACAAGGCAGTTGCTTTAACCGGGCCTCGTCAATCAGGTAAAACAACATTGGTCAGAGAAACTTTCAAAGGTAAACCATATCAAAACCTTGAAAATCCAGATACCCGAAGGTTTGCATTAGAAGACCCAAGAGGATTTTTATCGCAATACCCTGAAGGCGCCATTATTGATGAAGCTCAGAGGGCACCTGAATTATTTTCTTATATGCAACAGATATTGGACGATGATAATAAAAAAGGAAAATTTATTATTACTGGCTCCAACAATTTTCTGCTCCAGGAAAATATTACACAAAGTTTAGCCGGGAGAATCGGATATTTAACTTTGTTGCCATTTTCTATATACGAAATCCCAAAATTATCAGATTATACCATCGAAGAATTATTATATAAAGGATTGTACCCTCCTTTGTATGATTCGTATTTTGAAACAGACAAATGGTACTCCAATTATATTCGTACCTATGTTGAACGAGATGTAAGGTTAATAAAAAACATTTCCAACCTTGCTGTATTTGAAAAGTTCTTAAAATTATGTGCTGCCCGGATAGGCCAATTATTAAATGTCAATAGCCTGGCTGTAGAAACAGGTGTAGATAACAAAACCATTACATCATGGATTGGAATTTTAGAAAGTAGTTTTATTGCATTTCGATTATTACCACACCATAATAACTATAACAAAAGGGTGGTTAAAATGCCTAAGTTATATTTTTATGATACAGGGCTAGCCTGTGCATTGCTTGGCATTCAAGAACCTGCCAATCTAATCAACCACGCATACAGAGGGCCTTTGTTTGAAAATTTCATTATCATAGAACTTCTAAAGAAGAGGTTTAATGTTGCCAAAAACAATAATTTATTTTTTTGGAGGGATAACACAGGACATGAAATAGATATAGTATTAGATAAAATCCATGAATTATACCCTATTGAAATAAAATCAGGCAAAACTATAACATCCGATTATTTTAAGGGGTTAGAGTTCTGGATAAAATTAACAGGAAAAAAGACCGGAGCTGTTATATATACAGGCGACATCAAACAAAATCGAACACAGGGTATATCAGTAATCCCATGGATGAAAATGCATGAGATTGAAAGTGTATAAGGTTTTTATAACAATACTTACATAACACTTTCTATGTGCAATTGCAATGCAAGAAAATAAGGGGCACATAAAGCGGAATGATGAATGTTGAATGCACCCATCACCATTCATCATCCATCATTACTCATACAATATTGCATTCTTCTAATTGTTTGCTTGTTTCACATAATTCACCAACCCTTTCGCCTTGAAAATATTCATCAGCTTGTCGGGCAGAGGATTAAAGGTATAGGCCTTACCAGCAATGGTAATCGTGCCTTTAGCCATGTCAACCTCCACGGCATCTCCTTTTTTGTAATTATCCACTGCTTCAGGAACCACCAGTATCGGTAATCCCTGGTTAACCGCAGAACGATAAAATATCCTGTTCACAGATTTGCAGATAACAGCTTGAACGCCGGCAAATGATAAGCCTACAGCAGGATGTTCCCGCGAACTTCCACAACCGAAATTAAGGCCTGCAACAACAATATCATTAGCTTTCACACGTTCGGCAAAGCTTTCGTCCAAGCCTTTGAAAAGGTAAGGCATAATCTTGTCACCTTCAGCACTGTTGATGTTATAGGTAAGGTTACCGGCAAACATCTGGTCGGTATTCATATTGTCGATATCTCCGTATGACCACACGCCGGCAGCATAACGGTCGTCGCCCTGCTGTACCTGCACGGTATGGCTTTGTTCTTTCGAGTAGGGAAACTTGTCGGCAGCAGCTATTCCACGGGGATCACTGATTTCGCCTTTTAGCGCCGAATAAGCCACGGTGGCCGGGGAAGCAAGGTAGATACTCGCTTTTTCGTTGCCCATGCGCCCGAGGAAATTCCTGTTTGCCGTAGAAATTACGTTATATCCATCGGCGGGTATCCCCTGCCCTGTTCCCAGGCACGGCCCGCAGGAAGGCGACAGAAAGTTAGCTCCGGCCTGCAACAGATCCATCACCAATCCTTCCTGCATTGCCATTTTGTATATATCCATTGATGCCGGGATAACCAATAACTGGAATCCGGCAGGAATCTTCTTCCCCTTTAAAACCGCTGCAGCAATACGGATATCTTCAATACGTCCGTTGGTGCAGGTGCCCACTATGGCCTGGTTCAGTTTTGTGCCCTGAACTTCTGACACGGCTTTTACATTGTCTACATGATGAGGAGCTGCAACAACAGGGAATAATTTACCAAGATCGACCTCAAATTCTTTCAGATATTTTGCATCGGCATCAGCCCAGGTGCCTTCTGTTTTCGTCCCTATAAAATTCCACAGTACGTCATCGGCGGGAAAGACAGCATTCTTGGCGCCCATCTCCGATGCAAGGTTGGCTATGGTCATACGGTCGGCAATGCTGAGTGTTTTCACCCCCTCGCCGTGATACTCTATCGACATATAGTCAGCACCGTCGGAACCCATCATACCGATGATCCAAAGCGCAACGTCTTTGGCATACACTCCGGGGTTCAGCTTCCCCTTCAGCATGATTTTTACCGATTCCGGCACACGGAACCAGGTTTCTCCCTGTTTCCACAAACCCGCTGTTTCGGTACGGTCTATACCGGCTGAAAAAGCATTGAGAGCCCCTGCAGTACACGTATGACTGTCGCTTCCGACAATGATCATGTTGGGACGGGCATGCAGCGACATCAACTGATGACAGATGCCGTCACCAACATCATGGAACTTCTTTATTCCCTGTTTGGCAACAATATCACGTATCTTCTGGTAATCGTTGGCCAACTTGGCATTGGTCGGCGGAGCATTATGATCAAGCACAATCAGCAATTGTTCCGGAAAAGCCACTTTATCTCCGCCCATCTTGGTAAATGTGGCATTGATACTTGCTGTATTATCGTGCGAGAGCACAATATCGGGCTTTTTGAAAACGATGCTTCCGCATTCGGCTCCGAGAATCTTTTCGGCAAATGTTTTTCCTGACATAATTATTATTTTAAAAATTTCCTGACAAAGTTAAATGCTATTTCCCAATAGAAAACATTACCATTACAAAATATTTATAAGTCACCTTTTTTAAAAAAATGATAAATTCAAAAAATATAATGCCTAATTACCTTTTTATGTGTATTTTAATTCATAGTTTTGTATTAAATTCTTTCCCGCATGAATAAATTAATCCTATTCGTTGTTATATGTATTATCCACACATGCTTTTCATATACGTATTCACAGCCCTGGATGCGGCCTCCATTTCTTGAAAAAGACAAAAGCGAAGCGAATTTCTACGATATACAAAAAGCTTTTTACAACTATTGGGGCGACAAACCTTATACCCGCGGTAAAGGTTTTAAACAGTTCAAACGCTGGGAATATGACATGGAACCCAAATGCTATCCCGACGGCATAATTCCCAGTCCGGTAAAATATTATCAGGAGTATAAAAAGTTCCTCTCAGACATTCCGTCCGAAAACAAAGCAAAATCAGGAGCCATGTGGACACCTCTTGGATTAAACTCATGGACCAACGGATACAGCGGTTATAATCCCGGTAACGGCCGGCTGAATGCTGTTAATGTGGATATGAGCAATCGCGATAACATTTATGTTGCCGCTCCTTCGGGCGGGATATGGATCACCAAAGACGGTGGCATGTCATGGAATACCACCTTTGACACGATGGCTGTGCTGGGGACATCGGCCATTGCCATACATCCCGTGTATCCCAACATAATTTACATCGGTACCGGCGACCGTGATGCCTGGAATACGAAAGGTTCAGGCATCTACAAATCAACCAACGGAGGGGCAACATGGGTACCCGGCGGCCTCAACATCGGCAGTTCGGACATGAACATTAACAAAATCCTTATAAACCCTATAAATCCGAACAAAATGTTTGCTGCCACCACCAACGGCATTTACCGTTCCAGGAATGGCGGGGCATCATGGCAGATCATATACCCGGGCAGCGAGGTGAAAGATCTGAAATATAAACCCAACGATACCAGTGTCATCTATGGCAGCGGAGCCTATTTTGTTCGCTCTGCCGATGGCGGCAACTCTTTCGTCCGGCACATGACCACGCTGCCTTATGATACAGTAAGGATTGAATTTGATGTAACAGCGGCCAATCCGGATTATGTATATGTGGTTGTTTCGCGTCCCGACGACACTTTTGAAGGCGTATACCGTTCCACCGACGGCGGACAAACGTTTCAACTGCGCTGTAATGCACCCAATATACTGGGATACTCCGACCTGGGCGATGACGACGCCGGGCAGGGCTGGTATGATCTGGCCATAGCGGCTTCGCCCGGTAACGCCGATGAAATCTATGTCGGCGGCATCAATGTATGGAAGTCCCTGAACGGTGGTTTGAGTTTTGAAGTAAACACAATGTGGTACACGGGAAGCCCATATACGTATATCCACTGCGACATACATTCGCTGAACTTTTATGGCGACACCCTTTATTGCGGCAGCGACGGCGGTATTTTCTATACGGCCGACCATGGAAACAGTTGGGTTGACCTGAGTACAGGTCTGGGAATTGCACAGTTTTACCGCATGGGCAGCTGCGAGTCGGAGCCTTACACTATAGCCGCCGGAGCGCAGGACATCGGATCAAATATAATGAAGAACGGCCAATGGACGCATGTTTACGGGGCAGACGGGATGGAAACTATTATAGATAATTTCAATACCCAAACCATATATATTTCTTATCAGGGAGGCGGAATCATGAAATCCACCGATGGCGGAATTAATTTTTTTGATGCCAGGCCCAATGATTCCATTAAAGGCAGCTGGGTAACCCCTTATGTTATGACACCTGATTATAACCAGGTGTTGTTTGCAGGTTTTCAGGACATTTATAAAACCACCGACGGCGCGGCTTCATGGGTTCAATTGTCAAACAACCTGACCAATGGTTTTAATATTGACCGGCTTGCGGTTGCACCTTCCAACAGCAATTATATTTATGCTTCTGAAGACGAATACTTATATGTTTCGGTCGATGGCGGTTCAGGCTGGACTACTTATAATCCCATGCCTGAAATGTATATCACGGGTATTGCTGTCGACCCGTACAACCCTTCGAGGGTATGGCTTACCCTAAACTCTTATTACGGCGACAAAGTGCTTTATTCGGATAATGCCGGAAGTACTTTTACAGACATCACTGGAAATCTGACCAGCATGGGATTCAATTGCATTGCCTACCAGAAAAATGCCAATGATGGACTTTACCTTGGCACCGAGACCGGGGTTTTCTATAAAAATTCTGCCATGCCTGACTGGATACCCTATAATTTCGACCTGCCGAACGTAAAAGTATATGAACTTGAAATTAACTACGCCACAGGGATGATAAGAGCTGCCACTTACGGAAGAGGTTTATGGGAAGGCCCGCTTTATAACTGCATCGGCATAACTGAAAATGAACCCTCTTTAAATTTCAATGTCAGCCCGAACCCTGCAGGAAAATTACTGAATATTATCTTTGACCCGTCAACATCGCCTGTTAAAGATATAAAACTGTTTAATATTGCCGGCACCCTTACAAAACAGGTAAGTCCGGACAAAAACTCTTTGCAGACCTGCATCGATGTTTCTGATATGGCGCCAGGTACTTACTTTCTTAAAGTTTTCGGCGTGAAAGGAAGCTCGACAAAAAAAATTGTAATAATGAACTGATTTATTTCCTCACAAAATGAGGCATTTCAAATGGAATTTCCAGGGATAATTCCATGTACCCTTTAAACACATTGTCCTCAAACCTCGGCACCTGGTATATGAGTTTTTTAACGCCGTTCTTTTCAATGGTATAGGAATTCGTTTCATGGGTGATCAGCATTTTGCCAAGTCTGCTTCTGGCAGGTTCCGGGTGGCAATCCAGAATATTTTTTCCGATGAGGTCCATACCGCCCTGTTTACGGAACGTGGCTGCAGATTTCTCATTCATATAAACTATCGTACCGTCTTCGCTGCAAATGGTAACAGCAATATTGATATCTTTGAAATAATCAGTGATCATATAAAACTTTTTTTTAGTCCGCGTATTGATTTTCTTTTATCTCCGGCATTTGCCAGTAACGGTTGTACGACATTGCCCTGTGGCAACCGGAAAATTGTATTCTATTTTTTTGCCAGGTAATATTTACATATTTCAGTGACTCCGCAATTTTCACACAATGGCTTACGTGCCTGGCAAATATACCTCCCGTGCAGTATCAGCCAGTGATGTGCCACAGCAATATGTTTTTCGGGTATATGGCTCACCAGTTGCCTCTCGGTTTCCAAAGGATTTTTGGCATTCACGGTCAACCCGATACGGGCTGATACCCTGAACACATGGGTGTCCACAGCCATAGCAGGTTTTTTGAACACCACCGAAGCTATAACATTAGCCGTCTTACGGCCCACACCCGGAAGTTTCTGAAGATCGTCAACAGTATCAGGTACCACACCTCCGAAATCGTTAACCAGTTTTACGGCCATTCCCAGTATATTTTTCGCCTTATTATTGGGATACGAACAACTTTTAATCAGTTCATAAACCTGAGATACCGTGGCCGTTGACAAAGTTTCTGCATCAGGAAATCGTTCAAAAAATGCCGGAGTTATCAGATTCACTCTCTTATCGGTGCATTGAGCCGATAAAATAACAGCGACCAGCAACTGATATGGATCGGTGTAAACAAGCTCCGTATCGGCTTGTGGCTGATGTTTTGCAAAATATTTAATAAAATATTCGTAGCGTTGCTTTTTTGAAATCATAATCTCAATAAAAAACAAAAATAAATAAAAGCCCCTGTTTTGCAGGGGCTTTCAGATTAATTTTTCAGGATACATCTCAAATCAGGCTCTGATATGTTTAATATCGTGAGCGCATTTGAGTAAGCAACAATTTTACTCACTATGGAATCGGGAGGATCGACCATGCTTTCATCAATGATTTGCCTGGTTTGATTGAGATGCTGAAATTCTTCATTCAGTAATTTTTCGGTTTCCAGCATGTTTTCAATATCGGCATCAGGCGTTTCGCAGGGATCTCCATAAGTGTAAAGTAAAATTTCTTCAAGAGTTAAGGCTTTATTCATAGGCGGTTAATTGGTTTTATTTGACTATTAGAATAACGGACATTGTTTTTAGTTATTGTAAATCAGATAAAAATAATTTTCCGTGAATAATTCCGTTATTGTAGTGTAAATTAATTTGTTCCGTTTAGTAAAGAAAGTATATAGAAACTATAACCCGGGAGATCCCAAAAGACCTGAAAAATGTTTTGAATTTATAGTTTACTTTTGTTTGACTATTTCTGATATAAAAATGCAAAGTTGCACTGAACATTCAAAAAATGACTTATGTTACCTGCATATAGAACATTTCGGCAGGAAAGAAAGTGTGAACTTTAAAGGGATGAATTTTTGATACCAACCGTTCGGCTTCGAAACCCATATGGAGGTTTAGTAAGGCTGGGAATACTGAATATTATTTGACGATAAACAATTGAAGCGTTTCTCAAGTTGATTAAAACACGGATGCGTACACCACTAAAAATAATCTGTAATCTTTTCTTCCTTCTTTTATTATGTAACACCACGGGGTTTGCACAGACGGTCACGGTGAAGGTGAGAGGTTCCGATAAGAAAGGTCTACCCGGTGCTGCTGTGCAGATGATGTGTGTTTCAGATTCTTCAGTAAAATATAATGCCACGGACCAGAACGGCGTAGCAAAATTTGACGGCATTGAGAGTACGCTCTTTGTGATCAAAATGAGTTACCTCGGATATAAAACAACTTCAGAGACTGTCATGGTAAGGGATAACGAGAGGAGTTTCGATTTCCGCCTGAAGCCTGATGCCGTTTCGCTGGGCGAAGTCACTATTGAAGCCAGGCGCCCCCTGATCAGGCAGGAAGAGGACAGGATGATCATCGACCCTATGCCATTGGTTAACTCGAGTACCAACACCCTGGAGGTGCTTGAAAAGACGCCGGGCTTATATGTAGATCAGGACGGAGGCATCTACCTGTCGGGCACCTCCACAGCCGCTATATATATCAACGGCAGGGAACAGAAGATGAGCAACCAGGATATCTCCACCCTGCTGCGCAGCCTTCCCCCGAACAGCGTGCAGCAGATCGAAGTGATGCGCACCCCGTCCACCAAATACGATGCTTCAGGTTCGGGCGGTATTATCAATATCGTGCTGAAGAAAGGTGTGAAACTCGGACGTTTCGGCTCGGTCAGCGCCGGCATGAACCAGGGATTTTACGGGAACCAGTTCGCCGGGTTTACTATTAATAGCAGCAACGAAAAAAGCACCTTTTATGTTAATACCAACTACAACCATAACGACAGGGTTGCAGACCAGCATGTGGTCAGAGAGCTGGTTTCGGACACGAACCTCTACCAGGCTGTAAGAACCCGGGATCAGGGCCATCAGGCGTATCTTGGCTACGGCATCTCGTATGATGCGGGCGACAAAATCAACCTGACCTACGACGGTCGTGTCAACGCAGGCTTCACCGAATCGAAAACAAAAAACGGTAATGAAATCAGCGATCTGACAGAAACCCTGCTTGCCCAAAGCTTTTACACAACAAATCAGAACACCCGGTCGGTCAATATCCAGCAGGACCTCGGCATGATCTGGAAAATAGATACTGGCGAATCGCAACTTGATACCAAGCTCAGCTACAACTATAATAATAGAAGCAACTCTCAGGAATACAGCACGGAGTACTCCTCCCCTTTCATCCTGCTCACGGAAGGTGAAGGAGATAACCTGCAGCGAAGACATTTCATTATTCTTCAATCCGACCTCACCTATCAGCTGCCTCAACGGATCAAGCTGGAGACAGGGATCAAAAGTTCATACCAGGACTATTACAGCGACGCTGATTACTTCAGCAGGTATAACGACACCCTGACACCGGACATGTCGCGTACAAATGAGTTTCTGTTCCGCGAAAATATCAATGCAGCCTATTTTCAGGCTTCAAAAACTTTCGGTAAATCACTGGTAGTAAAAGCCGGCGTGAGGATGGAACATACATACATGGACGGACATCAGTCGGTGCCTCTGGATACCAGTTTTCTCATCAGCCGTGCCGACTGGTTTCCTTACATATATGTCAGCAGACCGCTGATAAAGATCTTCAAGGCAGAGATGAAAGGATACCTCATTTACAGGAGAACCATCAACCGCCCCGGGTACCAAATGCTGAACCCGTACACGAAATTTGTGGATGAGTTCCTCTGCGAAAAAGGTAACCCGGCACTCAAACCCCAAATCACAGATAATTATGAGATAAACCTGAGCTACGAAGATACGCCCATCATAGCTTTCGGACAGAATTTTACCAGGGACATCTTTTCAGAGGTGACTTACAAAGACCCCGTCAGACCGGGTATGGCAGTGAAGACGTATGATAACCTGGGAAAAAATACAGAAACCTATATGAGGCTGACTGTAGGCATACCGCCCGGGAGCAGGTATTTTTTTGCCCTGGGAGCCCAGTACAACCACAACCATTATGACGGTTTCTATGAGAATGAGCCTTTTACATACAGCAGAGATAGCTGGCGCCTGTTCACCTTTCATTCGCTTACGCTTTGGAAAAACACACGCATCACGGTGTTCGGATTCATGATGGTCAACGGGCAACAGAACTTTTATAACCTTAAGAACTTTGGACAGCTTAACATAACCATCAGCCAGTCGTTGCTAAACAACCGCCTGAACATCTCGGTAAATGCCCGTGATTTGCTCCGTACCATGAAAACCCGTTTTGAACTCGATCAGGGGTCCTTTCATACGTACGGCGACCGTTACACTGATAATCAGCGCTTTGGTATCAATGTCCGGTATAATTTCGGCATGAAGAAAAAAGAAGAAAAACGGCGTATGCAGCAGTTTGACTTTGATGAATGAACCCCGGATTTCTTCCCTTAGGCCAACGTATTACCTAGAGAATAAAACATTTCCCCGCCTGGTGAGAGACTATAAAATTTATTGTTATGTTTAAGGAAATAATCAGTTCATGAAAAAGAACACTTACATCACGGTCACAAACGAAGTTAGAAATCCAGAAATTCATGAGATAACTGAAGGACAATACTGCCACACATAAACCTGGTATATAGAAAATGAAATACAGCATTGTTTCGCCAGTACAAATCAGAAAAAGGGTTTTTCGGCGGTATAAAGACGAATTATATCGTTGTCTGTATTACCGGTGATTTTTTTTCCCGGGAAATAGTTCATGAAAAAGGAAAGCGGTAGAGGATGCGCCAGCTGGAGTGAAATCTAATAAATAAGGGACCGGGAAACTTCAGAAATAACCTCCATAATGGAATCTCACGGTGTAGAGGTATTGGCCTTTATGTACCGGGCAATCAGAAGAAGTCGTTCGTTCATCGCCAAAGAACAATCAACAGCAGGGATGAGATGCCGGTAGTTATTGAAAGAAAAAATTTCTGTACAATCGGATAATATCAGTCAGTAATCCGGGAGAAAAACTACGCAGTAAGTATCAGCTCTTTCTGCTCGATCAATTTGCGGAGATTTATCAAAGCATAGCGCATCCTGCCCAGTGCCGTGTTGATACTGACATTGGTGGATTCGGCTATATCCTTAAAACTCATATCATAATAATGCCTCATGATGAGTACCTCTTTCTGCTCCGCCGGAAGGTATTCGATCAGTGAACGGACATCATTGTTGATCTGCTCATGAACAATCTTATCCTCTATAGAATCATCAAGGATCTTTATAGAGTCGAAAATATCAAACTCGTCATTATTTTCAACTATGGGTATTCGTTTGGATTTTCTGAAATGATCAATAATAAGGTTATGAGCTATGCGCATCACCCATTGAAGAAACTTTCCTTCTTCTTTGTAAGCACCTGTTCTCAGGGTATTAACCACCTTCACAAAAGTATCCTGAAAAATATCCTCCGCAAGGTGCGAATCCTTGACTACCATCAGGATATAAGTGTATACTCTTTTTTTATGACGGTGTATAAGAACTTCGAGACTTGAATGCTTACCCGATAAATAACTATCTATTAAAGCCTGATCGCTGGCTGATTGAAGGGACATATTTACCTCCTTTTTTAATTACATTAAAATTGTCAAGGTAAATGTTTTATCCGATAAATGCCCTCCAGATTAGGTTAAAGAATAATAAACTAACGATGAAATGAAAATTAGTAGTTTTACGACCAAAAATTTGTACAAAGATAAACAAATTTTATTCACAATGCAAGACTTATTTTATAATTTTGATAAAAATTAAGATTTTTTAAGATATTTAAATGTTTTCAAATGAATCCTCCTGATGTTGATAAACTAAGTCCAAAGGAATACATAATAATAAAAAACGCACGCGTTCATAACCTGAAACATATAAGCCTTGCTCTCCCCCGAAACAAGCTGATCGTTATCACAGGACTGTCGGGATCGGGAAAATCATCGCTGGCTTTTGACACCCTTTATGCCGAAGGCCAGCGCAGGTATGTCGAAAGCCTTAGTTCTTATGCACGTCAGTTTCTGGGACGTATGCCCAAACCTGAAGTTGATTATATAAAAGGTATTTCGCCGGCTATCGCCATTGAACAAAAAATAAAGACGCATAACCCGCGCTCCACAGTCGGAACATCTACAGAAATCTATGATTACCTCAAACTGCTTTTTGCAAGGATAGGCCAGACCTATTCTCCCGTTTCGGGAAACATAGTCCGCAAAGACAGCATTACGGATATCGTGGATCACATTCTCGGCCGGGAACAGGACGACCTGGTCTATGTGGAATGCCCGCTGTTAGTCCACAGCAGGCGTACCGCTGATGAACAGCTTAAGTTCTTACATCAACAGGGATTCCGTCGCTTAGACATTCAGGGCGAGATCATGACCATTGATGCCTTTAAGGAAAGCGGTAAAAAGTTAAGTGCCAGGACCCAGGCAAACATTGTGGTTGACCGCATCCGGATCAACGCCGACACCATCAACAACCGCGACCGCATAACCGACTCGGTACAGACTGCCTTTTATGAAGGAGGCGGACAATGCATAGTTATTGCTGAACACCACGAAAACCGCGACCAACATGCATTCTCTGACAAATTTGAACTCGACGGGATGACCTTTGAAGAACCCTCTGTCAATCTTTTTACATTCAACAATCCTTATGGCGCCTGTAAAGTATGCGAAGGTTTCGGCAGCATTATCGGCATTGACGAAGACCTGGTCATTCCGAATAAGACATTGTCCATCTATGAAGATGCTGTGGCCTGCTGGAAAGGTGAGAAAATGAGCGAATGGAAAGACCAACTGATAAAAAATGCATATAAATTCGACTTCCCAATACACAAACCCTATATGGAATTGTCGGATGAACATAAAGAACTGCTCTGGAAAGGCAATGAATATTTTGGTGGCATCAGCGATTTCTTCAAATACGTCGAAACCCAGACCTACAAGATACAATACCGCGTGATGCTTGCCCGTTACCGCGGCAAGACCATTTGTCCCGACTGCAAAGGGACACGCCTGCGTAAAGATGCTTCGTTTGTAAAAATTAACGGAAAATCAATTATTGATATCGTATTGATGCCGGTAAAAGACGTTCAGCATTTCTTTAACAACATTGAACTAAACGATTACGAAAGGCAGGTGGCAAAAAGAATCCTTATTGAGATCCATGCCCGCCTACAGTTTCTTACCGATGTGGGCCTGGGATATTTGACGCTGAACCGTGCTTCCAACTCGCTGTCGGGCGGTGAGTCCCAACGTATCAACCTGGCCACTGCGCTGGGGAGCAGCCTGGTAGGATCGATGTATATCCTTGATGAACCCAGCATAGGCCTGCATCCTCGCGACAACGCCCGTCTGATCATCGTGCTGAAACGTCTGAGGAACATCGGGAATACGGTCATTGTTGTGGAACACGACGAAGAGATCATGAAATCCTCCGACCAGATCGTGGATATCGGCCCCATGGCAGGTATTCACGGAGGAGAAGTGGTATTTCAGGGGACCTGCAGCGAACTGCTAAACTTCCCCTCGTCACTGACATCCAGATACCTTAATAAGTCCACATCCATCCCCTTGCCAAAGTTTCGCAGGCCATGGAAACAATTTGTTGAAGTCTGCGGCGCCCATGAGAACAACCTGAAAAAAATCTCTGTAAAATTTCCTCTCAATGTTCTGACGGTGGTCACCGGAGTGAGCGGCTCGGGAAAAACCACCCTGGTAAAACAAACGCTGTATACCGCTTTAAGAAAGATATATGGCGGCTACTCAGAAAAAACAGGCAAACACATAAAACTGAACGGGAACATAGATAGTATCGGAAATATTGAATATGTAGACCAGAATCCCATCGGAAAGTCTTCCCGGTCAAACCCGGTAACCTATATCAAGGCGTATGACGAGATCCGCAGCCTGTTTGCCGAACAAAAACTCTCCAAATTGAGAGGCTTTAAGCCCGGTTATTTCTCGTTCAACATCCCCGGCGGGCGGTGCGAAGAATGTCAGGGCGATGGCTTTGTAAGCATAGAAATGCAGTTCATGGCAGATATCGAGCTGGTTTGCGAAAGCTGCGGTGGTAAAAGGTTCAAGGACGAAGTACTTGAAATTACCTGGAACGGAAAAAATATCAGCGAGGTGCTCGACATGACCATTGATGAAGCGCTGGAATTTTTCGACAGTCAGGGTAAACGTAATTCTGCCGAGGCACATATCATCAATAAACTGAAGCCTCTGGCTGATGTAGGACTGGGTTATGTCAAACTCGGCCAGCCATCAAGCACACTCAGCGGCGGCGAAGCACAACGGCTTAAATTAGCCAGCTACCTGTCGAAAGGCAGCTTTGACAAGCCCACCATGTTTATTTTCGACGAACCCACCACAGGCCTGCACTTCCATGATATACACAAATTGTACGATGCCTTTACTGCACTTATAGATAATGGCCATACGATCGTGGTGATCGAGCATAATATGGAACTGATCAAGTGTGCCGACTGGCTGATAGACCTTGGCCCCGAAGGAGGCAACGAAGGAGGTTATGTGGTGTTTGAAGGCACTCCCGAAGACATGCTTGCTTGTAAAGATTCTTATACAGCAAAGTACCTGAAAGATAAACTGCTTTAGTATCATTATAGACTTTGCGCCTTTGCGTCTTTGCGAGAAAATATTTCCCGCAGATTACGCTGATTTTCGCATATAAGGGAAAATAATAATATGACTTTGCGTCTTTGCGAGAAAAACTATTACGCACAGTACCGCAGAGAAAAAAACTTTGCGCCTTTGCATCTTTGCGAGAAAAAAAACAGTTTATTTCACATCAGCATACAAGTCATAAAACTCAGTCCCTGTGATTTTTACATGATAAAAATTCCCGGGCTTGAGTTTTTTACCTTTTGCAGATATCAGCACCTCATTATCAATCTCCGGAGAATCAAACTCCGTGCGGCCGATAAAGAAATCGTTTTCTTTCCTGTCAATAATTACCTTCATGGTTTTGCCAACCAAAGACTCATTCAGGGATGATGAAATCTGCTGTTGCAACTCCATCATACGTTTGTAGCGCTGCAGCCTGACTTTTGATGAGACCTGGTGTTTTAATGTTGCTGCCGCTGTTCCTTCTTCGTTCGAATAGGTAAACACTCCCATTCGTTCAAACTTCTGGTCAACAATGAACTCACACAATTCATCAAAATGCCCGGGCGTTTCACCGGGGTATCCGGTAATAAATGCGGTTCTGAGGGCAATACCGGGGACTTTGTCACGTATCTTATTCAGTAAGGCCATGGTGCCCTTCCGGTCTATATTGCGGCGCATGGAAGCAAGCATTTCATTATTAATATGCTGTAAGGGAATATCTAAATACTTACAGATATTATCACGCCCGGCCATTACCTCCATGACATCCTCCGGGAATCCCGAAGGAAACGCATAATGCAGGCGTATCCATTCAAATTCTTTTATATCCGATAGCTTTTCCAGTAAAAATGCCAGCTTTCTTTTTTTATAGATATCCAGTCCATAATAAGTAGTGTCCTGGGCAATGACCATAAGTTCTTTTACGCCTTTTCCGGCTAACATAGCGGCTTCGTCCAGAATTCTTTCAACGGGGTAAGAAACATTTGCACCGCGTATCAGGGGGATAGCACAAAAGGAACATTTACGGTCGCAGCCTTCGGAGATCTTCAGGTAAGCATAATGCCCGGGTGTTGTCAGTACCCTATGGTCTGTCAGCTCATAAGAAGCCCGTGATATCTGTTGTATCAGCCTGCCGGTCTCATGCAATCCGAAGATGCCGTCGAGGGAAGGTATTTCAGCCATGAGCTCCTTCTTGTAACGCTGGGCAAGGCAACCGGTGACATAAACCTCCGAAGCGCTTTGCTTTTTGGCTTCGGTAAATTGCAGAATGGCGTCAATGGATTCCTGTTTGGCATCGTTGATAAAGGCACAGGTGTTGATTAAAACAATGTCGGCCTGTATATCTGAGTTATAATAGATCTTAAATTCACCGGGGGGCAGGCTTCCTAAGATTTTTTCAGAGTCCACAATATTTTTGGGGCATCCCAGCGTAACCACATTTATGCTGCGCCGGCGCTGGTTAAGGATGCGCGAATGATTAGCGGGCATTACGGAAAAAGGAATCTACAAATTCCACCTTGTTGAAAATCTGCAGGTCGTCAATTTTTTCGCCTACGCCGATATACTTCACCGGTATTTTAAACTCATCGGAAATACCAAGTACCACGCCGCCTTTTGCCGTCCCGTCGAGTTTGGTCAGCGCAATGGCGCTCACATCGGTGGCAGCCGTAAACTGGCGTGCCTGTTCAATGGCATTCTGGCCGGTAGAAGCATCCAGCACCAGCAATACTTCATGGGGGGCATCGGGTATCACTTTCTGAATTACTTTTCTGATCTTCGACAGTTCATTCATCAGGTTAACTTTATTATGCAGGCGCCCTGCGGTATCAATGATCACCACGTCCGCATTGCGTGATTTGGCCGCTGCAACAGTGTCGTAGGCTACGGAAGCCGGGTCGGCGCCCATGCCCTGACTTATCACCGGTACCCCGACCCTTTCGGACCATATCGTAAGCTGGTCGACAGCAGCAGCACGGAATGTGTCGGCAGCGCCTAACAGCACGTTATATCCTTTGTTTTTATATTGAAACGCAAGTTTACCGATGGTGGTGGTTTTTCCGACGCCATTCACCCCTACAACCACCATGACATAGGGTTTTTTACCGGCTTCCGGTTCAAAATCGCCCTGAGGACCGGTATCGTTTTCAGTCAGCAGGCCGGTGATCTCTTCTTTCAGTATCTGATCCAGCTCCTGCGTGCCAAGGTATTTGTCGCGTGATACGCGTTTTTCGATACGTTCAATTATTTTCAGCGTGGTGCCAACGCCAACATCTGAAGAAATAAGGATCTCTTCAAGATCATCAAGGACTTCATCGTCAACTTTGGACTTACCAACAACTGCTTTGGAAAGCTTAGAAAAAAAACTTTCCTTGGTTTTTGTCAGTCCCTGGTTCAGACTTTCCTTTTTCTCCTTTGAAAAAAAACTGAATATACCCATTATTCATATATATTTTTTACCGGAAAGAACTTTTTCAAGTCCGTGACTGATCCGGTATGCTTCTGATGCGTAACTATGTCCTGCAGTATCAAGCTAATGAATGTAGTCATTCGTCCAACAGTATTAAAAAAAAACAAGCTCCCCTGAGTGAAAAGCTTGTTTTTCTAAAGAATTTCACCCGGAGGTTATTTCTTTGACAGGTATTCCTTTACAATATCATTAGCTACGATTTCTTCCTTAAATGCATAAGCCCCGGTTTTGGGTGATTTCACCATCCGGATGACTTTTGCATAATCCTTGCCTGTAGATGTTTTCAGTGTTGCGATTACTTTCTTTGCCATGTCTTATAGTGTTTATTTGATTTCCTTATGAACGGTTACTTTTTTTAATATCGGATTGTATTTTTTCAGTTCGATACGTTCCGGGGTGTTTTTCTTGTTCTTTGTTGTGATATAACGCGATGTCCCCGGCATGCCACTGTTCTTATGTTCGGTACACTCCAGAATAACCTGTATACGTGCATCTTTCGTTTTCTTTGCCATTTTACGCGGTTTTATTTATTTTAAGGGTGCAAAGATACGATTTTTAATTAATTCCACAAATATTTTAGAATAAATAATTTAGTTTTTGGCAAAATCATGGTAAATAAACTCTCGGCTATGGTTGCACCTTTGTCGCTTTTATGTAAAAGGATCCGTGAACAATATGTGTTGCAAAAAAGCATGGGTTACAAACGCAGGCGAACAAGGAAAAACTGTCCGTTTTGCAAACTACGAACAACTGGGTATACCTTATCGGTTTTGGTGGTTTTGTATTTTTCTGACATTGGAAGCAATGCTAAAGTTTTTTATACAGTGCATTCTTTTCTATTGCACGCGTTGCGAACGAGCGCGTACTGTGGGGTAACTACATCTGTTGAAAATATAAATGAGGAAATAATATCAATCCGTCAATGCACGGATTTACACCCAAAAGCAAAACAGATTTACGACCTGATGCATTACAAATATGTTGCATTTATCAGAAAAAATCCGTAGTCCCCCCTGCCGAAATTTTTAAAAATGACAGTTCTTAATATCAAATAGTTACAAGTTTGTCACTGCAATGTGGGCTAAAGTTTTTTAACAACATTTATTTATAAAGTGTATTTGTTTCTATTGCACGCGTTGCGAATGCGCGCGTACGGACACAGTCATCATATCACTCGAATAGGTTTTAGTGATAGGATGACGGCCTTTAGCGCCAGGCCAGCGCGCAGTCATCATATCACGTATATTTACAGGGCTTCCTAATGTATCATCTTTAATAACAGGCATTTTGATTTGTTTGCACCCGAAAATTCGAGTTTAAACGTATACATACCCTGAGCAAGTTCCCCGGGTGAAAAATCAGCGAAATGCCTTCCAACGGTCTGAGATTCATTAACAAGTACACAAACACGCTCGCCAAGAGTGTTATAAACGCTGAGTTTTACCATTCCATTTTCCGGTATGTCGTAGATTAATGTTGCATTATCATTAAACGGGTTAGGATATCCTGCAAAGTCAAATCCTGCTTCAGCGCCCTTGCCCTGAACCAGTATCTTTGGCATGATCAGATAAGTGTCTTCCTGCTCTTCGCCGTATTGGTCACCGAATATGCCTGTTCCGGACAGTTCAAAATCAATTATGCCTTGAGCCATATCCTTCATCGGGCGGAATCCCAGCCTGATGACTTCATCGCCGGCAGCCACATCAAAATGACGGGTTGTTGCATAGACTACCCTGATAACGCCGTCTTCGTCGGTCACCAGCAGGTCATTATCGTCGGCAATGATCTCATCCAGGGTCGGATTGATCTTCACCATCTGGTTTTTACCTGCATGTGGCATCGAAACGCTGACCAGCTTATAATCTTCCGACGGATATTCCAGTTCCAGGCCCATAGCCGAGAAATCATACACAGCCGAACTGATACGCAAAGGCGTTTCAAAATACATAGGATCGGTAGTTGTGACATAATCGTCAGAAACAGAAATAATGTTTTTCCCTAAGGATTTTCCCGCATTCCAGTTCACCAAAGAATCACGGTACTTTACACTTGAAGCATTATAATCGCCATAACAGATGGTTTCCAGATTTAGCACAACATCAGACCCTGATATGCTGACTAATTTTTCCAATGCAACCCAGTTTCCCCTGGGAAAGTTTTTTGTTGTATTATACGGCGCACCGATCTTTGCTTTAAGCCTTGAGATATCTATAGCGTTGATTAATAGATTATTATCTACGTTTGCCGCCTTTTTGTATTTGGAAGAAAAACACCTCGACGGATCTACCAGGGTATCAATGCCGATGTAATACTTCAACAACGTTACATCAATAGCGTCAATGCCATTGCCCCACTGCATGGTATCGAGGGTATATTTATCATAAGTAAGTTTATAATCGCCGTCTGGCAAACCTGTAAACTGATAATTTCCCAGGGCGTCACTGGTATCCCTGGCTAATTCCACCCCGC
>Ga0209717_1000306_pt1 | contig 62373 bp, 62 predicted proteins | sample AD_UKC048_MetaG_FD_184418 | JGI IMG/M metagenome (GOLD analysis project Ga0209717, IMG submission 184418) | Active sludge microbial communities of municipal wastewater-treating anaerobic digesters from USA - AD_UKC048_MetaG (SPAdes) (version 2) | ecosystem: Engineered > Bioreactor > Anaerobic >...
TGTAGGGACATCTATGTAAAAAACAGTCAATAAAAAAAAGTATCCCTATATGAAAATTAAGCGTAAATTTTCATTGACTGTACTCCCCCTGTGGAAACCGGGAAGATATCGTTCTCTGGCAAATTGGGTTCTTTCTCTACCATGCAGTAGTAACGCATTCATTATGCTATGCATCTATGTGAGCCTCGGGTTAAACCCCGGGTCTATGGTAAATTTAAGCATCAATATAAATGGCAAGGGCTAACCAGCGCTATGTAAGGTCGGCAATTATATGCCGCTTAAACTGTCCCTATTGAGCCTCTTGGCCTATGCGATAAAATTTATTTGCCAAAGAACTGTTTATCTTAGTTACCGATTTTTTGCTTTATTATTTTTCCATCGTATTTTACACCGTTTTTTATTACAGCCAGAACAGTTTTAGCTATAAGTCTGGCCACGCAGTTTCTGGCATTATGTGAGAAAACACCTTTGCTGATAAGATTTTCATAATACTCTTTAAACGGAGTGTCGTTGGTAATCGCTGTTAATGCGGCCATCTTAAATACAGTTTTTAAAGTTCTGCTGTATCTTGTAATTCTGGCTCCGTAATCACGGTCGCCGCTGACTTTTCTGTATTTGACAAGTCCGCAATAAGCCAGAAATTTTCTGTAATTTGAAAACCTTTTTGCGTCAAGGATAACGCCGACTATTTTAACAGCTGATTTAATTCCTATACCATCTATTTTTGCAATTCTTTTAATGTCTTTATGATTTTTGGCAAGTTCGGCAAATTTTTTTTCATATTCTTTTCTTGAGTTTTCTATACAAATTATCGTTTGTTTTATCTGGCTGATTACGAAAGAATCCGTAGGCATTCTTTTCGTGTTGTTTAATTCATAAGCCGCAAGCTGGTTTTTAGCGCGCACAGATGCTTTTATTAAATCTTCATAAGCGCTTATTAGCTTTCTTATTTCGTAATTTTCACTAATTTCATGATGTACAAGTTTCATGAGATTCTTACTTCTTGTAAGCATCGCGAGATTTGCTGCATCTCGTTTGTCATTTTTTGGGCCGTCTAAAAGAAGCCTGTTTCTGTATGGATCAACAACTATTACCTCGTCAACCAGTTCTATTAACTCCGAATACAGGTAATGCGCCGAAGATGTTTCTTCAATTGTTACAGATTTGCTTTCTTTGATATTGCTTATATACTTCTTTAAATATGCAATATCTGTCGGCCTTTCAAAAACTCTCGGAGTATCTCTATCCTTGTCAAGCCTTGCGATAGCCATATTGCTTTTAGACCAGTCTAGTGCTAAAATTACCTCGTACATTGGCGTGTACCTCCTCTTTTGATTTAAAAACACTTTACCGTGTTTCTAACAAAAGGGGAGTAATTTTTTACAATGTACCAGCGCTCCCGCGCTGTCCGCGCATGTAAAAAGATGTTCTAAATAGAAAAATGAGTCATTATAATACAAAAGAAAAAACGGACAGCGCGGGAGCGCTGTCCCTGCAAAAATTCAACGAATCTTCATACACTGCAAAAAAATCATATACATATCATTTTCTATGTATTATTGACGTATTTTAAAATAATGTTATAATAACTGTCAAATAATTAACCGGAGGATTCAATGAAAAGATTAATGCTTTTACTGTCAGTGTTAATTTTTGGTTCGTTCTTATACGCGGCTGACAAAGTTCAGCTTGAAACGCTTCTGCCGGATGTTTATCTTATAACCGGTGCTAATTATGATAACCTTAACGGCAATAAAGCGTGTTCGCTTCACTGCGGCCACGTGCATTGGCTGATGAGGGCTTCTTCGGAACTTAAATCCTCCAGCGGGAAAAATTATGGCCCTAAAAATGTTGATGACTGGTCGTTTAAAACGGCCTGGGTTGAAGGTAATAAGAACAGCGGAAAAGGAGAATACCTTACATTTATTTTTCCGCGTACAACTTTTTTCGCGCGTGATTTAAAACCGTTAAACTGGGACGGTTTTTCCGTGGTAAACGGCGATATGCGCGATAAAAACGCGTGGAATAATAACGGCAGGGTAAAGACTTTCAGGGTTTACCTTAACGGGCAGCCGCTGTTTGAAGCGTATCTGGAAGACGAAATGGCTATACAGACATTTTCTTTCGCGCAGTCAGTTATGCTTAATCCGGATGATGTCATAGAAGCGGAAATTGTTGATGTCTATCCCGGAGCTAAGTTTAAAGATACCGCTGTTTCGGAATTTATGCTTCTTGGGGCTCATAAGGATTAAATTTAAGTTTAATCATAAAACAAAAGCCCCGCGCCGCAAAGCCGGGGCTTTTTTTATATGATAAAAGGAGAGATATGAAAAACACGGGATTATTCAAATTCGGAAATGACATTAAGACTGTATTTAAGTCCATTATAGACAAACGCACGCCGTGGTATGTTAAGGCTGCCGGGATAATAGGGCTGGCGTATATTGTCCTTCCTTTTGACTTTTTACATGATTACATTCCGGTTTTGGGCTGGACAGACGACGTAACAGCCGCTGGCCTTATAATCTGGTTTATACTTGCGCTTATTCCCAAAGAAGTACTGGAGGATAATAAGCAAAAAAAAGAGATTGCAGGCGAAATAACAGAAGCAAAGAAACCGGAAGATAAATGAAAAAACACCCGCTGTATATCTTTCTTATGCTGGCAATTTTATTACCCGCCATATTTGCGGCCGAAGAAGCGCAGGAAGAAGATTATTCCGCGATGTTTGATATTTCAACAGTCAGCCCTTCCATGATGACTTATGAAAGCCTTGCCATTATCTGGGAAAGTATGGACAACGGGCAGAAGAAAAAAACCGTAAAAATGCTTAAAGAAAAATGGACCACAATGAGCAATGATGAAAAATCCGGTTTTATCGGGGAAATAACAAAGTGGTGGAACGGGCTTTCGGATAAAGAACAGTCAAAGGTTATTACAAAGACAAAAATCCGGTGGAATAAGCTGTCTGATGATGAGAAGAGGGAAATTATAGACAACGTACAGCAGTGGTGGACGGGAATAAGCGGGGAAGAGCAGAAAAGCATACTGGCAAAAGTTCAGGATAAATGGGCGAAAATGACGGCAACTGCCAAAAAAAAGACCGTGGGATACGTTGAAACGCTGTGGAATTCCATGTCTGAAGCGGAAAAACAGACAGCTGTTTTAACCGCGAAAAACTGGTGGATGCTTCTGCCGTACGAAGCCAAGGAAGAAGTGGTTTTAATGGCCCAGAATAAGTGGTCTGTGCTGCCGGAAGAAGATAAGGCGGTATTAAAAGAAAAAGCCAAGTACTGGTGGAACGGGTTAAAAGAAGAAGAACGCCAGCGCCTTATAGCCGACGCCATGATGAAATGGCAGGAGATTTTGAAGAGAATAAAATAAAAGTCAGCGCATAAGCCATAGCCCATAAATAAAACACAACAAGCAACTGGTTTATATTTGTTTTGCCTTGGTAGACGCGGGTCTTTAGCCCGCGCGTTGTTGGTTTGTATCTGATTCTTTTAAAAAATAAAGTAATTTAAAGCGATATGTTTATTATTTTTAGTTGCGTATGTTTAAATGCCTACAGCTTAAAATGATTTTTTAATAACTCACTGCCGCGGGCTAAAGACCCGCGTCTACCAAATCCAGACCCATATTTCGAGCTGTTTTACCGCTTTACTTCTGTCCCTCCGTGCATCCGTCCCTCTGTCCCTCATTTTTACAATAATTCCGGTCATAAAAAAAGCCCGGCACGATTTGTGCCGGGCTTTTGGTTTTAATTATTGTTACTGGGCGTTCTTTTTAAGCCAGTTCTGTATCTGTGTGTCAGAAGGATTCTGACGGATATAGTATTTAAGGTACTGGGCAGCCCTTGCCTTATCGCCCATATAGTAATAGCACATACCAATCTTCTTATAAAGCCCCGCGTTAGGTGCCTGTTTAACTGCGCCGCCGTAATACTTAAGCGCGCCTTTGTAATTTTTCTGTTTGTAGTAATAATCGCCCCACTTTTCATACTTGGATGAAGCGCCTGTAACCGCTTTTGATTTTGTGCCTGTGGCTGCTGTTGTGGAGGCAGCGCCTTCTGTTCCGCCAAAGTAGAAACTTAAGCCTGCGCCGAAATAAATGCCTGAAAGGTCAATGGCTGTTGCCTTGAAAATCTTTTCTCCGCCAATTTCTGCGTTAAAAGGAAGTTCATCGGGGTAGGTTATGGGCATGCTTGCTATCCTGTAACCCACGTTTGCGCCAAGGCCAACCGTATCGCTTACCATAAACTTTGCGCCTGCTTCAATGTTGGCGCCAAAGAACATATTGTCAAAGTCAACAGAGTAATACTGTTCCATAGGTGTGTCGTGGAAAAAATTAATTTCCCAGAAACTCTGATAATTCATAAACATACCTGCGTCCGCTCCAAGGGATATAAAGAACTTTTCGGAAGCTGGTATGTAATACTTTCCGCCAAGGCCGAAATAACCGATTGAAAATGCCGCGTGGTTATAAAAGACCTCTTCGTCGTTTAAATCCGTGTAGGCCACTTCGTCCTGGGTGAACATAAAGTCTGTCTTAAAAAAGATTCCTACGTTAGGTGTGGCAAGGTATTCAAGCAGCAGGCTGCCTGTCGGGGCAATACCGATAAAAGTGGATGCACCGGGGTCTGTGTTTGGGAAATTGTTTGTTGCAATATATTTATAGTCTTCATCAAAGGCTGACGGATTCAACAGTGTGGCTCCGCCGCGAAGTTCAATTCCAAATTTGCCGTTCATTCCGCCTTCGGCCAGAAGGGCAGATGACAGCATTGCAAATACAAGTACCGCAACAATCCTCTTGAACATGAATATTTACCTCCGCATAATATTTAATGAATAACTGATTTTATCATATTATTGATTTTTTAGTCAATAAATTAATAGCATTATTAACATAGACAAAAATGCATATTTTTTAAATAATATATTGCAATAAAACGGTCAAAATACTATAATCTATTTTAACGTTAAAACAAAAGAGGTGCAAAATGGCAAGAAAACTGATCCTAATATTTGCAGGGGTGTTTATGGCGATTAATGCGGCGGCTTATTCGGAAAGTATCAAGGTTAACACAATAGGGTATAAACCTTTGGAAGAAAAGTTTGTGGTCTGCGACAAGGCGTGTTCATATTTCGCGGTTTATGATAATAAAGGAAAGAAAGTGTTTTCCAATGACATGAAAGGGCCGGTTAAGGACGCGGTATCCGGCGATGAATGCTTTACAGGGAATTTTACGCAGTTTAAAACCCCGGGGGTATATTATATAGAAATAGAAAAGGCGGGAAGGTCCGCGGAATTTGAAATCAGCGACAGTATTTACGATAAGCCCTTTGAAAAAGTCATGCACGCTTTTTACCAGCTGCGCTGCGGTATTGACATAAAAAGCAAAACAGGTTTTGAACACAAGGCGTGCCACTTAAATCCGGCGGAGTATCACGAAACAACCGGCGAAGAAGGGGAAATTGATGTAAACGGCGGATGGCACGACGCGGGCGATTACGGCAAATACGCGGTCAACAGCGGAATTTCCACCGGCACGCTTATTTTAATGTTTGAAAGGTATAAAAACAGGCTGGAAAATATAAATACAGGCATTCCGGCAGAGCAGAAAATAAAAAAGCTTCCTGATGTTTTAAATGAAATTAAATGGAACCTTGACTGGATGTTAAAGATGCAGGCGAAAAACGGCGGCGTTTATCATAAGGCAACGCCGCTGCAGTTTCCGCCGCTTAATATTATGCCCGAAGATGATAAAAACACTTATTTTGTCTATGAAATAACTTCCACTGCCACCGCGGATTTTGCCGCTGTAATGGCTGCCGCGGCAAGGGTGTTTAAAAGTTATGACTCTGCTTACGCGGATAAATGCCTTAAAGCCGCGGAAAAGGCGTGGGGTTATCTTGAGGCAAACTTGGGCATGGTTCCAAAAGAAGGTTATAAGAATCCTGATGACACAAAGACAGGGCAGTACGGCGATAATGACGACAAAGATGAAAGGCTTTGGGCCGCTGCCGAGCTGTTTTCAACAACAGGGAAAGACACATATAACACTTATTTCACCGCCAATTATAAAAACTGGGAAAAAGCCGTTGATAAAGCGCCGTCGTGGAGGGAAGTAAAGGAAATGGCAATGGTTTCCTACTGTATGTCGGAACAGGCGGGTAAATCCGAAGAGGCGTGCGCTTCAATAAAGGATTCCATACGCGTCCACTGCGACACGCTTATGGCAAGGATAAATGAAAACGGCTACAGAAATGTGATGAGCGAGGATGATTATGTGTGGGGTTCAAATTCCGTCGCCTTGAATTACGCCATTAACCTTATAAGCGGCGCGGAAATACTTGCGGAGCCCAAATACAAAAAAGGCGCGCTTGAAATTCTTGGATACATATTCGGAATAAACCCGTTTGCAAGAAGTTATGTGACGGGAATAGGCGGTAATTATCCGTTAAACATACATCACAGGCCTTCGGCGGGAGATAAGAATTCAGAGCCGTGGCCCGGCCTTCTGGCTGGCGGGCCCAATAAAAGGCCGCAGGATAACCCGCTTAGGTCATTGCCTTTTGGGACTCCTCCGGCAAGAAGCTACGCCGACCATGTTGATTCATACGCAAGCAATGAAATAGCGATAAACTGGAACGCGCCGCTTGCGTTTGTCCTGGCGGAATTTATATCAAATAACGTGGTGATGGAATAAACAGTTAATTAATTGAAATCCGGCGGTATATATAATACAATATCGTTTGACTTAAGTTTACGGGTGAAAATGCGATATTGGGGTATAAGATGAAACGCGTAACGGTACAGGATATTGCGCAGAGAGCCGGCGTTACAAAAGCCACTGTTTCCATGGTGGTTAATGGTTCCAAACGCATCGGGAAAGAAACAAGGGCAAAGATAATGGACATTGTACGCGAGCTTAATTACATTCCAAATGAATCCGCAAGAAAACTTGCGCTGGGCAGAAGCGGGGTTATTGCCGTAATAGCGCCAAGGTATAACGGCCCCTATATGATGAGCGTCCTGAACGAGTTTGAAGAAAAATCATTCGCCACGGGCAGCTACCTTCACAGCATACAGGCGTATTCAACGATGCATAAAAATGATATAAGGGAAAAACTGCTTAAGCAGATTTTTTACGGAAGAAAGGCGGACGCGGTGGTTCTTATTTCCCTTAGGCCCGATGATGAAACTGTGGAGCTTTTCAGAAGCGAAGGCATACCTTTAATACTTCTGGAAAACAAAGTTAAAGGCACGCATTCAATAAGTATTGATAACGAAGCGGGAGTATATAAAGCCGCGGATTATCTTATAAAAAAATACGGCAAAAAAATCACATTCATATCATCCATGCCGGCAAGGTCAAAAAACGCGGAAAGTAATCCTATATTTGACGCGCGTTTGAGCGGTTTTAAAAGGGCGTTAAGCGACAACAAGATAGAATTCCGCGGTTCCATGGTGGCATACACCCCTGATTTTGATTATCGTGAAGCGCCGGCGGCCTATAAAGAACTTAAAAGAAATAATGACGGAATAGATTCAATACTGTGCTCAACGGGGGATAAAGTCGCGTTTGGAATAATAGAAGAGATAAAGAAAGACGGGCTTAACGTTCCCGATGATATCGCGGTTATCGGCTTTGACGATTTTTTACCCCTTACGATGACATCTTCCCCGAAGATTACCACGATAAGGCAGGATTTTTCAAAAATAGGCGGCGAAGCGTTTGATATGGTAATGAAGGCAATAAAGGATAAACCGGAAAAGGATATGAATGTCATAATACAGCCTGAATTAATAATAAGGGAGTCGGCGTGAAAAACATAACCATAAGGGATGTGGCAAAACTTGCGGGAGTTTCGCACGTTACAGTTTCCAATGTAATAAACGGCCGCGGCAGGATGTCCGCGGAGACAAAAGAAAAGGTTTTAAAAGCCGTTAAAAAGCTTAAATTCTATCCTGATGTCATGGCAAGGACGCTTGCCGGAGGAAAGTCCAATACAATCGCCCTTATAAGTTCTTATCTGTCATCTCCTTTTGTAATTAACATACTGGCAGGGGTGGAACGCAGGCAGGCTGAATTAAATAAGTTTGCCTACCGGCTGGAACATCACAGCACAAGGGGGGCGCTGTCGGTAAAAGAAGACCTTTTAAAAAGCATCCTTTACGGGAAGAAAGCGGCCGCGGTTATTACCGTTACCATAAAGCCAAGCGCTGAACTTGTAAAAGAATTTTCAAAAAGGGGCATACCGCTTGTAATCATAGAAAATAAAGCACCGGGTGCAAGTTCGGTAACCCTGGATAATTATAAGGGCGCTTTTCTGGCAACCGAACAGCTTATAAAATCCGGAAGAAAAAAACTTGTGCTTGTAAACGGGCCGGTGGGTTCCAGTGTTTATGATGAAGAGGAAAATCCCGTGGTCTCCGAGCGCTTAAAAGGTTTTAAAGACGCGCTGGAAGAATATAATTTAAAATATGAAGACAGGATGTCTTATCATGTGGCTTTCTACAACAGGGAAGAGGGCGAAAAAGCCATGCAGCGTATTAATAATTCCGGCGCTAAGGTAAACGGAATTTTCTGTGCGGCAGGCGACACTGCAGCGCTTGGCATAATTTATCAGTGCAGGAAGTACGGGATAAAAATTCCGCAGGATATAGCACTGGCAGGCTACGACGACATTTCAACCGCGGCAATAATGACCCCGCCTTTGACAACCGTAAGGCAGCCAATGGAACAGATGGGAAGCGCCGCGTTTGATATTGTGATGGCGGCGCTGGAAAACGGGGTTAAAAAACAGGCGGATATTGTTTTACAGCCGGAACTGATAGTAAGGGAAAGCGCATAATAAATCTTAAGCTATAAGCATTAGGCAGTTAAGCATAAGCGAAAGGGAAATAAAAATAAGCAGGTAAGCATTAGGCAGTTAAGCATAAGCGAAAGGGAAATAAAAATAAGCAGGTAAGCATTAGGCAGTTAAGCATAAGCGGACGGGAATGCCGGACTGTTTTTTATAATCTTTCGCTTATGCTTAATTGCTTATCAGCTTATTGCTTAAAGTTTAAACCGACCATCTGACCTTCCGACCTTCTGGCCCTCTTGTTTTACCCGTCTTCATAAGATATACTTTATTTACAAGGGAGTTTATGGGGCGAATACATCAAACAATACTCTGACTGTTTATTTTTGGGGGTATTATGGAAACTGAAGGGTTAAAAAAGGGGATTATTCGCGCTGTAAGGGGCAGTGTTGTTGATGTCCTTTTTGAAAAACCCCTGCCTTTAATAAATAATCTTATTTACACCGGCGAGAATAATTCCGTTCTGCTTGAAGCCGCGGAGCATATTGATGAACAAATTATCAGGTGCATTGCCCTTACTTCCGCGTCCGGTATTGGCAGGGGCGATGCGGCTTATGATTCCGGCGGGCCTGTTATGGTGCCGGTGGGCAAAAATGTTCTGGGGCGGATGTTTGACATGTTTGGCAATGAAACCGATAACCTGGGCGCGGCAAAATATTCCGAAAAGCGTTCAATTCACAGGGAGCCGCCAGCGTTAAGCGAAAGAAAAACATCCAATGAAATTTTTACAACAGGGATAAAAGCTATTGACCTTCTTGTCCCTATTGAAAAAGGGGGTAAGGCCGGGCTGTTTGGCGGCGCGGGCGTGGGGAAAACAGTCCTGATAATGGAAATGATAAACAATACCGCCGTAAAGCACGGCGGCATAAGCGTGTTCTGCGGCATAGGCGAAAGAAGCAGGGAGGGCGAGGAATTATACAGGCAGATAAAAGGCGCGGGCGTGCTTGATAAGGCGCTTTTAGTTTTTGGGCAGATGAATGAACAGCCCGGCGCAAGGTTCCGCGCGGGCCACAGCGCGCTTACTATGGCGGAATATTTCAGGGATGACACGCGCACGGATGTGCTTATGCTTATTGACAATATTTTCAGGTTTGTGCAGGCGGGCGCCGAAGTGTCCGGCCTTATGGGGAAAATTCCGTCGCGCGTGGGTTATCAGCCCACTTTGGCAACGGAACTGGCGCAGCTTGAAGAACGCATCTGCAGCACGCAAAAGGGCGCAATCACTTCAATACAGGCGGTGTATGTTCCCGCCGATGATTTTACCGACCCGGCTGCCGTGCATACTTTCGGCCATTTAAGTTCCACCATCGTGCTTTCAAGAAAAATGGCGTCGCAGGGCCTTTATCCCGCCATTGAACCGCTTCTGTCAAAATCAAAAATGTTAACGCCGGAAATAGCGGGGAATGAACATTACATAACCGCCGCGGAAGTAAGAAAAACGCTTGCCGAGTACGAAGAACTTAAAGACATAATTGCCATGCTTGGCATGGAAGAACTTTCAAAGGCGGACAAGAAAACCGTAACGCGCGCAAGGCGGCTTGAAAGGTTTTTAACCCAGCCGTTTTTTGTATCCGGTAAATTTACGGGTACGCAGGGAAAACTTGTGGATGTAAAGGATACCATAGACGGCTGCCGCAGGATTTTAAATGATGAATTTGAAAACGTGAATGAAAAGGCCTTTTATATGATAGGTCCGGTTTCGGAGGTAATAAAATGAAGGTGAAAATATCGTCTTTAACCGGTTCTTTTGAAGCTGACGGCGTTTCAAAGTTAAAAGTTCCGGGAGAAAAAGGCCATTATACGATACTGCCTCATCATATTGATTATACAGCGCTTGTTTTTCCCGGCGTGCTTGCTTACATTGCGCAAAACGGGGAAGAAATGTATCTGGCTGTTGATGAAGGCGTGTTTGTTAAAAAAGGGTTTGATGTATTTTTGTCGTGCAGAAACCTGATTATAGGGGAGCCGGGGGCCCAAGAAAAAGAGTTAAAAGGGACAGTGCGCGACAAGTTTGAAACGCTTGACGAAACAGAGAAAAAAACAAGGGAACTTATATCGCGGATGGAAAGCGATTTTGTCAGGCGCTTTCTGGAGATGAAATAATATGCCAAAAAGGGACAATGATTACAGGAAAGAATTCAGTGAGAAAATTGACGGGGAGATAGACAAAAAAGAGCAGGCCCAAAAAGCCGGCCGTGAAACAATCTATTGGATAGGCGTTATGGGTATAGTGGGATGGTCGGTTACGCTGCCTTTGCTGGGCGGGATTTTTCTGGGAAAGTGGATTGATGAAAATTTTCCCGGCAGGTATTCGTTTACATTAATGCTGATGTTTTCAGGGCTGGTTCTTGGGTGCTGGAACGCGTGGTACTGGGTAAAAAAGGTAAGCCGGAACAGAAAAGCAAAAGAAACAGAGGGGGAAAAAAAGAAGGGATAAGGAGGGTTATATGGATACAATACTTCTTTTGGCATCCGCGGCAGCGGGAATGGCAACAGCGGCTGTATACATGGCGCTGCTGAAAAAAACAGTTCGCCAGCTGACGTCAAAAACAAATCCTGCCGTGCTTGTAGCAGGGTATTTTTTAAGGCTTGCGGTCTGCGTTGCCTGCTTTGTGGCAGTGGCGTGGGGAAATCATATTGACCGCATTGCTGCCTGCCTGGCGGGATTTACTTTAATTCAGGTGATTTCAATTATTAAAGCCGGAAAGCAGCCCGGCTTTATAAAAGGCGGCAGCACACATGGAAATTAACCCTGATAATATGGAACTGTTTGCCATAGGGGCGCTGAAAATAAACGCGACAATATTCTATACGTGGATTGTAATGGCCGTGCTTGTGTCAGCATCCGCGGTTATCACATCAAAACTGTCAACCGGCAAGAAAGTGCCGCGCTGGCAGAGCGTGCTTGAAACGTTTGTGACTTTTATTAGCGGGCAGACAAAAGAAGTGACAGGAAGAAACCCGTGGGATTTTGTCCCTTTTCTGGGGACGCTGGCGCTCTTTATCCTTGCCTGCAACGTTATGGAAGTTGTGCCGCTTTATCATCCGCCGACATCTTCGTTTTCCACAACCGCGGCGCTTGCGGTTGCCGTTTTTTTTGCCGTGCCGTTTTTTGGAATCACGCAGAAAGGGCTGTGGAACCATTTAAAGTCTTATTTTCAGCCTTCGCCAATAATGCTGCCTTTTCACGTAATAAGCGAACTATCAAGGACAGTTTCGCTTGCAGTAAGGCTTTTTGGAAACATGATGAGCGAAAGCCTTATGATTGCCGTGTTTCTTTCTGTTGTGCCTTTATTTATTCCGCTGGTAATGCAGGGCTTTGGGCTGATAATCGGAATTGTTCAGGCGTATATTTTCTTTACGCTTGCTTCGGTTTATATAGGTTCATCCGTGTCTGTACACGGGGAATAAAAAAGAAAGGAGGGGAACAAATGGATAATGTGACGATAGTGGCCGTGGTTTCAATAATTACTTCAGGCGCGGTAATTACACTGGGTACAATGCTGCCCGCGTTTGGCGAGATGAAGGCGCTTATTAAGGCGCTTGAATCAATTACGCAGCAGCCTGACGCTTCAAATGTGTTAAGCAGAAACCTTTTTGTGGGCCTTGCCATGATTGAATCTCTGGCAATATACTGCCTGGTAATTTCAATAATACTTATTCTGACAAACCCGTTCTGGAATTTTGTGACAAAAGCCGGAGGCGGATAAAAAATGGAATTTGACCTGTTTACGTTCATAGCGCAGCTTATAAATTTTGCCATACTTGTCTTTCTGCTGAATAAGTTTTTATTCGGCAGGGTAAAAGCAGCCATGGATGAACGTGAAAAAAAGATTGCCGCCGGCATTGAAGCGGCCCAAAAGGCCGGCGCGGAAGCTGAAGAATCCGCGCGGCGCGCCGCTGAAGAACTGGCAAATCTTGAAAGCCGCAGGCAGGAAATGCTTGACGCTGCAAAAAAAGAGGCGCGGGATGAAGCTTTGCGGATTAAAGAGGCGTCGCGGAAAGAGGATGAGGAACAGAAAAAGAAATGGCATCTTGCGTTTGCCGCCGAACAGGACGATTACTTCAGAAAGCTTAAAGTGCATTCGGGAAGGTTTGCATGGATGGTTTCGGAAAAAATGCTGCGCGAGCTTTCCGGCGCGCAGATAGGCGAAAAAGCCGCGGAAATATTCGCGCGAAAAGTTGAAGAACTTGGCGAAAAAGAAGCATCCGGCTTCGCGGCCGCGGCAAACAGGTCCCAAAAGCCGCTTGTAATTTTAAGTTCTTTTCCCGTTGACAGCGGGCAAAAAAACAGAATTGCGCTGCTTATGAAAGAAAAAGTGGGGTGCAAAAACGGGGTTGAATTCAGGCAGGACGCGGATATGGAATTCGGAATAGAGGCATCGGCCGAAGGTTACAGGATATCGTGGGGAGGAAAGGATTATACCGAAGCGATGCAGGACGAAGTGCTTGGTGTTTTTAAAAATGACAAAGGACAGGGCGGTTATGACGAATGAGAGCGGCGATATAAAAAGAAAGCTGGATAATATGCTTGATTCGGCTTTTACAGAGGCGGAAAAAAAGGCGCAGGGCATTAACGCGTCACTTGCTGCCGGTGAAACAGGCACGGTTATTGCCGTGGGAAGGGGCATTTCTTCCGTTAAAGGGCTCTTTGGCGTTAAGTCCGATGAACTGATAAGTTTTCCCGGCGGAATATACGGCATAGCTTTTAATCTGGAGCCGGATTATGTATCTGTGGTTATGCTTTCAAAAAGCGAAAGCGTATCCGCGGGAATGGAAGTAAAAAGGACGGGAAAAACCGTAAGCGTGCCGGCAGGCAATTCGCTGATAGGAAGGATAATTGACCCGCTTGGAAAACCGCTTGATGACGGGCCGGATATAAGCGCGGAAAAATGGTATCCCATAGAGCGGCCATCGCCTGTAATTATGGACCGCGCGCCCGTGTCTGTGCCTTTGCAGACAGGGATACTTGCCATTGACGCGTTAATACCCATTGGCAGGGGGCAAAGGGAGCTGATTCTGGGCGACAGGCAGACAGGCAAGACCGCGGTCGCGGTTGACACGATAATAAATCAGCGCGGTAAAAATGTGATATGCGTTTACTGTTCCATAGGGCAGCAGAATTCCGCGGCCGCCAAAGTGATAGCCGCGCTTAAGGAATACGGCGCGATGGACTATACTTTTGTGGTGGCAGCCGGAGGGGACGACAGCCCGGGAATGAATTTTATAGCGCCTTATGCCGCCACTTCAATGGCGGAATTTTTTACGGAGCAGGGAAAAGATGTATTAATAGTTTACGACGATTTAAGCAAGCACGCCCGCTCTTACAGGGAGCTGTCGCTGCTGCAAAGAAGGCCGCCCGCAAGGGAGGCGTTTCCGGGCGATATTTTTTACATTCATTCAAGGCTGCTTGAAAGGGCCGCGCACTTAACGGATAACAAAGGCGGCGGCTCGCTTACTGCGCTTCCTGTGGTTGAAACAGAGGCGCAGAATATAGCGGCTTATATACCCACAAACCTTGTATCCATAACAGACGGCCAGATTTACCTTTCTCCAAAACTGTTTCAGCAGTCCGTGCTTCCGGCGGTTGATGTGGGAAAATCCGTGTCGCGCGTGGGCGGCGCGGCGCAGCTGCTGGCTTTCAGAAAAGAATCAGGGGATTTAAAACTTGCGTATTCGCAGTTTGAAGAATTGGAAATTTTTGAACGCTTTTCAACCAAGCTTGACGCTGAAACAAAAAAGACACTTGCGCGAGGCCACAGGATACGCGAAGTTTTAAAGCAGAAGCAGAGCAAACCTGTTCCGGTAACCGGGCAGATTGCGCTTTTAGCCGCGGTTAACAGCGGGCTTTTTGACGGTATTGATGAAAGCAAAGTATCGGCGGGCGCCGATGAAATAAGGTATAAAGTGGAAAATAAGCTTGGCAGCATCGCGGAAAAAATTCAGTCAGGCGCGCAGTTTACTGATGAAGGCCGTGACGCTGTCCTTAAAGAAGCAAAAAGCCTTATAGCGGGCGCGCAGGAGGAAAAAGATGCGCCCGGCTGAAGAGATAAAAAGAAAACTTACAGGCGCTGAATCTTTGCGGTCCATAGTAAGGACCATGAAAATACTTGCCGCGGTAAACGTAAGGCAGTATGAAAAAATGGCGGCAGAGGCGGATGATTATAATCTGGCTGTGGAAATGGGATTCAGCATATTTTTAAATCAAAATCCGTCAAAAGAATACGCGCCTTTGGCGCCGTCGGGAAAAAAGGGTTATATCATTTTAGGTTCGGATATGGGAATGTGCGGAAAATTCAATGAACTTTCGGCTGATTTTGCTTTGTCTGTTATAGAGGAACCGGAAAATGCTTTGGTTATGGCTGTGGGCGATAAAGTGGCGGGCAAGCTGGAAGACGCGGGTCTGGCGCCGGCTGATGTAATAATGTATCCGGCTGTGCTGTCGGCGGGCATCGTGCCTATGCTGTGGGAGATATTAAACAAAGTTGAAACCTGGATGGAAAAACTTAATGTGAAGTCAATTGTGATATGCCGTAATAAGCCGGCTGAATCAATGGGGTACGCGCCTGAAGCGAGGATGATACTTCCCATGGACCCGGCATATCTTGAAAAATTAAAAAGGACAGAATGGAAATCAAGAAGCATCCCGGTATATAAAGATGACAGGGAAAAACTTTTTTCAGGGCTTGTAAAAAACTACATATACGTGGCGCTTTACAGGGCGCTTGTGGAATCGCTTGTAAGTGAAAATACGGCAAGGCTTATTTCCATGCAGTCCGCGGAAAAACATACGGCTGAACGCATAGAAGAACTGACCCTTGAATACAATATGGAAAGGCAGGATGCCATCACATCTGAAATACTTGACATCATCGCCGGCGCCGAAGCGGTAGAAGGGAAGTAAAAATAAGCAGGTAAGCATTAAGCAGTTAAGCATAAGCGAAAAAAATAAGCAGATAAGCATTAGGCAGTTAAGCATAAGCGAAAGAATAAGCAGATAAGCATTAGGCAGTTAAGCATAAGCGAAAGAATAAGCAGATAAGCATTAGGCGGTTAAGCATAAGCGGAAAAAAATAAGCAGATAAGCATTAGGCGGTTAAGCATAAGCGGAAAAAAATAAGCAGATAAGCATTAGGCGGTTAAGCATAAGCGGAAGGAAAAAATAAGCAGATAAGCATTAGGCAGTTAAGCATAAGCGGAAGGAAATGCCGGACTGTTTTTATAATTTTTCGCTTATGCTTAATTGCTTATCAGCTTAATTGCTTATCAGTTTATTGCTTATCAGCTTATTGCTTAAAGTCTTCCGCCTTCAAACCTGTGGCATTTGCTCCGCTGTTGATGTATAATAACCCGTTTAAATAAATACATGGATTATTGCAGCGGGGTTATTCATGAAAAAAACGGCAATCTTTCCGTTAATTGTAAAGAGCCTGAATGTACTACTGTATATACTGGCAATTGCCTGCTCGGGCTTTGCCGACACTGAAACCAATACACCCACTATTACTCCCACGTGTACCATTACCCCTACATATAATATTGCGGTATCATCAGTATGGCGGGTAAATACCGGCGGCCCGGCATTTGTTGACAGCTGGGGGAATACATGGATGGCTGATACAAATTACAGCGGAGGATACGGGCACGGCGTTACGGTTACGGTTTCCAATACAAATGACAGCGCGCTTTATCAGGATGAAAGGTTCGGCAATCCTTTTACCTACACGTTCAATGTTCCTCCCGGAAATTATCAGGTTACGCTGAAATTCGCGGAATTGTACTGGGAAGAAGCCGGGGACAGGATATTTGACGTATATATAAACAGCACGCGCGTGCTTGATGATTTTGACATTTATGATGAAGCAGCCGTTTCTTTCAGGGCTGTCAGCAAAGTGTTTGATAATATTTCTGCCGCTGCAGGCCGGATATCAATAGAGTTCGGATCAGCCGTAATTGACAACGCGCAGGTATCCGCCCTGCAGATAAACCCCATGCCGACGGCAACGCCGCCGCTTTTGACTGCAACAGCGGGATGCGCGCACGGAATCACGGTTAACGGAATAATGGATGAAAGTTCATGGGCGTCCGCGCAGGAATATCAGGTTGCCGAACTGTGCCTTGGCACAAACCCGAACAATGTATCCGGCAGTTTTAAAACACTGTGGGATACGGAAAACTTTTACGTGGGCCTTGATGTAAATGATTTATACTTAAACGCCCCGCAGGAGGGCTGCGACAATTACAATGATTCGGCAATAGAAATATATTTTGATATGGGCAATCACCGCGGCAGCGAGACATATCCCAATTTTAAGGATGATTTTCATTTTATGATAAGCTATGACTGCAAGGAGTTCTGCTTAAACGCCCAGGTTCCGCTGCTGCTGGACGGGCTTGAATATAAAAGCACTTATGATGCCAACGGCTACATAATGGAAGTTATGATACCGTGGTCAGTTCTTGGCGTTGTGCCGCAAAACGGCAGCAACTATCAGTTTGACGTGCAGATTGATTTTAACGACGGCACCGCGCAGCGCGTGGGCCAGCTTGTATGGAACGGGGACGAGGATAACTGGGAAAGTTCCGCAAACCTGGGAGATGTGGTGCTTGGATTCTGCCCGCCCACACCCACGCCAATTCCGCCCGCGCTTGAAGAGTCATTTCATGTTTACCCGAACCCGGTAAACCCGAAAATTGCGCCCGCGTCCATAAGCTATTACATCTCAAATGATTCAGAAGTAACAATAAAAATATTCACCATAACAGGAAAACCGGTAAAAACCATTCTGGATAAAGCTTTAAAAATAAAAGCCGGCAACGGGCATACTGAAGATATCTGGGACGGAAAAAATGAAAAAGGGCAGGATGTCCTGTCCGGTGTGTATTTGTGCGCGCTGGAAGTTAAAGATAAATCAACAGGCAAAACAACAAAACTTGTAAAGAAACTGGCTGTGCTAAGGTAAGCCTTAGCCGGAAAAACAGCAGGCTGATTACGTGGCGAGGTTTAATTGACAAATACTGCGGTTTTGACAGAAAGCAGGCCTGATATAAATTTCGCGGCATGCATAAAAAAAATAATTATCATGATACTTTTTACTGTTATTTTTATGCCTGCTTATCCTGCGTTTGCCGCGCCGGGCGATTACGGCACTGAAAGCGTTTTTACGGCAGGCGCGGGTTCCAGGGCGGATGGAATGGCAGGGGCTTTTACCGCAGTGGCGGATGACCTGTCCGCCATACACTATAATCCCGCCGGCCTTGTTAACATAAAAAAACAGGAAGTGTCGCTTCTTTATTACCCGCTGTATGAAGCCGCGTCCTTTGGTTCGGTTTCTTACGGGCAGACGCTGCTTGATTTTGGCACCATAGGAGCGGGATTTTTTATTTTTTCCGTGGGCGGCATGGAAGGATATGACGCTGACGACAATCCAACATCTTCTTTTTCAAGCGGACAGTACAGGGCTGTGGTCTCATACGCAAGGATGCTGACTGAAGGGTTATCTGCCGGCGCCAATGCCAATATATACTATTCCAATATGTCCAGATTTAACTACGCCGGCTTCGGGCTTGACGCCGGAATTCTTTACCAGCCATTTTCATTTCTGCGCGCGGGTTTCACGGCAAAAAATATAATCCCGCCCTCTTTTTCAATGCAGTCAGTCACGGAAACGCTTGGCCGCACTTACACGCTGGGGATTTTAGGCAAATATAAAACCGGTGATTTTGAATTCAGCGGTGCTTATGACATAATGGCAGGCGAAAAGGAAGGTTTTAAGGACAGGGCAGGCATAGAAATAAAATGGGCGGGCGCGGCCGGCGTAAGGGCGGGTTACAGCGACGGGGAACTGACATTTGGCGCCGGGCTTTACCTGTATGATTTTAAATTTGATTACGCTTTTGTATCCAACGGATATTTTGGAAGGATGGACAGGTACACGCTTTCATACGCTTTTGGAATGACCCTGGAAGAACAAAAGGCGCAGAGGCGGAGGAATATTTATAATGAAGTGCGCAGGATAGTGGAAGCCAGACTGAGGATAAAAACAAAAGAAGAGGCGGAGACGTATTACCGCAGGGCTTACGCGTATTATCAGAAACAGGAATTTGAAGACGCGCTGACCCAGGCGGAAAAGTCGCTTGAATGGAAGAAAGATTACGAGCCCTCGCTGAAAATGAAAAAAATACTTGAAGACAAGCTTAAGGAAAAGATAAAAAGCGGCGAAAGCGCGGCTTTAAGCGGGGACAATGACAGGTATATTTCCGCGGGCATTGAATTGTACGAAAAAAAACAGTATGATGAAGCCATTAAACAGTGGGAGCTTGCGCTGAAAAGCAGGCCCGGCAACAAAGCGCTTGCCTCGCTTATAGCAAAAGCAAAAAAGGACAGGGATTCGGGCGGCGGGACGGTAAGGCTGACGCGCGAACAAAAGGAAACCGCGGACAAAATGTATTATGCGGCTGTGAATAAATACACAGAGGGCGATTTAAAAGGCGCGGTTGAGATATGGAAAAAAGTGCTGGCAATAAACCCGGATGACGTGAAATCAATAAGGGATTTAAGAAAAACACAGGCGGAACTTGAAGAACTTAAAAGGCGCGGTATAGAATGAATAAAAAATTTAAAAGCATGAAATGGGAAGTGATGGGCGTTGTGCTGTCCCTTACGCTTATCATAACGGGAATAATGAGTTTTATGCTTTTAAGCATCCATAAAAAAAGCCTTATAAACGAAGTTGAATTAAGGGGCATAAGCATTGCCCGCAACATTGCCAATAATATAGCGGATTACATAATGATGAAGTACGAACTTGAATCCGCCAAAATATTAAAGGAAGCCATGCAGAATAAAGGCGTAATTTACGCCATGGTTGTGGGGTCAAACGGGGTGATTCTTGCGCATAACGACATGACGCGGGTGAAAAAGAAATACAAAGCCCCCGGTAAAATTACAGGCGCCACTCCGGCAAAAAACATAATTTTTGAAACGCCGTCCGGCGAAAAATTAATAGAATTTACGGCGCAGGCGGTTGCCAAACATAAGGCAAAAACAGGGACCGTGCGCGTTGCCGTATCGTATGACCTTATAAGCCGCGCGCTTAAGCTCACATACATTAATATTGCCCTGGTGACTGTAATTGCGGTTATTTTAAGCGTCATAGGAGCCTTCTTGTTAAGTACCGCAATTACAAAGCCCATCAATATACTTGCTGAAGGCGTAAAAATTGCGGGAAGCGGAGATTTAAATCACAAGATTGTGATTAAAAGCAAAAATGAACTTGGGCTGCTGGCGGGCGCTTTCAATGAAATGACGGATGACCTTAAACGCGCGCAGAAAACAGCGCTTGAAAAAAAGGCGATGGAAAAGGAACTTGAAATCGCAAGCAGGCTTCAGGATTCGCTTCTGCCCAAAAAATTTCCGGACATGGGAAAATATGAAGCGTCCGCGTTTTATAAACCCGCCAAAGAGATAGGCGGGGATTATTATGACGTAATTCCGCTTATGGCCGGAAAATTCGGCATTGTAATGGCTGATGTATCGGGCAAAGGCGTGCCTGCCGCGCTTATCATGACAATGTTAAGGGGCGTGTTAAATACAGAGGCAAGGCTGAATGCTGACCCTGTGAGGGTTCTTATTAACCTGAACAACGGATTGCTTGGCAGGGTGGAAGGGAATATTTTTGCGACTATTTTTTACGCCGTGCTTGATACGGCAAAAGGCGCAATTGAAATGGCTTCGGCGGGCCACCACGAAATACTGGTTTATAAAAGCGGCGCGTCCGCGGTGGAATCTTACTGCCCCAAAGGCGCGGCAATAGGGATTTTAAAAGGCAATGATTTTGAATCGCGCCTTGAAAAAATAACAATTAATGTGGGACCAAAAGACAAACTGCTTTTATTCACGGACGGGATAAGCGAAGCAAGGGCGGCATCCGGCGCAAGGTTTGGAATGAACAGGGTGGCGGAATCGCTGCAAAAAAACGGCGGCAAAACATGCGCTGAAATACAGCAGGGGCTGCTGCGCGACATTGAAATTTTTACGGGCGGAGAAGAACAAAGCGACGATATCGCGGTCCTGACAGTGGGCAGGACAGCATAAAGGAGGAATACTATGGCATTTGAAATTAAAGAAAGCACGGATAAGGGTATTGTTATCGCGGAGCTGCGCGGAGAGCTTGATTCTTCATCAGTGGCTGCTTTCACGCTGGGCTTTAAGGAAATTTCCGATAAACACGGAAAGGCAAAATACATTCTGGACTTGAAGGCGCTTGATTTTATCAGCTCCGCCGGCTGGACTGCATTTTTAAATGAATTCAGAAGGCTGGGCGCTTTAGGCGCTGAAATTAAACTTGCTTCCATGCAGCCGGACGCCAAAAGGGTATATTCACTTGTCGGAATAGACGGGGTAATTAAAAGTTATGAAACAGTTAAGGAAGCGGCTGACAGCTATGGAAAAAATGGCTGAAATTAATACGGCATTATTACAGTTAAAGAAAAATACGGCTGAATCCGCCATAATAGCGGATGCCAACGTTCATAACCTTGCCTTTATAAGGCGCTGGATAAGCTCCGCGATGAAAAAGCAGGGATTCGCGCCGGATGATATTTCGCCCATAAAAGTGTCGGTGACAGAACACTGCGAAAACATTATAAAGCACGCGTACGCGGATAAACCGGGCAAAGTGGAAATTATAATCAGGCTTGATTATCCGCGCGCCGGGATAACGGTGGTTGATTCAGGCCCGGCGTTTGACATGACCGGATATAAACCGCGGGACATATCCAAAAGGATAAAAGAAGGAATTGGCGGGAATATGGGAATAAAAACCATAATGACCCTTTGCACAGAAGTAAAATACAGAAGGGTTAAAAACCGCAACGAAAATACCTTTATCATAAAGGCTAAAAAAACAGGAAAGGTAAAAAAATAAATGGCAACCATTAAGGATGTCGCGAAACTTGCGGGTGTATCATACAATACCGTGTCTTTTGTTGTAAACGGAGTGGATAAAGTGGCTCCCGCGACAAAAGAAAGGGTGTTAAAGGCGATAGAAGAACTTAAATACAGGCCCAATAAAACCGCAAGGGCGCTTGTCGGCGCAAAGGCGGATTCAATAGCGTTTATCAGCACGCGTTTTACGTCAATTTTTGGCATGAACATACTGCGCGAAATTGAAGACGGCGTGCATCTTGCCGGGCTGTCCGCGAACTATGACCTTATACCGTATTCCACAAGGGGCGAAAGCAGGTTTAAAGAACAAATAATTGATTCCATAATTTATAACAGAAAAGCCGATGCCATAATAATGCTTGGCATAAAACCCGGCGCTGAACAGATGGAACAGTTAAACAAAGCTGGCATACCGTTAATACTTATAGACGCCGCGATTGCCGGCGCGCACAGCGTTAAGTGCGACAATGAAAAGGGCGCTTTTGCCGCGGTTGAATACCTTATAGATAAAGGAAGGCGCAATATAGCATATATAGGAATGGAAGAATCAGGCGCGGAGACCTGGCCGTCTGTAACAGAAAAGAAAGAAGGGTATATAAAGGCGCTTAAAAGCCGCGGCATTTTCACCGGCAAAGAAATAATGGCAGGGGTCAGCCACAACTATATAAATGAAGGGCGCGCGATAACGCAGAACCTTTTAAAGTCGCATAAGGATATTGACGCCATATTCTGCGGCGCGGGCGACAACACGGCAATGGGCGCGATTAACGCGATAAAAGAAGCCGGGCTGCGCGTGCCGGAAGATATTGCGGTTATAGGGTATGATGACATACCCGTGGCGTCGGCTTTTACCCCGCTTTTAACCACTGTAAAACAGCCGGTGGAAAAAATGGGCAACGAGGCGTTTGTGATGACGCTGGAAGCAATGCAGGGGAAAGTAAGCAAACCCAGGAATCTTGTATTTGAACCGGAGCTGGTTAAGCGCGAATCCGCGTAATAAAAATAATTTTTCTAAAGTAACTCCAACTTTAAATGCCATATAAATAACTAAAGTATTACTTTTGGGTTGACATATATGAATTTATCGTTATAATATAAATATAAATGAAAAGGAGGCGATTAAGATGCCAAAGGTAGTTTCGTTCGCTACAAAAATTGAAGATGAGAAGAGGGATTTAATGCGGGATTTTTGTGAAAAGAAGGGAATAAAAATCTGGGCTTTCCTGGGTAATGCCATAGAGCATGAAATTGAGCGCGAGACTCGCAAAGAGGATTTGCTGGTTCATGAGGAATATGTGAAATATGGTAAAAAGACCGCCACTGATTTTAATGAATTCGCAAAGAAGTTGGGGTACAAATTGAAATGACAGCAATGAACCTTATCCGTATTACCGATCCGGCTAAGAATGCAATTACGGTAATGCAGAAGGAAACGCAGAAAAAAGTAATTGATTTCATATACAGGGATTTGAGCCGACGAACACGGCCTATGGACGAATATCAGGACACTTATAGAATAAAAGCCGACTTTTTTTGCTGTAATTTCCATGCGCTTAAGATATATTTTGAACGGGAACATAATAAGGTTCTTATAATAGACAGGGTAATTGAAAAAAAATAAACTTAATTCTGTACTGTAAAACGGCCATATTTGAGCTGTTTTTGGGGAAAAGCAAAATATCTTAAAAATAATTCTTGACAACCGGGCTTTGAGGGTGTAAATTTGTATTAAAGTATGAACGTTCATATATAGCTAAATCAAAAGAGACAAGGCATTATATTTTTAAAGAAAGAAATATGAACGTTCATATAAAACTTAGAATATAAGATAAGGTTGAAATAAAAATAAAAGTAAAGGGGAGCGGAAAATGAAAAAATTAAGTATGCTGTTGATCGTGCTTTTGATGTTCTTTGTTCCGGTCCTGCATGCGGGCACATGTACCGTTGATGCAGGCACCACGTACCAGTACATCCGTGCCATAGGCGCGTCAAGCGCGTGGTATGGATTGGCAGGTGCAAACGCGCAGGCGCTTTTTGCCGATGACAATGTTAACGGGCACATTGGGCTTTCTTCGTTAAGGGCAAGGATAGACCCAAACGGCAACCATGCGGCTGAAGTTAATAACCTTGTGGCTGCAAAAGCGGCAAATTCAAATTTGCTTTTCTGGGCTGCGGAATGGTCTCCTCCGCCGCAGTACAAAGCCAATAATAATGTAAACGGAAACGTAAGCAATAATACATTCCTTGGAGCTTCTTCCGGCACACCCAACAGCGCTGATACCGGGTACGCGAATTACCTTGTTTCGTATATCCAGTACGCAAAAAGCCGCGGCATAGACCTTTATGCGATATCGCCGCAGAACGAACCAAACTGGAACCCTGATTATGAATCATGCCTTTGGACAGCGGGCCAGTTTGAAGTTTTTGTGCGCGCGTTTAAAAGCGCGCTTAATGCCGCGGGCCTTACGACCAAGATTATGATACCGGAACCCATTAACCCGGGCGGTATGAACCTGGCCGCGACAGCAATGAACAACGCCACAACAGCATCTTACGTGGGCATACTTGGCACGCATCTGTACGGCGCGATGCCAAACCCGCTTTCTTCATACGGTTTTACACAGGTTACAAATCAGGAATTCTGGGAAACAGAAATATCAGCCAATTCGCTGGATATATCAGGCGCTTTGGAGCAGGCGGGATGGATACAGACTTGCTTTGTTACCGCAAACATGAACGCTTTCCATTATTGGTGGATACAGGACCTGGCGACAAACGGAAACCTTAACATAAAGGCGTACGCGCTGGGAAGTTACAGCAAATTTATCAGGCCGGGATATTACAGGATGGCAGCGACAGCAGCGCCCACATCCGGCGTGCAGGTAAGCGCTTTTAAGAACACAAACAATTCATCCCCTTCAAAGATAGTCTTTGTGGCTATCAATACTAATTCCAACTCTGTAAGCCAGACATTCGCTTTAAACAGCGTAAACGTAACATCAATAACACCGTGGATTACCAGCGCAAGCGTAAACCTTGTCGCGCAGAACGCGGTTTCTGTTTCAGGCAACACATTTACATACACGCTGCCGGCGCGCAGCATTGTTTCGTTTGTGGGTACAAGCGCCACAGGGCCTACGGCAACATCAACTCCGTGCACTGCAACCGCTATAACGCCGTATCTTCAGGTTAACGGCGGCGCATGGACACAGGCAAACAGCGCGACGGTTGCTTCGCTTCCTGCGTCTGTAAATCTTGGCCCTCAGCCTGTAACAGATGGAACTTGGAGCTGGGCCGGCCCGAACGGATTTACATCAACTTTAAGGGAGCTTACATCAATACCTTTAAGTGTTGGGACAAACGTATTCACAGCCACGTATATAAACGCGTGCGGCGCAAAATCAACACAGGCGTTTACAATTACCGTACAGAGCTCGGCGACATCAACGGCGACAGCGGTTGTTACTGCGGTTAACACTCCCATTTCAACCCTTTTTGGCGGCAATCCGCTTATGTATCAGAAATACACCGCGGACCCGACCGCCTGCTGGTTTAACGGCAGAATGTACATCTATAATTCACACGACAAAGACGGCGCCACGGGTTATGACATAACCGACGTGACTTTAATGTCTTCAGATGACCTTGTAAACTGGACAGATGAAGGCGAAACCTTCAAGGCGTCAAGCACCACATGGGCGGGGCTTACATACGCGCCTGCGGCTGTTTACAGGAACGGCTATTATTACCTTTATTTCGGCAACGGCGGCGGCAGCATTGGCGTTGTAAGAAGCACAAGCCCCACCGGCCCGTGGACAGACCCTGTAGGACGCGCGATAGTTACAGGCAGCACCCCCGGATGCAGCGGACTTACGTATATTTTTGATCCGGCGGTATTTATTGATGACGACGGCCAGGCGTACATGTATTTTGGCGGCGGCGGGCCCGGCAATGCAAGGGTAATAAAGCTTAACGCGGACATGATAAGCGTAAGCGGTTCCGCGGTTACAATTGACGCGCCAAGGTATTTTGAAGCGCCGTTTATGAACAAAAGAAACGGAATTTACTACTACTCTTACTCAACAGATTTTTCGGCTTCACCGGCTGCTACAATTGACTATATGACCAGCAATAACCCAATGACGGGCTTCACGCACCGCGGCACCATACTTGGAAATCCTTCCGACAACTGCGGCAACAACAACCACGCATCCATAGTAAATGTTGGGTCGGACTGGTACATAGCGTATCACACAAGAAGGCTTTCCAACACCAACCTTGGCAACTGCAACGGAATTTATCAGAGAAGCGTTGCGCTGGACAAACTTTACTTTAACGCGGACGGCACCATACAGAAAGTTGTAACCACAACAACAGGCGTTAACGCGCTTAAATATGCAAATCCTTACACTGTTAATAAAGCGGTTACAATGGCAAAAGAATCCGGAATTCAGACCGAAACCTGCTCTGAAGGCGGTCTTGATGTAGGGTTCATAGAAAACGGCGACTGGATTCAGGTTAAGAACTTTAATTTTGGAACAGGCGCGGCAAGCTTTGAAGCGCGCGTTGCAAGCGCGGGCGCGGGCGGCAATATAGAAATCCGCGTTGGCAGCATAACAGGCACAATTGCAGGCACATGCGCTGTTCCCGTAACAGGCGGATGGCAGACATGGCAGAATGTTACATGCAATGTAACCGGATTAACCGGCGTGAAAGACATATTCTTTAAGTTCACCGGCGGCACGGGAAACCTTTTCAATGTATACACGTACCGTTTCTATCAGTCAGGCAATGTAACGCCGACCAACACAGCGGTTGTTACTTCAACATTTACCAGGACAAACACGCCCACAAACACGCAGGGTATTTCAACACCCACACCGACAAGAACCCCCACGATTCCTGTTGTAACAGGCGGATTAAGGGACCTTGCGGCGGCAAAGGGAATGCTGCTTGGCGCGGAAGCGGCAAACAGCCCGCTTAGAAACGAAGCAATTTACAGCACCACGCTTGGCAAAGAATTCAACTGGCTGGGCGGAGAAAACGAGTTTAAAGCTTATTTATGGAACGGGCCGTACAGCTACAGTTTCTCCACAACAGATTATTACAGAAACTACAGGGATGCGAACAATATGGATATGAGGGGGCACGTGCTTGTTTATTACACGGTTGTCCCAGGCTGGATGAGTTCCGGAAATTATACCAGCGCTCAGGTAAGCGATATGCTTAAGTCATATGTTCAGACAATCTCTGCCAGGTACGCTGGCAAAATGAACCAGTGGGACGTTGTAAACGAAGCTGTCACAGACGGCGCGCCTTACGGGTACCGTTCCAATGACTTCTGGTACCAGAAGCTTGGCGATTACATCCCCAACGCTTTCAGATGGGCAAGGGAAGCTGACCCTAACGCGAAACTTTATTACAATGACTACGGCAACGAAGGGTTAAACGGAAAGTCAAATTACATTTACGATATGGTTAAAAATTTAAAAGCCCAGAATGTGCCGATTGACGGCGTGGGCTGGCAGTGCCACATAAGCAGCAGCTGGCGCTTAAATGACGATATCTATGAAAACGCGCAGAGGCTGACAGCGCTTGGCCTGGAAATAACCGTGACAGAACTTGACGTTGCAATACCGGTTCCGGTTGATTCAGCTAAACTTCAGTCACAGGCAAAGGCGTACGCTGATATGACATTCTTCACCATGACACATCCGAACATAAAGAAAATGTTCCTGTGGGGCTTTACAGACAAGCATTCCTGGATACCGGGCTTTACAGACGGGGCATCCGATGCGGCGCTTATCTTTGACACCAACTATAACAAGAAACCCGCGTATTACGCGATACAGACCGTACTTGGTTTAAATCCCGTAAACGGCATTTACAACGGCGGATTTGAAAGCTCTGTATACTGCTTCAACGAAATGTCAGGCGGGGCAATAGCCGAAGAGACATCAATAGTTCACAGCGGGTCAAAATCCGCAAGGGTATCCAACAGGTCGCAGGCATATCAGGGCATAGGCCAGCACATACTGTGGTACCTGCTGCAGAACGGGCAGGGCACATACAGCGCAAGCGTATGGGCGCGCCTTGCTTCAGGCACGGATAACGCGAAACTTACCCTTTACATAAAGGACGACGAAGGCGGAAAATACATAAGCTTAGGTTCTGTCGCGGCGAACAGCACGCAGTGGAGCCGGGTAAGCGGTTCAGCAAACGTAACATGGACCGGGCTTTTAAGGGTTGCAAGGCTTTTTGTTGAAACAGACACCACGACCGGAAACTTCTATGTTGACGATATGGCTTTTGCAAAAGAAGGCGCTTCAACACCCACGCCTGTTTTAACAGCGACAGCAACGGCAACAGCAACTTTAACGGCAACAGCCACAGTAACCGCAACACCTGTAACCGCCTCAACATGGCGCGTGCTTGCCGGAAGCGAAGTGGATTATGTGGATTCAACAGGCGCTGTATGGTCTGCTGACACTAACTTCACGGACGGAACGCCTTACAGCACGACAAAAACAGTTTCAGGCGCGCTGCCTGCATCGTCAGACATGGCGCTGTACCAGAGCGAACGTTACGGCAATCCGTTCACATACACGTTCAATGTTCCTGCCGGTTCTTATCAGGTAACTATGAAAATGGCAGAAACGTACTTTACGGCAGCAGGCTCGCGCAGTTTTAATGTATCTGTAAACGGTACGGAAGTAATGACAAATTACGATATCTTTGCGGAGGCAGGCGCGGACAAAGCGGTTGACAAAGTGTTTAACAACATAGCGCCGGTCAACGGAAAAATCACCATAGGATTTGGCCCGGCAGCTGTGGATAACGCGAAAGTATGCGCTATTCAGATAATACCGCAGCCGGTAATTGCAACTTCAACGCCGACAGCGACAAACACGGCAACCAATACGGCGACAAACACAGCGACAAAGACTGCAACTGCCACGCCGACGAACACCGCGACAAACACGGCTGTTCCTCCTACAGCTACGGCAACAAATACATCAGTACCGCCGACAAATACAGCTACCAATACAGAAGTGCCGCCTACATCAACAGGCACAATAGTACCGCCGACAGCAACATCGACAAGTACTTCAATACCTCCGACATCCACATCAACAAACACATCGGTACCGCCGACAGCAACATCAACAAACACATCAATACCGCCGACAAACACGGCGACAAGGACGGCAACAAATACAGCTACAAACACAGCCACAAAGACTTTCACGCATACGCCTACAATGACAGCCACGAACACGGCAATAGTTCCTACAGCGACGAACACGCAGGTTGTAGTGGCAAACTTCACCATTATGCTTAAGAACCCGGATTCAGAAAATGTTGCAAGCCCGCACCCTTCGTTCAGGGTTGTCAATACCGGAAGCGCGGCGCTTAACTTAAACGGAATGGAAGTAAGGTACTGGATAAATTCTGATTCCAACGCAGGACAGCAGGTTCAGGCGTTTATTGACTGGGCTGGAAAACTTCCGCAGGGAAGCACAATTACTCAGAACTTAACGGTATCTACGGTACAGAAAGCTCAGGGAACTCAGAATTACTACATAAGCTTCAAGTTTAATTCGTCGGTTGTGCTTGCGCCGAATGAATTCGCGGAAGTTCAGGCAAGGTTCAACAAATCTGACTGGAGCTCTATGCTGCAGTCAAATGACTGGAGCTTCGCGTCAGGCCAGGTTTACGCTCGCACGGATAAAATGACGGCGTATGTTTCAGGAGCCCTTGTATACGGAAACGAACCTACAGCACAGACAAATAACCAGACGGCAAGCATAAGTAGCGTCCTTAGCTACCCGAACCCTGCTGCAAGCGGCGGCACAACATACCTGCAGTACACGGTATCCGGCGGCACCATACAGGCGCAGTCAGCGGATAATAAGTTAATGACTGTGGACGATCCGGACGCTGTTGTAACGCTTGCGGTATTTACGGCGCAGGGAAGGCTTATGTGGAAGCAGACAGTGACCGGAATTTCAAATGTGTGCGCCGGCACGCATTCGGTACAGTGGGACGGAAAGTCCGCGGCAGGCCATAAGCTTGCGGCAGGCACGTATGTACTGAAAGTAAGCATCAAATCAAAAGGTGTGGAAAACAGCAAAAACTTTGTGATACTGATTCTTAATTAAGGATTAAGAAGTATCAAAAAGCCCCGGGCATCCGCCCGGGGCTTTTTTGTTAGGTTCTTGTTTTTTTTCTTCACTGAAAAAAAATAACTGCAAAATTGACAAATCGGGCATATGTGCTATAATTGTATTACAAATGTAATACAAAGGAGGCAATAAATGAAATTCGCAAATATAAGGGATTTAAGGCTTGATACAAACAGCGTGCTTAAATTAAGCGAAAAAGAGGGCCCTGTTGTGATTCTGCGCAATTCCAGGCCTGTCGCGGTTTTAAAATCAGTGACAGAAGAAGACATGGAAATTAAAGTAAATACTTTATGGCCAAAACTTCGCAATGCCGCGGAAAGGGCCGGTTATGGGCTGCATGATGTGGAAAAACTTATCCGCAGGGTAAGGCGCGGCCGCGGAAAATGAAAAAGGGCATCAGGGTTGTTATTGATACAAACGTTCTTATTTCGTCTTTCTGGGGTAAAAAACCTGAAGAAGTGATAAAACTGTGGGCAAAAGGCGCTGTAACAGCCGTGATAAGCCCGGATATTTTAAAAGAGTATCTTGAAGTCATACAAAGGTTTGACCTGTCAGAAGATGATATGGACGCTGTCATGGAAGTGCTGTCAGATTCCGCACATAATATATATGTCACTCCCCGTGAAAAAGTTAACGCTGTAAAAAAGGATAAATCTGACAATAAATTCATTGAATGCGCCATTGCCGGCAGGGCTGTATACATAATAAGCGGCGATAAACATCTTAGGGAGGTTAAGGAATATAAAGGGATAGAAATTCTGACACCGGCAGAACTTATTGAACTGATGAATAGTGATAATTCCACAAAATAACACAGTTAATCACATATAACCATTTTTTTATTTAAAATTAATTAACAAAATGATTTAATGTTTATAATACGGCGGTAAGAAAAAATAACAGGAGGCACAGGATGACAGACAAAGTAAACACGCAGATTAAGGAAACCGCAATTTACACGGCAGGAGGATGGGCGGTAATTATAATGCTGGCATTAATGCCCGTGCAGGCCGTAATTTATATGATGTACCCGCCGCCGGCAACAGCATCGGGTTTTTTTGAACTTTTTGCCAAAAATACGCTTCTTGGGCTTATAAGCACAGACCTTTTATACACCGTAACAAATATGCTTATGATCCTTATTTACGTGCCTTTATACCTGATTTTAAAAAAGACAAACGCTTCGCTTTCGCTGCTTGCGCTGATACTGTCTGTTACGGGAGTTGCCGCTTATTTTTCATCTGTGCCCGCCTTTGAAATGCTTACATTATCCGGCAGGTACGCGTCGGCAACAGAGCCCGCGAATCAGGCAATGTTTCTTGCGGCAGGGGAGACAATGCTGGCGCAGTACACAGGCACCGCGTATAACGCCTATTACGTATTAAACGCGGCTGCTCTGCTTATTTTCGCGTACCTTATGATTAAGGGCGGCGCGTTTGGAAAAACAGGGTCAATAGCCGCGCTTTTGGCGGGTTTTTTTATGATTATTCCGGCATCAGCCGGAAAGCTTGGGCTTATTTTTTCTTTTCTATCGCTTATACCGTACGCTGTATGGCTTGTCATCGCGGCAAAGGTGTTTTTTAAACAATCCGCGGGGAAATAAGGGTTTTCGGACTATCTGATAGGTTGTGAAAACCATCTTGACAAGTATTATTTGCGTATTTTATTATTAAAAAATTTGATTTGGTTCTGGAATTAACTAAACAGGGGGTATTAAAAATGAGAAAGGTATTTTTATTATTATTTTTTTCAGTATTTTCATTAACTGTTTTATCATCCTGCGGCAAAGGCACTACACCGGCTTCGCCGGGCGATAGCACCACGCAGACGCCTGTAACTACAGAGACTGTTACGGATTACCGGGCTATGGTATCGGTTCCGGCCGGAACATTCACGCAGGCAGAAAGCGCAGGCGACAGTTTCAGCCACACTATATCAGCGTATTACATTGGCAAATATGAAGTCATCTATGATTTGTGGTATGAAGTCAGGCAGTGGGCGTTAAATAACGGGTATACTTTTGCCAATACGGGCAGGGAAGGTTCGGACGGAACCTTTGGCGCAGCGCCAACATTCGCAAAAACGGAGCCGGTAACATACATTAATTGGCGTGACATGATTGTCTGGTGCAATGCTTACAGCCAGATGAAGGGTAAAACCCCGGTATATTGTTCGGACGCGGCATTTACAACCTGTATTAAGGATTCCACAGACGGCGACTACGGCAACAGCCGCAACGCAACAGCGGGCAGTTTTGACAATCCCTATGTAAACTGGAGCGCCAACGGTTACCGCCTGCCTACGGAAGGCGAATGGCAATACGCGGCAAGGTATAAAAACGGCACGGAATGGACATCTCCTGATTGTGCTTCGGGCGACTCCGCAAAGCATGATGTATCAACAACAATAGGCGATTATTGCTGGTATTCCGGAAATGCGCTGGCTGACACTCACTTTGTGGGGAAAAAACTTGATAATGATCTTGGAATCTATGACATGTCGGGAAATGTGTATGAATGGGTATGGGACTGGAGTGCAAGTTACCCGTCAGGCCCCTCTTCTGATTACAGGGGCCCTTCTTTAGGCAATTACCGCGTGTTCATAGGTGGCGCATACAATTATCCTACTTATTACCAACAGACCGGCGACAGAACCGGCAAGTTTCCGCACATAGAAGATTCATTTACGGGCTTCCGTCTTGCCTGCTCCGGGTTATAAGGGAATGCAGTATTGTTGTTTATTAATTTTCAAAAATAGATTTCATTACAAGGAGATATAATTAAGTGGATATTCCAAGAATTTTTAACATAAGCGAAAGCGCTCACAGGATTCATAATCCCTTCACACCGGAAAAACTTGCAGCGCTTGGCGCCGCGCTGCGCCTTGAACCGGGCACACGCGTCCTTGATCTTGGCAGCGGTTCGGGCGAAATGCTGTGCACATGGGCGCGCGATTACAGGATAACAGGCACAGGCGTTGATATGAGCGGTTTATTTACACAGCAGGCAAAACTGCGCGCTGAAGAACTTGGCGTCAGCGATAAGGTTAATTTTATCCACGGCGATGCCGCGGGTTATGTGTCAGAAGAAAAAGCCGGCGTGGCCGCCTGTGTGGGCGCTACATGGATAGGCGGCGGAGTCGCCGGAACCATCAGCCTTTTAAAACAAAGCCTTGCTCCGGGCGGAATTATTCTGATAGGCGAGCCATACTGGCGTCAGTTGCCGGCGACAGAAGAAATTGCAAAGGGATGCCTTGCACATTCAATTTCAGATTTTATGGCCCTTCCGGAACTTCTTGCGTCGTTTGGCCGCCTTGGCTGCGGCGTTGTGGAAATGGTTCTGGCAGATCAGGATGGCTGGGACAGGTACGAAGCGGCAAAATGGCTTACAATGAGAAAATGGCTTGAAGCCAATCCAAAGGACGAAATGGCAAAAGAAGTCCGCGCCTTACTGGACACAGAACCTGTCCGCTTTGCGTCTTACACGCGTGAATACCTTGGCTGGGGCGTATTTGCCCTTATGCCGCGGTAAAACAGGCAAGGCGGCTGTTTTACATAATAATCATGCCGGACATTGGAAATAAAATACCTGATATATTCATAAATTGCAGACCCGCTTTTTTTGTGGTAATGTAGAGCAAACGATTTACAAGACAAACAAAAAAGGGAAAACATGAAAACAAAATTCGCGTCACGAATGAAATCCGTACCGCGCTCATTTATTCGTGAAATACTTAAGGTCACAACAGACCCTGAAATAATTTCCTTTGCGGGCGGGCTTCCAAACCTTCAGATGATACCGGTCAGGGAACTTGAAGCCGCTGCTGATAAGGTTTTTGAAAGCGACGGCACAAGGGCGCTTCAGTACAGCACCACGGAAGGTTATTATCATCTGCGCGAATGGATATGCAAAAGGTATCTGGAAAAAAAGGGGATAAAAGCATCCCCTGATGACATACTTATCACGACAGGTTCCCAGCAGGCGCTTGACCTTCTTTCCAAAGTGCTTATTGATAAAGATGACAGGGTTGTAATTGAAAAACCGGGTTACCTTGGCGCCATCCAGGCCATGTCAGTGTTTCAGCCCAAATTCAATGCTGTTGAAGTTGATGAAACAGGTGTGGATACGGATAAACTTGAAAAGGTATTTAAGGCAAAAAAACCAAAGCTGTTTTATGCTGTTCCGAATTTTCAGAATCCGTCAGGAATAACTTATTCTGACGCAGTCAGAAAAAAGACGGCAGTGCTCTGCAAAAAATACAGCGTTCTGTTTGTTGAAGATGACCCTTACGGCGAACTGCGCTTTGAAGGTAATGACATGCCTGCCGTTAAGAATTACCTTGGAAAAGACGGGGTTATGTTTGGTTCGTTTTCAAAGATAGTGGCGCCCGGGCTTAGGCTTGGATGGGTATTTGCGCCCAAGGATATAATGGAAAGAATAGTCACGGTTAAACAGGCGGCTGACCTGCATACAAATTTTCTGGCTCAGCGCATAACGTACCAGTATCTTCTGGATAATTCCATAGACGCTCATATTGAAAAATTAAGGAAAGTTTACGGGGTTCATGCAAAGGCAATGTTAAGCGCCATTGAAAAGTATTTCCCGCAGGAAGTGGCTTATACAAGGCCGCAGGGCGGCATGTTTATCTGGGCAAACCTTCCAAAGGGTTTAAGCGCGATGGATATGATAAAACCCGCGCTTAAAGACAAGGTTGCTTTTGTGCCCGGCGACCCTTTTTACACTGATGTAAAAGACGCCAATACCATGAGGTTAAATTACTCCAATGCCGCGCCTGATGTGATAACAGAGGGGATAAAAAGGCTGGGTAATACCATTAAGAAGCTAATAGGGAAAGGCTGTGCGAAAAAATAACTCGGTGCCGGACATTGAAAGTAGAAAGTAAAATGCTTGTTTTATATACTCTCCCCAATTGCAATCCTGCCTTTTGTATGAATGGCGGGATTACGCCGGGGAAAACATAGACAGCAGCAGGCTTTGATTTGACAAGAATCCGCATGCAAATGTAATATAGACGCAGTTAAATTTCATAAACTCATAGAGGGGTGTTATGATGACAGATTTAAATTCCGTATAATTTCCTTGAATATCCGCCGTTTATTTTCATTAAAAAACAAAACTGTTTGACTATATACACATATTTGTGTATACTGAATATATGGAGGGGTTAAATTGGTCTCTGTAACTTATGATATGACAGAATCAGTAAAAGAAATAATAAAAAAGCTGCCGGATGGGCTTAAAAAGAAAATTGAAGCTTATATTGAAATACTTAAGATTAAGGGGCATGAAATATCGCTCCCGTACGCGGATAAGATAGAAGGATATAAGAACATGCATGAATTAAGGCCGCATTTTCATAATATTGAATTCAGGCTTTTGTATTACTGGAACGGAAATCATGTACGGTTTGTTAACGCGTTTGAAGAAAGAGGGAAAAAGAAAGAAAACAGGCGGGAGTATGAAAAAGCCGACCAGATACGAAATATTTTAACAGGAAAGGAGCATTGAAAATGAAAAAAATAAAGATTACTGAATCAGACCTGAAAATAGCATCTGCATCAGAGGTAAAAAAGATTTTTGCTGAAGCGGGAAAAAGCAAAGAGGGTAAAAAGACGTATGCCGATGAGATGGAACTGTTTTATTTTATGGAAAAGATACAGCAGGAATTAAAACGACGGCATATTAGCAGATATGCTTTTGCAAAGAATGCGGGTATGAATCCGTTTGTATTATCAAGGGCAATGACTAATATTGAGGACGCAAAGTACAAAACGCTTAAAAAAATGGCCAACGGCCTTGGAAAGGGATTAAGGCTGGAACTTTACGACCTGCCAAAACACACATAAATAGTAGTTTCCAGAGTAGTTGGTTTATATTTAGTTTTGTTATTAGCCCTGGTAGACGCGGGTCTTCAGCCCGCGGCAGTTGATTTGTATTTAATGTTTGTATTTGCTTTATGAATCATTTTGTACTTATGAATTTGTAGGGACGGCGCTCCCGCGCTGTCCGCGTATTTGATTTGTCTTCATATCTTCCGTCCCTCCGTGCATCTGTCCCTTAGTCCCTCGGTTTTTCTGACCTTCCGACCCTCTGACCCTCCGACCTTCTGCTCTTTATTCCGTCTCTCTGGATTTATTTATGGGATATGGGATATGGGATAGAAGGTTATGGGATAAATTTTCTGTATTTCCTCAAAAACTCCTTGCCAAACCCCCAACACAGCCCTATAATACTAATTGTGGAAGGGGAAATTTACAAGGAAGCGGAGGGAACAGGGCATTGGGAGTAAGAATCAGTTCGTTTTTTCCTGTTATCAATAAAAATAATTATGTTAAATCTTGCCTGTTTGTCAAAAGCGTGGGTATGGATAATTGCTTGGTTATACTTCCTACTTTCATTTATCCGCTGGAGTGTAACGAAGACGGAAGGTCTGGCACGATTTTTTTTCCTAGGGTCTTATTTATGGGATAATTTATATTTCAAACAGTTGACCGCTTTTGTTTTAAAGTGTAAAATTATTCCGGAGGTGAAAAAATGGCTGTTAAAACAAAAGATGAAATCAAAACAATTACAGAATATATAACCGGCAGGTTTAAACCTGTTAAAGTTATTTTATTTGGTTCTTATGCCTATGGCACACCCGGTGAAAACAGCGATGTTGATATACTTGTAATAGCAAAAGACGGCGAGGATATAGACGCAAAAGAAGTACGCGCCGCTGTCAGGGAAAAGTTTGGATATGCTGATTCTTTTGATATCATTGTAAGGACTGAAAGTTACCTGAATGAACGGGCAAAGGACGGGGATTTCTTTGTAAATGAAATGATTGATAAAGGAATGGAGCTTTGAAACTTTCCGCCGGAGAATGGTTTAATAAGGCCGATGAGGATTATACGGTGGCAGCAAGGGAGTCAAAGGCGAGTCCTGTCTTTCATAATATTGTATGCTATCATGCGCAGCAGGCAGCGGAGAAAATGCTTAAGGCATACTTGCAGGAACTTGATATAAAATTCATGAAAACCCACAGCCTGCTTAAATTGCTTGAACTTTTAAAGACGGCGGATGTTTTTATGGTTTCTTTTCAGGATAGTTTTGCTTTTATAGATGACTTAACACCGGATATCAGGTATCCAGGACCCGGAGTAACAGAAGCGGATGCTAAAAGGGCTTTGGAAATAACGGAAAAATTAAAAGCATATATTAAGGATAAAATGAAATAATACAAACAAAAAGGTAAAACTCGGTGCCGGACCTTGAAAGTAGAAAGTAAAATGTTTGTTTGATTTTTTCTCCCAAATTGCAATCCTGCTCTTTGTGTGGCAGGGCAAACAGATAATGGGAAAAGGGCATGAGCCTATCAGACGGGAATTATCTTCCGGGACTGTTTTGCTTTCTACTTTCAAGGTATGGTATTGATTTTGTAAGGTGTAGATTATAAAGTGAGGGTATAATTGAAACTAATAACCTGGAACTGTAATATGGCTTTTAGGAAGAAAGCCAAACACATCTTTAAATACAACCCGGATATCCTTGTCCTGCAGGAATGCGAGCGTTCTTATAAAATACCATCTGAACTATTCGGCAATAAACCAACAAGCCCGGCGATTTGGTATGGGGACAACAAGAATAAAGGAATAGGCATCTTTACTTTTAACGGATATAAAGCAAAAGTTATAGAGCCGCCAAAGAAAAATGATAAATGGTTCATACCTATAAAGATAATCGGGCCTGAAAAGTTTAAACTTATAGCAGTATGGGCTATGAATTACAGAGCAAATGAAGTTGTTAAAGGTGTGCGTCCTGCATTTGCAAGTATTAAAGGGCTTCACAAGTATTTGGATTCAGGTGTTATCATGGCAGGTGATTTCAATGATAATGTATGCTGGAATTATAAAAAGCGGGGAAAAGGAGATTTTACGGACAAACAGCTGTACCTTCAAAGCCTTGGCATCCAAAGCGCTTATCATATCCATAATGCCAAACCCCACGGAAATGAACCTCATCCGACAATTGTGTGGATGAAAAACATGAAGACAACTTATCATATTGATTATGTGTTCTGCGGGGAAAAGTGGCAGGGCAGAATAAAGGCTGTATCTATAGAAAAGCCGGGTAAGTGGCTGAAATACAGTGACCATGTGCCGGTTATGGTGGAGTTTGGCGGTTAACTAAACTTAAAGGAGATTATATGGAGATAAGTAAAAGCAGCAGGCACTCGAAGATAACCGGAGATTTTGGCGAACATCTGGTTCTTTACTGGTTATCTAAACACGGTTTTGAATGTGCAAATGTAGATCATACGGGGATAGATATTATTGCGAAAAATCCCGTAACAAAAGAATTAATGGGGATATCTGTTAAGAGCAGAAGCCGAAACAAAGGAACCGAGGACACCGGCGTCAATATACCCAGAGATAACATTGAAAAATCAAAGATTGCATGCGAAGCATTTGGATGTGTTCCGTATTTTGCCGTAGTGGTAGATGGTGCTTCAAAGATTATGGTTTTCATTCTATCACTAAAAGAGCTGCAAAAAATTCATCCGCCGGCAAAACGCATTTCGTCCTGGACAATGGGGAAGAAAAAGATTGATGAATACTATGCTAATCCCGATATAAAAATTTTTGAATTTGATTATAAGACTTCGAGATGGTGGGAGTAAAAAAAACACCCGCTCCGGATGTTGGAAAAGTAAATATTCAATAACATAGCGGGCAGTTTGGGACGGTTGGCTTAACAATAACTCGTTTCCGCGGGCTGAAGACCCGCGTCTACCAAATCTAAACTAAGCTGCTGAACTGCCTGTCTTATTTATGGGATATGGGATAACAGGATATAGGATAAGGGTTGGGAATAAGGATTTACACAAGACCCTTTCCATAAAAACTCCTTTACAAATTCATTTTTTTCTGTAAAATAGTCCGAAAGTGTTTTTATCCGGTAAAACTGTGTTTTATAAACACTATACTTCATGAAGGAGGAACAGATGGAAAACATCGCACTAAGCCCGTTGACAGGTTCAGAACTGAACATGATCTGGATCATCTGGGGCATCGCACTTGTTGCAATTGTGTACGGTTTCTTTCTTATGGGCGAAATCACAAGAAAAGATTCCGGCACGGCCAAAATGATCGAAATTAATAACGCGATCATGGAAGGCGCGAACGCGTACCTTGCAAGGCAGTTCAAGACAGTTGCATTACTTGTAGTTGTTCTGGCAGTTGTCCTTTATTTCACGGGGACAGCGCATGATCCCGCAATTAACCTTGGAAGGGCAATTGCTTTTGTGCTTGGCGCAACAGCATCGGCTCTTACAGGTTTTATGGGGATGAGAATGGCTGTAAAAGGAAACGTAAGGGTTGCCGCTGCCGCGTTAAAAGGCAAAGTGGAATCGCTTACAATCGCTTTCAGGACAGGCGCTATTGCCGGTATGTTCACAATCGGCCTTGGCCTTCTTGGCGCGACATCAATATTCCTTATCTATAAAGAAAACCTCTCCGAAGTTCTTGTAGGATTCGGCTTCGGCGGATGCTTGCTTGCCATGTTCATGAGGGTAGGCGGCGGTATATACACAAAGGCAGCAGACGTTGGCGCTGACCTTGTTGGTAAAGTGGAAAAGAACATACCTGAAGACGATCCCAGGAACGCGGCGACAATCGCTGACAACGTTGGCGACAACGTAGGCGACTGCGCGGGTATGGCAGCAGACATATTTGAATCATACGAAGTAACGCTTGTTGCTTCCATGGTTCTTGGCGCGACAGTATTCGGAAACATGGGCGTAATTTTCCCGCTCCTTCTCCGCGCTGTAGGCGTTATCACTTCAATCATCGGAACATATTTTGTAAGGGCAAAAAACGACAACGAACCCGCTATGAAGCCGATAAACAGGGGCTTTATGGTTTCTTCAGTTCTTTCAATCATCGGCTTTGCCGCGCTTACAATAATGTATACGCAGGGAAGCATATTTAACATCATGTCAACAGACGCAAAATGGGCAAACGTTCTTGCGGCCAACCCGGACGCTAACGTAGTCCTTGCGTGGAAGCTTTTTGCAATCACCACAATCGGTATTTTCCTGTCATTCGCAATTTCTTCAATGACGGAATACTTTACATCAACAGAAACAAAACCTGTTCAGGAAATCGCCAAAGCGACCCTTACAGGCCCGGCAACAACAATCCTTTCCGGAACCGCTGAAGGAATGGAAAGCAGCGTATGGGCAATCCTTTCCATCGCTGTAGCAATTGCTTCTTCAATAATCGTATTCGCGATAAACCCGATAGGCGACGCCATTCTTGTTGTTGAACAGACACTTTACGGCGTATCGCTTCTTGGACTTGGAATGTTGACCGTAACAGGCATCATCGTTGCGGAAGACACATACGGCCCCATATCTGACAACGCCCAGGGCGTTGGCGAAATGGCAAAGCTTCCTGAAAAGGCGCGCAAGGTTCTTGACGAACTTGACGCTGTTGGAAACTCCACAAAGGCCATCACAAAAGGTTTTGCAATCGCGACCGCTGTTATCGCGGCTGTATCGCTTTTTGGTTCTTACAAAGAAATCACCGGAATGCAGTTCATCGACATAAGCAACCCTATGGTTCTTATCGGCTTGCTTGTCGGCGGCGCGGTTCCGTTCCTTTTCAGCTCGCTTTTAATCAGGGCGGTTGGAAGGGCTGCGTTCCTTGTTGTTAACGAAGTACGCAGGCAGTTCAGGGAAATTAAGGGAATCATGACAGGCAAACAGAAACCGGAATACGGCAAAGTTGTTGATATCTGCACAACAGCGGCTATCAAAGAACTTATCGGGCCGGGGCTTATCGCTCTTCTTATGCCTGTTATAGTAGGTTTCTTATTCAAGGCTGAAGGGCTTGGCGGATACTTAGCCGGCGTTATCGTTGTCGGACAGCTTCTTGCCGTGTACCTGTCCAATTCGGGCGGCGCATGGGACAATGCCAAGAAATTCATTGAACAGGGCAATTATGGCGGCAAAGGTTCCGAAGCTCACAAAGCTGCGGTTATCGGCGACACCATCGGCGACCCGTTCAAAGACACAGCAGGACCCGCGTTAAACCCGCTTATCAAGGTTATGAACCTTGTGGCTATCCTTATCGCGCCTCTTATCATCAAGAATCCGGGATATGGCCCGGGAGTTATAGCTGTTGTTGTTATCTGCCTTGCAATCATCGGCACAGCGCTTTTCTTCTCCAAAAGGGAAGATAACAGCGGAATAGCGGCCGAAGTTGCACAGACAGTAAGCGGCAAAGCAAAAGGCAAAAAGAAATAACACGGAATTTATTCCGTAGGCAATAGAAAAAGGGCCGGTGCAAGCCGGCCCTTTTTCATTAACACGCGTTTATTATCAAGCAGGCCTGTGTTTGCGGCAAAATTTTTGGAGGTATTATAATGGAAGTAGGAATAGTCGGGCTGCCCAATGTCGGAAAGTCCACAACGTTTAACGTCTTAACCAAAACTAAGGGCGCCGAAGTTGCCAATTACGAATTCTGCACAATTGAACCCAATGTGGGCATAGTTGCTGTTCCGGACAAACGCCTTGATTTTTTATTTAACCTTTATAATGACGGCAAGACAAAACTTGTTCCCGCGTCATTTAAATTTGTTGATATAGCAGGCCTTGTAAAAGGCGCCAGCAAGGGTGAAGGCCTTGGCAACAAGTTTCTTGCCAATATAAGGGAAGTGGACGCCATAGCGCACGTGGTAAGGGTGTTTACAGACCAGAACGTGGTGCGCACGACAGGCAAACTTGACCCTATAGGAGACATAGAAACCATAGAAACCGAACTTATGCTTGCTGACCTTGACAGCGTTACAAAGGGCTTTCAAAAAACCGAAAGGGCCGCCAAATCCGGCAATGATAAAGAAGCTTTAAAAAAATATGAAGCGCTTAAGAAAGTTAAAGATACCCTTGAAAAAGGCATGCCCGCGTCTTCAATTGGCCTTACACCCGAAGAAAAACTTCAGGTAAAAGAACTTGGCCTTATGACCTTAAAGCCCATGTTATATGTTTTAAACACGGACGAGGATAAAATAGAAAACTTTGAAAAAAACTTTCCGGAATTAACCGAATACATAAAAAAAAGAAAAGCCGAATACGCCGTTATTTCCGCCAGGATAGAATCTGAAATGATGGACCTGGGCGAAGAAGAACGCGCAGATTATTTAAAAGAGCTTGGCTTTGAATACAAGGGGTTTGATGAATTTATCATGCACGCGTACAAGCTTCTGGATTTAATAACCTTTTTCACGTCCGGTTCCGATGAATGCCGCGCGTGGCCCATTCTGCGCAATTCCAAAGCCGAAGAAGCGGCCGGCAAGATACATTCCGATATCCAAAGGGGATTTATCCGCGCCGAAGTCATGAAATTTGAGGAATTTAAGGATGTAAAGGACGAATTAAAGATGAAAGAAAAAGGCCTTGTAAGAAGCGAAGGCAGGGATTACATAATGCAGGACGGGGATATAGTGTATTTTAAGTTTAATGTTTAGCATCAATACCCGCTTGTGTAAAATGAAACTTGACAAAATACTTTGGCTGTGTTTTCATATTAAAACGGGTAATTAAAACGTTAATTATGGAGGATTTTATGTCAAAAAAACTTTTTTTACTTTTTATATGCGCCGCGTTTATCGCCGTTATGGGCGTTGGATGCAAGGGCAAAAGGTCTGTAAGGGTTGTGGTTGAGCATAATTACACCTGGAGCATGGAAATGATACAGGGAGATTCCAAACTGCCTGTAATAAGCGATAATGAAACAAGGACATACCCGCTGGGTGACTTTAAGGATAAAATTATTGTTGACGCGTGGAAAACCAACACGCAGACCGCAAGGATTTACGTAAAAATAATAGAAGATTTTGAACCAGGATTTTTATACCTTGCGTCTTCCGAAGTCAAACATGAAGTCTCGGAAGATGATATAAATACTCATATTGTCGCATATTATGACTTTGGAAAAGACGAAGACGAAGACAAATAATACAGCGCCGCCAAAAGCGGTTGACTAATGTTTTTTTTCGTGTTATTTTAGGTGTCAATTATTCAATTTCAGGAGGATTTTATGAAAAGACGCGCTGTTGCGCTGTTTCTTGCTTTAACAATTCTTATTGTGCCTGCATCGGCTGTTTTTGCGGCGAATGAATATGTCATAGACGAAGTGGTAATAGAGCCAAAAGACCCTATTCTTGCGACTGTTGTGGCTTTGGGGCCCGGCTTTCTTGTCCACGGCTGGGGGCAGTTTTACAGCGAAAATTATAAAATGGGCCTTATGTTCACAGGGCTTGAAATACTGTCTATTGGCGCCATGACATTTGGCGTAATACAGAATACCAATCCGGAAATGCTGGGTATATACGGCGGCAACGAGGATGAAGTAAGGCGCGGCGGGGCATTGGTTTTTGGATTCGGAATTGCTGTATTTATAGGGACATGGCTTGCCGACATAGCGCTTGCAGGCCCTGCCGCTGAACAGTACAACAAGGAACACAACCTGGAGTTCAGGCTTCAGCAGGAATCTTACGCGCCGTCTTTGATGTACACCTATAATTACTAATAAGGGCCTGTTTATCCTATAATTCCCCTAAGGCGGAATTTATATCTTTCTAACCGCGGTGGTGTTTTGAAAAATAAGCTGTCTGTTGCGATAATTACATATAACGAAGAACGTATGATAAAACGCTGCCTGGAGTCGGTTAAATGGGCGGATGAAATAATAGTGGTTGATTCCGGATCCACCGACAGTACTGTTAAGACCGCAAAACAATACGGGGCGAAAGTTGTACGTAAAAAATGGATGGGGTTTTCGAAACAGAAAAATTTCGCGCTTTCGCTTGCAAAAAACAAATGGATACTTAGCCTTGACGGGGACGAACTTGTAAGCCCGGAACTGGCGCGGGAAATAAGGGAAACAATAGTAAAGCAGGGCGCGTTTTATGTATACCGTATTCCAAGAAAAAATTTTTATTATGGCGGGCGCTGGCTGAAACACGGAAGTATTTATCCGGACGCGGCCATAAGGCTGATACAAAAAAACCGGGGCGCTTTCAGGGATGTGCTGGTGCACGAAGAGATTGATTCTGATTCGCCCGCCGGTATTTTAAAACACGATATAGAACATTACAGCAAGCCCGGCATAGGCGACCATATTAACGCTTTAAGCAGGTATACAACGCTTGACGCGCAGGAAGCTTACAGCACGGGAAGAAGGGCCACCGGGTATTCGGTTCTTGTTAAACCGCTGTTCTTTTTCATAAAACGTTATATTTTTAAGGCCGGCTTTTTGGACGGATTTGAGGGTTTTTTATATCACATTATGTCGGCCTGGTATCTTTTTATTTATGAACTGAAACTTCTTGAACTGGAGCGGCCGCTTTCCGGTTATAAACCATGGGGAAGCATATTTAAAAGGTCGCTTAGGGTTAAAAAGCAGCATTAGTAAGAGGTTTAATGGGTAAAAAAATTACTCCATAAATCTATAAATATTGAGAGGAAGTATAAAAAATGTTAAAAAGGACAGATTATTGCGGGGAAATAAATGAAAGTTTCATAGGCAAACAGGTTACTGTGAACGCGTGGCTTGGGACAAGGCGCGACCACGGCGGCGTTATATTTTTTGATATGCGCGACAGGACAGGTATAGTGCAGGTTGTATTTGACCCGGAAGCGGACGCGGCCCTGCATGAAAACGCGCATAAGTTAAGAAGCGAATTCGTGCTTGCCATAACCGGCAAAGTGCGTTTAAGGCCGGAAGGCACACAGAACAAAAGGATTCCCACCGGTATGATAGAAGTCCTGGCTGAAAAGCTTGAAGTGTTAAACGAATCCAAGACGCTGCCTTTTATGATTGAAGACGACGCGGAAGTAAGCGAAGAGATACGCCTGCAGTACAGGTACCTTGATTTAAGAAGGCCCAAAATACAGAAGAACTTGATAATACGACATAAGGTATGCGAAATTACACGCAACTACCTTAACAACGCGGGCTTCATTGAAGTTGAAACTCCCATGCTTATTAAAAGCACGCCCGAAGGCGCAAGGGATTATCTTGTGCCAAGCAGGGTAAACGAAGGCAAGTTCTTTGCGCTGCCGCAGTCGCCGCAGACCCTAAAACAGATACTTATGGTGTCAGGGCTTGATAAATATTACCAGATTGTAAAATGTTTCAGGGACGAAGACTTAAGGGCGGACCGCCAGCCGGAATTCACGCAGATAGACCTTGAAATGTCTTTTGTGGATGAACAGGACGTTATGGATGTCACCGAAGGCATTGTGCAGAATGTTTTTAACGGCGTAAAAGGCACAAACTTAAGCGGCCACTTTACAAAGATGCATTACGATGAAGCCATGGAAAAATACGGAAACGACAAGCCTGACACAAGGTTTGAAATGCATTTAAAAACGGTTTCTGATATTTTTAAAGGTTCTGACTTTAAAGTTTTTGCCGGCGTAATTGAAAAGGGCGGCGTTGTAAAATCAATCAACTTTAAAGGCGCGGGAGAAAAACTTTCAAGAAAAGAAATTGACGACCTTGTGGCGTACGCGCAGAAATGCGGCGCGTCAGGAATGGCATGGATACGTTTTGCGGACAAACCGGAATCGCCCATTGTAAAGTTCCTTGGCGATGACAGGATAGAAATGATTAAAAAAGAGATGAACGCTGAAAAAGGCGACATCACCTTCTTTATAGCGGATAAGTTCACGGCAGCCAATGACGTGTTAAGCAGGGTAAGGCTTCACATAGGCAAAAAATACGGCTTTATCGACGAATCAAAATTTAATTTCCTGTGGGTGACGGACTTCCCGATGTTCGCGTTTAACGAACAGGAAAACCGCCTTGACGCAAACCACCATCCCTTTACAACCGTAAAGGATGAAGACGCGCACCTGCTGGACACAGACCCGGTAAATTCAAAGGCAAAAGCGTACGACCTTATATTAAACGGCACGGAAATAGGCGGCGGAAGCATAAGGATTCACAGGCGCGACCTTCAGAGCAAAATTTTCAGCCTGTTAAAGATTTCCGAAGAAGACGCAAAGATGAAGTTTGGCTTCCTGCTTGAAGCGCTTGAATACGGCGCGCCGCCGCACGGCGGCCTGGCGCTTGGGCTGGACAGGCTTATAATGATATTAACCGGCAGCCAGTCAATAAGGGACGTTATAGCGTTCCCGAAAACCCAGAAAGCGCAGTGCCTGCTGACCGACGCGCCCGGTGAAGTTGACCTAAAACAGTTAAAAGAGCTGCATATTAAAATAGTTCAGGAATAGATAAAAGGGCGTTAAACGTATAACTTTCGCCCCGTTTTTCAGGTTTTATGCTTTAAAATATGGCTTTTTTCTATTATCTCTTGACATATGCACATGATATGATACTATTAAAACAATTGGGATGTGAAAAAAAGCTTAAAGGATTATTAATGAAAAAACTGCCGGTTTTAGTTTTTATCGCTTTTTTTGCGGTTTATGCTCCTTTATCCGCGGCAGGCACGGTTGACACAATTAATCAGAAAGTTCAGGAAAAGCTTGATGCCATTAAAAAAGCCGGGGACACAGGCGGCCCCCTTGCCGAAGAAATTAAGATAGATAAATCAAAGGCAAAACAGGCAATTGAAGATAAAAAAGAGCCTGCAGATTACGAAATGGGCAACCTTGCGGCAATGAATATTGTGGGCGGTTTTTTTGAAGGAGCAATAGCAGGGGCCGGCTGCGGGATGATTGGTTACGGGCAGACAAAAAACAGGGATATAAACCCGCTGGTAAACGGTTCAATAATCGGCGGCGTTTCGGGCGCTGTCCTTGCTTCGGTTCTTTCAATAGCGCAGATGCAGACAAAAAAATATTACGCGTCTGATGATTACGGAATAAACACGGCCGTGTGGACAGTGCTTGGAAGCGCAATAGGCGCGTCAGGCGGGGCCTTGTCTTATGCTTCCACAAAACAGACAGAGAAAATAACCGAAGGCGCGGGCTACGGCGCGGCAGCCGGCGCGCTGACAGGCATTATATTATCAACCGTGGAATTTTTTGCCCCGGAAAATTTAAGGGGCAAAGTTTTTAAAGGCCACGCAATAAGGCAGATACCGGCGGAAAACGGTTTTGCGCTTGCGTTCACGGCGGAGTACTGATTATGAAAAAAACACTTCTGGTTATATTTGCGGTAATGGCCGCTGTTGTTCCGCTTTCAGCCGGGGATATTGCCAATACCGTTGCTGTTGACACTTTGATAGGCTTTTCAGCCGGCGCGGCAATAGGCAATTTAACCGCAATCGGGCCTTACAGTGAAGGAAGCAACATAGCGGTGTTCGGAGCGGGCGGCGGAATTGGCGCGCTTGCGGGAGCGGGCGCAGGGCTGGCTTTTGGAATATGGCACGCTGTTTATAACGCGCAGAACAAGGCGCCGGAAAGAAACGCCGGTTTAAATGAAGATATAAACGTATGCTACGAACACAAAACAGATTATTACGGCATAAGGCTGACAAAATCATTTTGAGGAGGTAACAGCATGAAGGTATTAAGATTTGCGGTTTTAGCGGTAATTGCATTTGCACTTGTTTTCACTGTTGGATGCGCGGCAAGGCAGACGGTAAAGACAGACACGCCTGACGCCACAGACACATCAGCTTCCGCGGATGTTGAAGATGCAGCAACAGCGGTTGCGACAGCAGTTCCTGTTCAGAAGTACGTTGTTAAGAAAGGCGACACACTCTGGGACATTTCTTCAATGAACAAAATCTACACCGACAACTTCCAGTGGCCGCTTCTTTTTAAGGCAAACAGGGACCAGATAGAAGACCCGGATCTTATCGAAGTTGACCAGGAACTTATCGTTAAAAAAGACTGGAACAAAACAGAAGTAAACGACGCAAGGCAGAAAGCCATGGACACACCGCCTTTCAAACCGCACACAGCGGCAAGGAAGACACTGCCTTTAAGGTATTAATTTTTTTAGCCCCGTACAGGATGGTAAAATTTGCTTGATTCAAAAAAGATAAGCGTAAATCTTCATAAAGAGGCGCTTTTTAACCTTTACGGGATAGCTGACGAGAATTTAAGGTTTTTGGAAAGGCTTCTTGGCGTTGAAATAGTCGGCAGAAATGACGTGATTATAGTAAACGGCAGAAGAAAAGACATAAGCCGCGCCGAACGCGTTATTGAAAAACTTAAGAAATACGCGGAAGGCGGAAAGGCCGTATCACGGCTTCTGGTAGAGGAAACCGTGGAAAATGACAAAGCCGGAGACAGGGAACCGCTGCCGGAAAATACCGCAAAGCAGGGCAAAAGCGCGGGGCTTCTGGTTTCAAGCAAAAGGGATCTTGTCAGGCCAAAGACAAAGAACCAGGAAAAGTACATACAGACAATTTTTGACAATCAGATTGTATTTGGAATAGGGCCCGCGGGAACAGGCAAGACTTATCTTGCAACTGCCGCGGGCCTTTACTTTCTGCGCGAAAAACTTGTGGAAAGGATTGTCCTTGTAAGGCCTGTGGTGGAAGCGGGCGAAAACCTGGGATTTCTGCCGGGCGATTTAAAGGAAAAAATAGACCCGTATTTAAGGCCGCTGTTTGACGCGATATACGACATGATAGAACCAAGGATATTCCACGAATTGGTGGAAAATGAAATAATAGAAGTGGCGCCCCTTGCGTATATGAGAGGCAGGACGTTAAACAAGTCATTTGTTATACTTGATGAAGCGCAGAACACAACTGTTGACCAGATGAAGATGTTTTTGACAAGGACAGGCAATGATTCAAAGCTTGTAATCACCGGCGACATAACGCAGATAGACCTTCCTGTGGGAAAAAAATCCGGGCTTATCCACGCCACGGAAATATTTCAGGGAATGGATGAAGTCAAGTTTTCATATTTTGGCACGGAGGATGTATCCAGGGCCGAAGTGGTAAAAAGGATCCTGGACGCGTATGAGAAATACGATAAAAATGAAAAGTAAAACCCGTGTAAACGTTTTTTATAAAAAAAAGGTATTCATTGGCTTTGATGTAAGCAAAACAGCGGAAAAGCTGCTTGCGCTGGAAAAAAAGAACAATACGGAAGTAAACATCATATTTGCCGGCTCTTCGTTTATAAAAGAAATGAACCTGAATTACAGGATGAAGAACACGGATACTGACGTTATTTCATTTGAAAACGAAGGCGGAGGCGAAATTTACATTTCCGTGGACAGGGCAAAAACAGACGCCGCGGAGCTTGGAATAACGTTAAAAGAGGAATATTTAAGGCTTTTAATCCATGGCCTGCTGCATGTGATTGGCTATGACCATATAAAAGACGCGGATTTTAAAAAGATGAATATTAAAGAAAAAAAATACCTGGAAGTTTTCTATAAAAAAGGAGTATAAATGGAATTAGCGGCGCAGTTGCAGCTTTACATAATATTGTTTCTGTTTTTTGTGGCGGCCACATTATCTGTCGCGGAAACATCGCTTATAGGCATGAGCAGGATAAAGATAATAGCGCATATCAAAAACAACCACCCTAAGGCAAAATACTTAAAAGTGTGGATGGCGGACCCCAACAAACTGCTTGCCACGCTTTCCATATGCGTAAACGCCGTGGCAATAACAACTTCCACCATAGGCGCTTTTCTGTCAATACGGCTGGCGCAGGCAACGGGCATTGAAGAAACCCTGCTTGCCACTATAACCGCGGTTGTTATAACCTTTGTCATAATAATATTCGGGGAAATCACACCCAAGATATTTGCCATACATAACACGGAAAAACTTGGCCTTATGCTTGTGGGGCCCATTGTAAACCTGTACAGGATTTTAAAACCCCTTACAGAACTTTTTGTAAAGATAAGCAATCTGACCATTAAAATTCTTGGCGGCAAGCCATCTTCAAGCATACCTGTCGTTTCAGGCAAGGATATTGACACCGTCATTGACGTCAGTATGGAAGCCGGGGTAATAAACGAGCAGGAAAAATCAATGATGCAGAACATCCTTGAAATCAAGGATACCCAGGTAAAGCACATAATGGTGCCGCGGACAAAAATGATAGGCATTGATATAACATGGGATGTGGACAGGATAATTGATGTAATCGTGGAAGACGGCTATTCAAGGGTGCCTGTATTTAAGGAAAACTACGATAACATAATAGGAATTGTTTACGCCAAAGACATGCTTACCATGATTAAAAACCGCGGGCTTATAATTTTTCACGACCTGATACGCATGCCGTATTTTGTCCCTGAATCCAAGTATATAGGCGATTTGTTAAAGGAATTTAAAAAAGGTAAAATGCACATGGCAATTGTTGTTGATGAATTCGGCGGCACTTCCGGCCTTGTGACCATAGAGGATATTCTGGAAGAAATAGTCGGCGAAATTAAGGATGAATATGATATAGAAGAGCCGCAGTTTAAAAAACTGGCGGAGAATTCCTATGAAGTTGACGGCCTTGCGGAAATAACCAGGCTGAACAGGGACGTAAAGATTGATATACCGCTTGAAGAAGACGTCAATACCATTGCGGGTTTTGTCACGGCGCTGTTTGGCAGGGTGCCGAAAAAAGGGGAAAAAACGGATTTTGGAAACATATCTTTTACGATATTAAGCAGTGACGCGAAAAAGATAGATAAGTTAAAAATGGACATAACGCCTGAAATAAATACGCAGGAAAAACCAGGGGAATAAAAACTGATTTTTTTTAGTTTTTTATAAGTTCCAGCACAAAGAAAAAAATCATTATAAAAGTGGCGGAAAGTTTTAAAGCTATGCCCGCGATAAACCCCACAAAAGTGCCAAAAGAAACCTGTATTGATTTAAACACCTCTTTTCCCGCTGATATTTCGCCTATAAAAGCGCCGATAAAAGCGCCCAACAGCATGCCGACGGGCGGCAGTATAAAGATGCCGGCTATTGTGCCGGCTGTGGCGCCTATTATGGCGCGTTTGCTTCCGCCGAACTGCTGCGCGCCCATAATTGAGAAAACATTATCAAGCACCGAAGAAATAACCGTCAGTATTCCGGCTATAATAAGAAAAGCAATTGAAAATTCGCCGTATTTGGAAAAATGCAGGAATAAAAGGCCGGCGTATGCCAAAGGGGGCCCTATCAGAACAGGGACCACGCACCCTATAAGCGCCAGCAGCATTAAAACTGAACCCAGAATTACAAATGTAATATCCATGAAAATATTTTAATTTGTTATGGTAATATTGTAAAGATAATAATGCGCGTATAATTGGAACCGGAAAGACCGGTTAAGCGTCTAATTATTCAAATAAGCGAAAGGTATAATATGAAAAAGACAATTTGCATTCTGATGTTTATGTTTATGGTTTTTCCGTCTTTTGCTTCGGCCGATGTGCTTTCGTGGAAACAGTGCGTTAAAACAGCGCTTTCAAACAGCGGAGATTTGGCCGCTGCCAAAGAAAAGCTGAATAAGGCAATTGCCGCGAAAAACTCCTCCATTTCAAAAGTGCTGCCGTCCGTCAATGCCGGAGCCGGTTACAGCAGAAACGAGGACAGGGAAGGTTATTCTTACAGCATATCAGGTTCCCAGGTTATATTTCAGGGATTAAGGAATCTGTTCACCATACTTGCGTCAGACGCGTCACTTATGGCCGCGCGGGCGGAATATGAGCAGGCGTCAGCCCTTGCAAGGCTTAATTTAAGCCTTGCGTATATAGAGGTGCAGAAACAGCAGGAATCCGTTGCCACAACGGAAATAATAGCGCAAAGAAGAAAGCAGCAGCTTGAACTTGTGGAGCTGAAATATAAGTCGGGCAAAGAACACAGGGGCGCGTATTTAAACGCCCAGGCATCCATGGCGCAGGCCGAAGCCGACTTCAGGCAGGCCAAAGAACTTCTGATGCTTGCCAAACTAAAGCTTGCAAGGCAGATGGGCGCGGAATTAAACACTGATTTTGTGGCTGATAAGCAGGATGAATCCATTGTCGCGGCAGAGGCGCCGGATTTTAAGGCGGAAGCGATGAACACATATGAAGTGAAAATTTATCAGGCAAACCTTGAAGCCGCGAAGCACAGGGTGATGATTTCAAGGGGCCAGTTTATGCCTTCTGTTTCCGCTTCCGCAAGCTATGGAAAATCAGGCGATACATGGCTGCCGCAGAATGAAAGCTGGTCGCTTGGCGTGAACATAAGCCTTCCGCTATTGTCGGGAATTGACAGGTTTTCAGCGCTGTCGCAGGCGGAATCGGATTTAAAAACCGCGGAAATAGACCTTGCTGACGGAATAAAGGATACGCAGATTAAACTGACGGAAAAATTCATAAATCTGAAGTCCGCCGAGGATGATGTAAACGTAAGAAAAAAATCCGCCGCTGCAATTGAAGAACGCGCTCAGATAGCGGACGCGCAGTACGAAACCGGCCTTATGGCCTTTGACAACTGGGCTCTTATTCAGGATGACCTTGTAAATTCAAGAAAGTCCGTATTATTAACCGCCGCTTCTTATCAGGCGGCGTATTCAAACTGGCTTAATGCTATAGGGAGGACAATGGAAGATGAAGCTGAGTAAAAAAGGAAAAATTATCACGGTTGTTCTGATTATAATTGCTGTTGCCGCTTTTATCGCGGTCAAAAAACCTTTTGGCGGAAAGAAAGGGCCTGAAATGGAAGAGATTTATCCGGAAATAAGGGACATATCAATTGTAATATCCGCCACAGGCGCTGTTCAGCCAATGAACAGGCTTGAAATAAAACCGCCTATAGCCGGAAGGATTGAAAAGGTGCTTGTAAAAGAAGGCGATGTTGTTTCAAAGGGCAGGGTGCTGGCGCTTATGAGTTCTTCTGAAAGGGCGGCGCTTCTGGACGCGGCGCGCGCGCAGGGCGAGGAAAACGTGAAAAAGTGGGAGGAAATTTACAAACCAATTTCCGTAATCGCGCCTATTAACGGCACGGTGATAGTACGGGGTGCGGAACCCGGCCAGACCGTCGGCGCGGGCGACGCCGTGTTTGTGCTGTCTGACAGGCTTGTCATTAAAACTTCTGTGGATGAAACCGACGTCGGCAAGGTTAAAGTGGGTCAAAAAGCCGTTATTACCCTTGACGCTTATTCTGACACGGAAATTCCGGGAAGTGTTTACCATATAAGCTATGAATCCAGCGTCATGAATAATGTATCCATTTACGAAACATTTATAAATCCCGATAAAGTGCCTGATTTTTTCAGGTCAGGAATGACCGCCAATGTAAGTATAATCAAGGCCGAAAGCAAAGGGGTCCTGTCGCTGCCTGTAAACGCCGTAAGGGCAAAAGACGGCGTTTCGTTTGTTATGGTAAAAAACGGAGGGGATAAGCCCAAAAGGAAAGAAGTTGTAACAGGCATTGATGACGGTTCTTATGTGGAAATTAAATCCGGGTTGTCATCCGATGAAGCTGTGCTTACGGTTAAAAACGGCTATACGCTGAATACCGCAAAAAAAAGCAATGCAACCAGCCCTTTTATGCCGGGCCGCCCGGGCGCAAGGCGCTGAAAAATGATATCGGTTAAGGGGCTGTCAAAGATATATAAAACGGGAAAGGTGGAGTATCAGGCCTTAAATGATGTAAGCCTTGAAATAAAAAAAGGCGAATTCGTCGCCATTATGGGGCCTTCGGGGTCGGGAAAATCCACTTTAATGCACCTGCTTGGTTTTCTTGACAAGCCTGATTCAGGTTCCTACCTTCTTGAAGGCAAAGAAACCGCGGGTTTAACCGATGAAGAATATGCCTGTTTAAGGCAGAATAAGATTGGTTTTGTATTTCAGCAGTTTCATCTTCTGCCAAGAAGCAGCGCGTCGGAAAATGTTTCCATGCCGCTTGTATATTCGGGCAAGAAGTTTTTTGAACACAGGGCGGCAGAGCTTCTTGAAAGCGTTGGCCTTGCGGCAAAGCTTAAAAACCGTCCCGGTGAAATGTCAGGCGGCGAAAAACAAAGGACGGCAATAGCCCGCGCGCTTATCAATGACCCGGAAATAATATTCGCGGATGAACCCACAGGAAACCTTGATTCAAAAAGCGAAAAAGAAATAATGGATATTTTTACGGCGTTAAACAATAAAGGAAAGACGATAGTAATGGTAACGCACGAACCGGAAATAGCGCAGTACGCCCACCGCATCATTACCGTAAGGGACGGCAGAATACTTTCTGATAAAAAAACTTCAAACGGGGAAGCGGTATTGCTGAATCCCAAGGAACACGAGGAAAAGGAAAAAAAGGCAGGACTGGAAATTGAATTTAAGGACTATCTTAAACAGGCGCTTATATCCGTAATGGGAAATAAATTACGCTCCGCGCTTTCCGTGCTTGGAATACTTATAGGGGTGGCTTCTGTCATAGCCATGCTTGCGCTTGCCGAAGGCGCCAAAGAGTCAATCAATAAACAGCTTTCATCGCTTGGGTCCAACCTTCTTGTGGTAAGCCCGGCTTATAACAGGTCCGGAGGCGTATCAAGGGAAGGCACCACAAGAATTACAATACAGGATTCTTATGAAGCGGGCAGGCTGCCTTCCGTAAAATACGCTTCAGGCATTGTAAGCGGCAATGTCCAGGCGGTTTACGGCAACAAAAATAAGTCCACCAGGGTTGAAGGCGCGGCCCCGGAATACGAACTGATAAGAAGTTATCAACCTGAAACAGGGCGCTTTTTCACGGAACAGGAAACCAAGCAAAGGGAAAGGGTTGCGCTTTTGGGCCAGACAGTTGCAAAGGAACTTTTTGGCAGTGAAGACCCGACAGGCGCGACGGTAAAAATTAACAGGGTTAATTTTAAGGTAACAGGCGTCCTGCCGACAAAAGGCTCCGGCGGATGGCGCGACCAGGATGATATAATCTTGATTCCAATTAATACAGCAATGTACAGGCTTCTGGGCAAGCAGTACGTTGATCAGATATATGTGCAGGCAAAAGGCGCGGAATATCTTGAAAGCGCGCAGAATGAAATTATGGAACTGTTAAATAAAAGGCATAATATCAGCGCTTCAAGAAAAGACCCGGCATTTGAAATAAGAAATATGGCGGAAATGCAGGAAGCGATTCAAAGCACAAGCAGGACATTAACGTGGCTTTTGGGGTCAATTGCCGCAATATCGCTTCTTGTGGGAGGCATAGGTATAATGAATATAATGCTTGTATCCGTAAAAGAACGCACAAGGGAAATCGGTTTAAGAAAGGCGGTAGGCGCAAGAAGTTCGGATATTTTATATCAGTTTATGATAGAAGCGGTAATAATGACCCTTACAGGCGGTTTTGCGGGTATTATACTTGGGTCGCTTATAGCTTTATTAATGGCTGTGCTTGCGGGCTGGGCTGTAAAGGTTTCGGTGTTCTCCGTGCTCCTGGCGGTTTTCTTTTCCGCGGCAACAGGGCTTGGATTTGGAATCTGGCCTGCCAGGCAGGCCGCTGAATTAAATCCGATAGACGCGTTAAGGTACGAGTGACAGACAGACAGGAGAAAGGCGACAGGAGACAGGAGAAAAACAAAAAGCAACACCTGTCAGCTGCTAAATTTCCCTTGAATAAGGTTTTAACCTTTCGCGGTTTTTCCATTTTCCGCTTTTGTAATACCAGACATTCAACAGCGCGGCAAGATAAGCGCTTGCCGTTATTCCAATCCAGATGCCGCGTTCATCCATACCTGTCTTATCCAGCAGCAGCCATGACAGACCCACGCGCAATACAATTAAAGTGATAAAAGAGAACACCGTGGACGGAAGCGTATCGCCGGAACCCCGGACAATGCCCTGAAACGCGAACATAATGGCATAGGCAAAATACGTAAAGGTGATATATTTAAAGTATGTCGCGCCGTGAGAGATAACAGACGCGTCACCGGTGAATATGGCGGTTATTTGCGACGGGAACAGGTTAATTACGGCAAAAGACACCAGGGCAAACGCAAGCGAAAACACGGTGACCCAAAGAGCCGCTTTATGAATCAGTTCCTCTTTTTTTGCGCCTATGGCCTGCGCGGTAAAGGATGAAGCGGCCGCGCCAAGCGACATGGCGGGAATGAAAGAGAACTGATCTATCCTTAGGCCTATCCCAAAGGCGGCAATTATCCCCGGGCCGAACCTGTTTACAAAAGAGATAACCGCAATCGCGCTTATTGACACAATCATCATCTGAAAGGTGACAGGTATGCCTATGGTAAACATCTTTTTTATAATGTTTTTGTTTAATTCAAATTTCCATCTGGTGATGTTAAAGATTACATGTTTCTTTGCAAGGTAACAAAATGAAATTATTGAGGTAACTGCTCCGGAAACAAGCGTGGCAACCGCGGAGCCGGCAATTTTAAGCTCCGGAAAAATCCACCATCCTTTAATAAGCAGGGGAGCCAGAATAATATTCAGGCCCACGTAGACGCACGAAAACAGAAGGGGCGTTTTTGAATCGCCAAGCCCGCGCAGTATTCCGGCGAACCAGTTCTGCAAGAACATAAAAATAAGGGAACAAAAAATTATAACCAGAAATATCCGCGCGTCTTTTATTATTTCCGCGGGTGTTCCAAGAAATTTAAGCATGGGCATGGAAAAAGTTATTCCTAAAACGGTAATTACAAAGCATAAAGAGATGATTGTGATAAATGAGTTTGACATGATTTTGGATACAAATTCCATGTCATCCATCCCGTATGCCTGGCCGGTCATTATTACAGTTGATACGGTAAGTCCTATGATAAGGGAAATAAGGAAAAACATTATGGGCATTGAAGAAGACACCGCGGCAAGGGCGTCGGGGCCCAAAAGCCTGCCGACCCAGAAAGCGTCAATCGCGCTGTATAATGACTGCAGTAAATCTCCGGCCATAATGGGCCAGGAGTAAACTAAAAGGTTTTTAAGTACATTTCCTTCGGTAAGATTTTTCATAAAACTCCTTTAATAATTTCAGGCAATATTGTAATATCAACGGATATTAATATCAATAGCATTGATTATTAAAACAGGAGGAATTTATGGGACTTATGCTTATTATGATTACCGCCGTCGGACTGGCTATGGACTGTTTTGCGGTTTCAATATCAGCCGGCGCCTGCACGAAAAAAGCGCAGAATACAGCCTTGCTGAAAATGGCACTTATGTTCGGCATATTTCAGTCGGGAATGACTCTTATCGGCTGGTTCGCGGGAAATTCTTTTGCCTCTGTTATTTCAGGTTTTGACCATTGGGTGGCATTCGGGCTGCTTGCCTTTGTAGGCGGTAAAATGCTTGTGGAAGGAATTAAAGAAGAGGAAGAAAGAAAAGAAACGGATTTTTGCAGCACAAAGACAATTCTTGTGCTTTCTGTGGCGACAAGCATTGACGCTTTGGCTGTCGGCGTAAGTTTTTCTGTCCTTGACGCAGGGCCGGTGCTTCCGGCTGCGGTTATAGGCGCCGCGTCGTTTCTATTTTCCCTTGCCGGAGCCGTAATAGGAAGAAAAACCGGCCAAATATTGGGGAATAAAGCGGAAATACTTGGCGGCATTATCCTGATTGGTATTGGCGTAAAAATTCTGCTGGAACACATTGCAGGTTAGCGTGATTATACGGATTGTTTGTTTCACAATGAGAAATATTTCACACACTTGGGTCTTTTTCTGATAAAAACTATTGACAACAATACCACGCCGATTTATAATTACGCGCTATATTTTATATTTATTTCAGGCTTAAGATTATGAATGACAGATTGAAAAGCACAAAATAATACTTTTGTGTTGCAGGAGTAATATTTTCTATTTTTCAATCTGCGTTCATCGGTTTTAAGCCGCTATTTAAAAGAGGTTATTTTATAATGCTAAAGTTTAATCTGTCATCATTTACGGCAAGGCAGGAGTTAAGCCTTGAAATAACAAAAGATGATATTTCTTTGGATGATACAGCCGCAATAGAAGGCCCTATGCTTCTGGAACTGGCGCTTACAAAGGATACGGAAACTTCTGTTATAGTTGAAGGAAAACTGAAAGGGACGCTTAAAGTTTCATGTTCAAGGTGCTTAAAAGATATTAAGCAGGATATTGAAAGCGATTTTGTTGTAATATGCAAGGATAAAAGCCGCATGACGGAAGAAGACGTGGAAAGCGATGTTCTTGAATATAAGGATAATGAGCTGGATCTGACTGAATTTGTAAGGGAAACAGTGCTTTTGGAAGCGCCCATAAAACCGGTTTGCGATGAAAAATGCCTTGGTTTGTGCCCGGTTTGCGGCAAAAACCGCAACGAAGGCGACTGCGGCCATAAACAGGAAACAGGTTTTAACCCGTTCAGCGGCCTGGATATAAAGTAAAAATACCGCGCGTTATTACCGCGGATTTATAAAAAAGAAATAATTTTACAGGAGGAAAAGAAAGTGGCAAATTTAACGTGGAGAACTTCAAAGTCAAAAACAAGGTCAAGAAAAGCGGCTAACATGAAGTTAAGCCAGAATATCAACCTTACAGAGTGCCCTAACTGCCATGCCAAGAAAGAGCAGCATAGGGTATGCAAAGCCTGCGGCCATTACAACGGAAAAGAAGTCGTAAGTTCAGAGGAATAGCACCGTTATCCCAAAATCGGCCATGAGGTGAAGCAAAACGTGCGCATTGTACTGGATGCAATGGGTGGGGATAACGCTCCACAGGTAGAGGTTAAAGGCACTGTTGACGCGATTAAAAAGAACCGCGGTTTTGACGTTATATTGGTAGGCAAACAGGAAGAAATAGAAAAATGCCTTGCTGTATATAAATTAAACGACAAAGAACGCGCGCGCATTCAGATACAAAATGCCACTGAAGTCATTACAATGTCAGATGAACCGGCAAAGGCTTTTAAACAGAAGCCTGACGCTTCCATGATAGTATCGGCAAAACTTGTAAAAGACGGAAAAGCGGACGCGTTTGTTTCCGCGGGAAACACAGGCGCCATGCTTGTGACATCACTTCTTACAATAGGCCGCATTCCGGGAGTCATAAGGCCGGCAATTCTTGTCCCAATGCCGTCCAAAAGCGGCACAACCGCTGTGCTTGACGGCGGGGCAAACGTTGACTGCAAACCGGCGCACCTTGCGCAGTTTGCCATTATGGGCAGCCTTTACGCTTCACATATTTTTAAGATTGAAAATCCGCGCGTGGGGGTTATGAGCGTGGGCGAAGAAGAAGGAAAAGGAAATGAACTTTCCATTGAAGCCAAGGACATCATAAAAACACTGGGTTTAAACTTTAAGGGAAACGTTGAAGGCAGGGATGTTTTCAACGGAAACGCGGATGTAATAGTCTGCGACGGATTTGTTGGAAACATAATTCTTAAAGCCGGCGAAGGCGCCGGGCTTTTGCTTGTAAGCGAAATCAAACAGGGCGCGAAAAAAAGCCTGATAACAATGATAGGCGGCCTTTTGATGAAGAAAGTCTTTAAACAGGTAAAGGACCGCATTAATCCAGATGTATACGGCGGGGCCCCTTTGCTGGGAATTAAAAAGCCCGTTATAATCTCGCACGGAAGCGCAAGCGCGGAAGGCATTAAAAATGCCATTTTGGTCGCGCGTCAGTGCGTTGAAGAGCATATAAATGATGAAATTGAGCGTGAAGTGAAAAAAGTGGAGGCGAAAAGTGAGTAAAAGGGCGGCAATTCTTGGCGCCGGTTATTACGCGCCGGAAAAAGTACTGACCAATAAAGATATTGAAAAATTTCTGGATACAAGCGATGAATGGATAACGTCAATGACCGGAATGAAAGAAAGGCATCTGTCCGAAAAAGGGCAGCCCACTTCTGACCTTGCGGTTAAAGCAGCGGAAAACGCTTTAAAGAATTCCGGCGTAAAAAAAGAAGAGATAGAATTGGTGCTTGTGGCAACTGTTACCGGAGATTATGTGTGGCCGTCCACGGCAAATGTTGTTGTAAACAAGCTTGGAATAAACGGCGTTCCGTCAATGGATTTATCCGCGGCGTGTTCCGGCTTTTTATACGGCCTTACATCTGCCAAAGCTTTTATTGAATCCGGGCTTTATAAAAAAATACTGCTTATAGGCGCAGAAGAATTTACCAAAGTATGCGACTGGACAGACAGAAAGACATGCGTGCTTTTTGGCGACGGCGCGGGCGCGGTTGTTATTGGCGAAGCGCAGAATGAAGAGCAGGGGATTCTGTCAACTTATCTTGGGTCAGACGGTTCAAAAGTTTCGTATCTTATGCAGCCGGGCGGAGGTACAGCCAATCCTTTAAGCCAGGAAGTGCTTGATAAAAAAATGCAGTTTGTTTATATGGAAGGGAAGGAAGTTTTCAAGCAGGCTGTAATTAAAATGACGGCTTCAATGGAAATTGCCATGGAAAAAGCAAATGTCAAACCCGAACAGGTTGATTATTTCATATTCCACCAGGCAAACAAAAGGATTATTGATTCAATAGCGCAAAGGTTCCTTGTGCCGGAAGAAAAACTTATCATAAACATACAAAAATACGCGAATACTTCCGCGGCAACAATACCTATAGCGCTTGCCGAAGCAATGGAAGAGGGAAAAATAAAAAAAGGCCACCTGCTTGGATTTTCCGCGCTTGGCGCGGGTTTTACATGGGGCGGCGCGATTGTCAGGCTTTAATATGATTTTTGGAGGATTTTAATGTCAACAGCTTTGGTTTTTCCCGGACAGGGTTCGCAGTATGTGGGAATGGGTTTTGCCTTCAGCGAATATAATGAAAGGTCAAACGCTGTTTTTGCCATGGCCAGGGAAGCATGCGGACGTGAACTTCTGGACGCTATGTTTTTAGGGCCTGAAGAAACGCTTAAAAAGACGGATTTTACGCAGCCGGCTATTCTTACGGTTAGCGTGGCCATATATGAAGCAATAAAAGAAAAAGTTAAACCCGTTTTTTTTGCCGGGCACAGCCTTGGCGAATATTCCGCCTTATGCTGCGCGGGAGCTATGGATTTTAAAACAGCTGTTGAAATGGTAAAGTTAAGGGGCTCTTTAATGCAGGAAGCTTCCGGTAAGTCCGCAAGCGGTATGGCGGCGGTGCTTGGGCTTGATGTTGAAAATATAAAATTACTGTGCGAAAAAGTTAAACCGGCAGGGTATATGTCTCTTGCCAATATTAACTGCCCCGGCCAGATAGTGGTTTCGGGAGATTCAGCAGCAATAGACGCGGGAGAAGCCGCAGCAAAGGAACTTGGCGCCAAAAGGTTTATTAAGCTTCCGGTAGCAGGCGCGTTTCATTCAAAATTTATGCAGAGCGCGGCGGATGGCATGGAACAAAGCATGTCTGTTTTTAAAATGAAAGATACGGCAGTTCCTGTAATTTCAAATGTGACGGCAGAAGCGGTTACTTCTGCTGAAGAAATAAAGAAACTTCTTGTCAGGCAGATTGTGTCGCCGGTTCGCTGGATAGAATCGGTTGAGTACATGAAAGGGCAGGGAGTTGACACCTTTATTGAATGCGGGCCCGGCGCTGTATTATCAGGCCTTATTAAAAAAATTGACAAAACTTTAAAAGTGATAAACATAGAAAAACCTGAAGACATGGCAAAACTTCAGGAAATTTAAGACGGAGGAAAAAATGGGATTATTAAACGGAAAGATAGCACTTGTAACAGGAGGAGCTCAGGGAATCGGCGAAACAATAGCCACAACGCTTGCGCGCGAAGGCGCATCAGTGGCGGTACTTGACGTAAATCTTGAAAAAGCGTCGGCCACAGCGGCAAAGTTAAAGGAATTCGGCGTGGATTCGGAAGCTTATAAATGTGATGTATCAAATGTTGCGGAAGTTGAAGAAACCGTGAACAAAGTAATTGACAAATTTAAGCGCATTGATATACTTGTCAACAATGCGGGTGTTACAAGGGATAATCTTTTAATCAGGATGACAGAACAGGAATGGGACCTTGTAATAGCAATTAACCTTAAAGGCACTTTTAACTTTACAAAGTCCGTCGGTAAGATAATGATGAAACAAAGAGGCGGCGCGATAATTAATATTTCATCTGTTATCGGCCTTATGGGAAACGCCGGGCAGACAAATTACGCCGCGACAAAAGCCGGTGTAATAGGCATAACAAAAAGCGTGGCCAAAGAGCTTGGTTCCAGAAACGTAAGGGTAAACGCGGTATGCCCGGGTTACATCAACACGGCAATGACCGATAAATTATCCGATGAAGTAAAAAAAGCGATGATTGAGATTATCCCCGCAAAGAAAATGGGAGAAACTCAGGATGTCGCCAACGCAGTATTGTTCCTTGCATCAGACCTTTCTTCCTATGTGACGGGAGAAACGATAAGAGTTGACGGCGGAATGGCTATGTAAATGGATGCAATCTAAGGCAAGCCCAAAGGGCGCGGCCGAAGATTAGCAGCCATTTATACCCGCAGCCATTATCATCAGATGATGGCAAAGCGGTATAGGGCAATC
>Ga0209717_1000307_pt1 | contig 62159 bp, 62 predicted proteins | sample AD_UKC048_MetaG_FD_184418 | JGI IMG/M metagenome (GOLD analysis project Ga0209717, IMG submission 184418) | Active sludge microbial communities of municipal wastewater-treating anaerobic digesters from USA - AD_UKC048_MetaG (SPAdes) (version 2) | ecosystem: Engineered > Bioreactor > Anaerobic >...
AAATCAATGAAGATGTGATGAACGATCGTTTAATGACTCGCATTATTGATATGGGTTTCTTTATTGGTGAAAAATATGCTTCTAATGGTTATCGTGGTTATTACGATGTAGATTTGGTAGCAGCTAAGAACGGGGATTTATATGTTTCTGAATCAAACACCAGGCGCACTGGCGGTTCACATGTTTACAAAACTGCCTTGAAATTAATTGGTAAAGATTTCTTAGATTACTCTTATATTTTATCCAATAATGCTTGGAAATTACCAAAAGGCATCACTCCCACCTTTGAAGAATTAATAGAAAAATTAGGCCCAGTTTTGTTTAATAAAAAAACTAAAGAGGGCGTGGTAATTGCTTCTGCCAATTTACTCAAGCAAGGTCAGTTAGCTTACATTGTTTTTGGTCGTGATGAAAAACATGCTTTAGCAATTGAAGCAAAAGCTCAACAAATCTTAGCTAAGCTTGACTAAAAGAGCCATAAATAGAGGAATTTCAGCACGAGCACGATTTTCCATTTTAGCAGCTTTGCCAACACTTTCTTTATTTGATGCCCATTCCTCAATTTTTTTGATAGTAAATCCAGCATGATTAAGCATTTGACTGTAATCTTGCAAACTACGATGAAAAGACCAGGTTATTTTTTGAGCTTCCTGTTTACGACCAGGATTCATGTCGATAGGAATTTTTAACTGTGATAAATAGCGATTGATATAGCGTTGTTGTTGTTTATTTCTTTCATCAATGTTCCAACCTGATTGGCGAGGAATACGGAAGCATGGATGATTTAGTACGATTACTAATTCTCCGCCTTTTTTAAGATAATTAGCTGCATTTTTAAGTACGTTTTCCGCCTGTTCAATATTTTGTAGTGCCAAAACAATAGCAGCTTTGTCAAATTTTTCTTCTCTTTCCTTTAAAATTTTACTTAAATCACAAGTTAAAAATTCATAATTTTTTTCTTTATTCTTAATTTTGGCTTCTTTAATTAATTCTTTAGCTAAATCAAGACCAAGATATTTTTGAATATGAGGAATTTTGCGAGCCAAAATACCTTGTCCACAAGCAAGATCAACCAAGGTATCGGTATTTTTTAAATTCAAAAGCTGTAATACTCCTGGAATCACCACATGCTCATGATAATAATGTCCATCATTCCCAACAATTTTTTCATACCACGGAGCAACTTTGTTCCAAGATGTATCTTTGTTTTTATTTTGCATGATATATTGCTTTCAGTTATATTATAACTTAATCATGGCAAAACTAGTTTTGGTTAAAGATTTGATGCAAAGTAATTATCAATATCAATTAACCGAAATCATGGGTCAAAATTTTCATTCCGATTTTAAACCAGAGCTGAGTCCCGAAGAAATGCTTAAAATGGGTGTTTTTGGTGGAAAATACATGACAGATTGTAAAGATGAATTTCCAAAAAGTTGGTTTAAGAAAGCCAAACTCTGTCATGAATTTCATGATCCTTTTTTAAACTTTTTTAAAGTTAATGCTAGTCAACCTTTATCAGTTTGGCAGAAAAAAGGATGGATTTATAGAGATGATCCTCGTGGTTGGTTTCAATGGTATTGTCGTTATTTTATGGGTCGTCGTTTAACTGATGGAGAAGATGAGCGTCAAATAAAAAGATGGAAAATGTTTCGTCGACACTTAGTGCAAGTTGAACGTAATTGTATGCCAAGTGATTTTTCTTGTCGTAAAGTTCAACGTCAAGCTTTACTCCATTGGGCTTATGATAGTCGTTCTATTTAATTTTTTATTTAACTGTCACACTTTTAGCTAAATTTCTTGGTTTATCTGGGTCTAATTTTTTAAGTAGAGCAATTTCGTAAGTCAGTAATTGAGCGACAATAATGCTACTTAAATTAGTAAACTTTTCTGCTTGAGGTAGTTCAATAAAAATGTCAAAAATTTCTTCATTTTTAATAGCAACACCAATTACTTTGGCTCCTCGTGCTTTTACTTCATGAGCACTAGAAAGCATGTTTTCTCTACTTTCTTTATCGACGAGACAAATCACTGGCGTTTCTTTTTCAATTAAAGCAATGACACCGTGTTTAAGTTCACCAGCGCTAAAACCTTCGGCGTGAAGATAAGAAATTTCCTTGATTTTAAGAGCAAATTCCAGAGCACTGGCTAAGAGCTGTCCACGACCAAGAATATATAAATCTTTTTTTTGGCTAAGTAATTTAGCAGTTTTTTTAATGTTATTCATGACCTTTTTATTAGCAAGCCATGAAGCTAATTGTTTGGAAAATTCTTCAACCTCTTTTTTGAATGAAAAATTTTTATTTTCTAAATAGCTAGTTAAAGCCATGCCAAAAAGCATATGTCCAGTTAAAGCTTTAGTGCTGGCGACTCCAATTTCTGCTCCCACGTTAAGAGAATAGGCAATATCAACTATATTCATTAAAGTTGAAGCAGGCATATTAACTACTGAAATGATGAAAACACCCTTAGTTTTCATTTTTTCTACAGCTTCTATAGTGTCGGCCGTTTCGCCACTTTGACTAAGGACAATTGCTGAATCTCTTTTACTAAAATTCTGTACGAAATCTGCATAGTCATAGGCGGGGACATGATAAACATTTTGTTTATTTTTTCTTAAATTATTCACAATACTTAAAGAAGCATAGCTTGCCGAGCCTGCACCAACTACATAGATATTTCTTGATATTTCAATTTTCTTTGCAATTTTCTCAAATAATTCTTCACTTTTATCCAATACTTTTATGAAGCTTTCTTTTTGTTCATAAATTTCTTTCAACATAAAATGGGCATAGTCACCTTTATCAATTTCCAAAGCTTGCTGATCAATTTTGTGAAAATGTATTTTTTTAGTAGTTAGGTTTTTTACTTGATAAACATGAATATTTTGACCATCAAAATGAATGATTTCTTGATTTTCTATAACGTAATAATTTTTAGCATCATGACTCAGTGAGGCTAAATCAGAGGAGAAAAAGTAATTATTTTTTTCACCTTGCCCAACTATCAGAGGAGAACCTAGACGATGAGCCCACGCTTCGCCATTCTTAGTTAATAAAAGGATGGTATTTCGGCCGACCATTTTTTTAATTACTTTAGCAAACTGTTTTAACCCAATTTTTTCTCGACATTTTTTTTCTAACAAAGCCACAATCACCTCAGTGTCGGTTTTTGTTTGAAACTTATAACCATTTTTTTGTAATTCGTTTTTCAATTCTTGATAATTCTCTAGAACACCATTTTGTACCAGAGCAAAATTACCGTTTTGTGCTAGATGTGGGTGCGCATTTTTTTCTGTGACGCCACCATGAGTAGCCCAGCGAGTATGACCAATGGCATTATTGTTATTGGCAAGTTTTAATTTTTTAATCAGACTGATTTTACCAACATGTTTTTCAATCTTTATTTTTTTATTGGCAATTGCAATACCCCACGAATCATAACCACGATATTCAATTCTTTTGAGTCCTGCCAAAACTTTAGTAGTTGCGTCAAAATTGCCCAAACAGGCATAGATACCACACATATATATTCCTTTTTTAGATTAATGATAATTTTAAGATTTTTAAATTAAGACTTTGCTTTATTGATCTTAATTTTTAATGGATGGATCTTTGTTTTTTTTAAACTATTAACCACCCAAAGGGTCTCCGTAGATGCTCTGCAAATTTGTTTTGCAGGTCCGATCGTTATTTAATTTTTAAGTTTAAATAACATCCCTCTTCCTCGTCTCCTTGTTTTTAGAACAAGGCCACACGCTCGATTTAAAATATTGATGTTTTTCCTTTCTGTTAATTATTATTAGCTTTCAGTATATCACCACAATCTTTTAAAGATTGCCTTTTTTGTCTTTTTATAATAAGCTTTTCTGACATGAAACAAAAAATTATTACCCTTTTAATTGTTGTTTTAATAGCCGGACTTTTATCTCTAGTGGTAATTGTCAGTAACAATAAAGAAAAACAAGTTACAGAACAAAAAATTGAAGCTTTAAAAAATGCCGATCCTGTTTTTTATTATGGCAATACTTGTCCTCATTGTGAAATCGTCGAAGAATGGTTTCAGGATAATCAAGTTGAAGAAAAAATGACTTTCCAAAAGAAAGAAGTTTATGATAATCAAGCAAATGCTAATGAATTAACTAAAGTAGCTGTTTCTTGTGGTTTAGATGCTAATAGCATTGGAGTGCCATTTTTATATGCTGAAGGAAAATGTTTAATTGGTTCTCCAGATATTATTGAGTATTTTGCTAACAAATTAAATATAGATTTAACAGAAACTCAAGAATCAAGTACGACTTCTGATTTGAATAATTAAATTTGTTCTCTAATAAAGGTTTGCACTTGTGACCAGTTATTCATTCCAGCTTTTGGAACAACTATAAAAGCGCCTTCATTAGATTTACTACTTTGTAAAACATTTTCTGGAGTGAGATTTATTGTTTTAACCTCAAATTCATTGGTATTGGCCAATAATGGAGCTAAATATTTAGCGCTTTCTAAATCTAAATTTGTCGTAACATGTTTAGAAAATGCCTCATAAAATTTAGGAATTTTTTTAAGGGCTTCTAAAGTAAATAATTTATCACGAATAGCTGTTAATACTTCAACTTGACGACGACTACGATCGTAATCACTGGAGCTGTGGCGCGAGCGTACATAAGCGAGCGCATCATGTCCTTCCATCTTAACTTTACCTTGCTTATATAAGAGATGCTCATAGCGACAGGCAAATTTACTTTCTAGCTCAAAACCGCTATAGGTTGCAGTTAAATTGGCAATTTCTTCTGGACTGTATCCGCAAGGATCTAATTGAGCACCTTCAATGGGATACCAAGCATCTTCTAAAGTTTGGCTAACATTAACTTCAATACTATTTAATTCATAGCCGATTACTCTTTTAAAACTTACAAAATCAATGCCAACAAAATATTTAATTGGTAAACCAATAATTTGACCAATGCTTTTTTGCATCAATTCTAATCCAGTTTTAACACCACCTCCATTGCTCATGCCGGCACTCATTAATGCATTAACTTTATAACCTTTTTGATCTTTATTAACTAAATAAAGATCTCTGGGAATAGAAATAAAATTAATTTGTTTTTTTTCAAAATTAAAATGAACCACTTGAATCACATCGCTCAAATAACCACCCTGATGTCCGGCTCCACCATAGCCAGCCAATAACACGTTAAGAGTTTTTTTATCTTCTTCTTGAACATTATTGATATCCAAATTGATTTCTTGGTCAAAATCAATTAAATCTTCTGGATTTTGTGTAGAAGAAGTGGTTTTTTGTTTAGCAAAATAATGATAGCTAGCAAAAGCGGAAACACTAAGAAGTAAAATAATAATTGCTGAGAATACAGAATAAATAATTACTTTTTGTTTTTTTTCTAAATTTTTATATTTTTGAAAATATTTAAACATTAAATTCTTTATTAATTTCTCTTTGTTGGTGAGTATAAACAATAAAATCACTTATCACAACCAGAGTAATAATGTTATAATTTTTTCATGACAGAAATTTTTCAAGTAAAAGAATTTGTTTTTCCCTATGACAAACATCGTTTTCCTGGTCAAGCTACTGATGAAAGAATTCTCTATATTACCAGAGAGCATAAGCTTTTTTTATTTATAAGAATGTTTTTTGTAATATTGATAGCCATAGCAATTTCTTTAGCTTTTTATGTTTTTTCTTTAGCCTTTAAAAGTATTTTTGTTAATAGTTCTATGACATTTTTATTACCTATGATGTTAATTGTTGTAGGTAGCTTTGCAGTAATTGGTTTTTGGTGGGTTTATAGTTTATGGCAAAAAAGTTTAGCAATACTAACCAATAAACGTTTAACTAAAATTGTTTATACCACTCCTTTTAATCGTTATAATCAAAGTTTGCCATTGGAAATGGTAGTTGACACCAGCTGTAACAATCAAGGGTTTTTAGCTGGAGTTGCTCATTCAGTATTGCAGATAGGTACGTTGACGGCTAGGTCCAGCGCCTCTAGTTCTGGTGTTGCCACGGAAGATATTGGTAGGGTAAATAAAAAGTACTTTTATTTGGAAAATATTAAATATTGTGAAGATTTTCAACAATATTTAAATAAAATCTTGAGTTTATTCAACCGCTCTGCTGAATCCTTAATGGATTTTAGGCCCTTCATTCCTCACTTGAAAGGTGAGGCTAGAGAAAAATTTCTTAAAGAAATCGATTCCAAAATGGAGGTAAAGGAATAATTAGACTGGTTTGCTTTTTATAATTAGTCCATTCTGAACCATATCTTTTTTCATATTTTTTTTCTAAAGTTGGTGCTCCAGTTACAAAAAGTAAGAGCAAAGAGATATATATTGGTCCAATGATTAATATGTGTTGCCAATCATTTAAATCGCCAACTATAAATAAATAAATGCTCCACCACATTAGCATTTCTCCAAAATAATTTGGATGTCTCGAATATTTCCACAGACCATGTTTAATAAACGAATTTTTCTCATTTTGTTTATTTTTAAATTGATATTTTTGCCAATCTGCTGTGGTTTCTATAAATAAACCTACGAAAAACAAAATTAAAGCTAAGAAATTAATGTTTTTAGGTAAATTATTTAAACTAGCAAAAATAAAAGGTAGACTGATAACAAAAATTGATATGGCTTGTAATAACCAAAATTTAGCAAATGACCAGAATTTTTCTCTGACGCCATCAAAACGTTGATCTTTTTTTATCTTCAAAATTCTAATAAATAAATATGTTGCCAATCTAATTCCCCAAAGAATTGGCATTATTAGTAAAAAAGCGTTACCACCTTTAATCAATAAATAAATAGCAACAAATACAAAAGTTAAGCCGTAAGATAGATCTGTAAATTTATCAGTTTTAAAAATGCTGGCAAAAATAAAAAATAATATTTGTATCAATAAAATCAAAATAATTATTTCTAGCATCAAGCCTTCATTATATATAAAGATTTAAATAATTTCTGTATCATTTGTGCTAAACTAAGCCCATGTTTGACGATAATCTTCAAGATATTTTGGATAAATATGACTATCCACTAGATGAAAAAAAGATTGCTAATCAACCAGTCTTTCCTCGAGATTCTTCCAAACTTTTGGTTTTAAATAGACAGACTGGAATAATTAAAGATCATCATTTTTTTGAATTAACTGACTTTCTGTCAAATCAAGATGTTTTAGTTCTCAATGAAACTAAAGTTTTTTCTGCCAGGCTTCTTGGTAAAAAACAAAGTGGTGGTAAAGCAGAACTTTTATTAATTAAACAAATTGGCTTAGATAGTTTTGAAGCTATTTCTAAGCCGGGTTTAAAGATGGGTCAAAGGCTATTTTTTCCTAGAAGAAGTTTTTTGGAGAATGATGGCAGTCTCTGTGCCGACGTCGACCTTACTGATTTTTTACAAGCAGAAGTAATTTCTAGAGATGAAAATAGTGCCAAGGTTAAAGTAAAATTCAATCAAAATGGTATTAATCTACTTAAAGAAATTGATCTTTGTGGTTTTACTCCTTTACCACCATATATTAAAGCAACTCAAAGTGAAGAAAAAATTAAAGAAGAATATCAGACAGTTTATGCTAAAGAAGAAGGTTCAGCAGCTGCTCCGACTGCGGGTTTGCATTTCACCGAAGAACTCTTGGATAAATTAAAACAAAAAGGGGTGCAGATCGAAAAAATTACCTTACACGTGGGACTAGGAACTTTTGCCAAACTAACTAGCGAAAATTTAAGCTCCAAAACATTACACAGTGAGTATTTTGAGATTTCTAATGAAGTGGCTGACCGCCTAAATTTAGCAAAAAAATCTGGCAAGAAAATCATCTCAGTGGGAACAACTACGACTCGCAGTTTAGAGTCAGCAGTGCTTTTATCTGCTTCTAAAAAAGAAATTTTAGCCGTGGCTAAAGAAACCAATATTTTTATTGATCCACCTTATCAATTTAATTTTGTCGATGGCTTAATTACTAATTTTCATTTACCAAAATCAAGTTTATTAATGCTGGTGTCTGCTTTTTGCAGTGTGCCAAATACCAAACAAGAATTCACAGATTTTTTAAGTTCAAGTATTGGACAAGCTTATCTTCATGCACTCGAAAATGATTACCGCTTTTTTAGTTTTGGCGACGCGATGCTAATACAATAATATGGATATTTCTAACGATAAAAAACTAGCGCTTAAAAGTATTTTGCAGTGGTATGCCAAAGAAGTAGATCATAAGCAATTTGTGACACTGGGTGGTTATGCTGGAACTGGTAAGACTACTTTAATTGCTATTTTGCGCAAGCTTTTATTTAAACAAGATCCGAAGCTCAAAGTAGCCTTTGCAGCTTTTACGGGAAAAGCGACTAGAGTTTTGAAAAATTATCTCAAAGATAATGAGGTTTTATATAAGGGTGATAGTGTAGGAACCATTCACTCTTTAATTTATAGCGTCATTGAAAATGAACACCATGAAATTGTTGGTTGGAAACGTAAGGAAGAGCTCAAAACTGATTTAATTATTATTGATGAAGCTTCTATGGTGGATCAGAAAATTTGGTACGATCTACTTTCTTATAATGTTCCTATTTTAGCTGTGGGCGATCATGGACAATTACCTCCGGTCAGTGGGCAATTTAACTTAATGGAAAATCCAGAAATTAAATTAGAAGAAATTCATCGTCAAGTGGCTGACAATCCTATCATCAAGCTATCCATCGAAGCTCGCAAATATGGTCGTATTAAGATTGGTAATTATGGTAAAGGGGTGCGCAAGTTAGCTAAAGACGATCCAGAATCACAAGAAATTATTGAAAACTATCTACAACAATATAATCAAGAAACCTTGATTTTATGTGGTTACAATAATACCCGCATTAAATTAAATAATTATTTGCGTAATATTTTAGGCTATGATTCTCCCTTACCGATGGCAGGTGACCGAGTAATTTGTTTACGTAATAAACAACAAAAAGCTATTTTTAATGGCATGCTGGGAACATTGCAGAGAATTGTCAGTAAAGATGATAATTTTTATGACGTAAAAATTCTTTTCGACGACGAAGAGCAAGTCTTCGAAGGTTTAGCCGTGAAAAAACAATTTGGTTCTAACACAGCCCTTAACTTTACTAGAGAGTCTCGAGCTTTAACTTTACAAGCTGAACTTTTTGATTTTGCTTACGCTCTCACAGTTCATAAGGCTCAAGGAAGCCAAGCAAGTAGAGTAATTCTTTTTGAAGAACGCTTTAAACAAATGTCAGATTTAGATTGGCGTCGTTGGCTTTATACAGCTGTCACTAGAGCAGAAGAAGAGCTAATTATTCTTGGTGATTAGGCGCTATAATACCAAGTATGAAAATTCGTTTGAATAAATTTTTAGCTGATTTAGGCATCGCTTCTCGTCGCAAAGCCGATGTTCTGATTGAAGAAGGTAAAGTTTTGTTAAATCATAAAAAAGCTAAATTAGGTGACAAAATTGATCCTACTGAAGATGAATTAATGGTGGGGGGTAAAAAGTTTAGTCGTGAAAATAAAGAAGAGTTGGAATATTGGTTGCTCAATAAGCCATTTAATGTCATTTCTAGTGTGAGTGATGAGGCTAATCGTAAAACTGTTTTTGATTATGTGAAAAGTAAAACTAATGCCAGAATTTATCCAGTAGGACGTTTAGATTATCAGTCAGAGGGTTTATTATTGATGACTAATGACGGTGAATTAGCTCATCGCTTAACTCATCCAAAATATCGAGTAGAAAAAGTTTATAAAGTTTGGGTCAACGGCATTTTTTCAGAAGGGAAAATGGAACGATTAATGCGAGGAGTGCGTTTATCCGAAGGTAAAATTTCTTTCGATAAAATAGAAATGCTTGAAAAAGAAGGTCGCGATATAGTATTGAAAATTACTATTCATCAAGGAGTTAAGCGCGAAATTCGTCGTGCTTGTGCCAAAGTGGGTTGGGAAGTAACTAAATTATTGAGGGTTCAATTAGGTAATTTAGTGATGACTAATTTAACTGTTGGCAATGTTAGAAAATTAGAAGAACAAGAAGTAAAAGGCTTACAAAAATTGGTAGGTTTAAATGAAAACCCTAATCTTTGATTTTGATGGCACTTTAGTAGATAGTATGCAACTTTATGCGCGCAGTTTTAATAAAATTGGCGCAGATTTTGGTTTGCCCAAAATTAATAGCAATAATTTGCAGGAGATGAAACAATCTTCAATTCAAGATTTGACGAAAAAATATGGTATTGGTCCCTTAAAATTAGCCAAGCTAATTTCCACAGTTAATAAAAATATTAAACAAGAAATAGCCACAGTAGACTTTTTTCCAAAAATAAAACCTTTATTAGTCAAGCTCGCCAAGAAATATCAACTAGGCATTTTAACCTCTAACAATGTAGAAAATGTTGAAGATTTTTTGAAAAAACAAGATTTTGAAAATATTTTTGATTTTGTTCATGCCAGTAAAAATTTATTTGGTAAAGATAAAATATTAAATAGCTTATTAAAGAAATATCATCTCAACAAAGAAGAAGTTTTATATTTTGGTGATGAAATAAGAGATATTGAAGCTTGTCAAAAAATGCAGATTAAAATAGTTGCCGTAACCTGGGGCTTTAATGAAAAAAATCTCCTTGCTTCCAAAAATCCAGATTATTTATTTTCCTCTCCAGATGAAATAGCAGATTTATTAATCTAATTTATCCATTAGTATTTGGTTGTATCCTTAGTAATTTGCGAGTATAATACCTTCTTTATGCAAATTAGAAACATCGCCATTATCGCTCACGTGGATCACGGTAAAACTACCTTGATCGATGGGATGTTGAAGCAAACTCATGCTTTTCGTGAAAATCAATCTGAAATGAATCAGAGTACCATTTTAGATAGCAATGATTTAGAAAGAGAAAAAGGAATTACCATTTTAGCCAAAAACACTGCTGTTTTTTATAAAAGTGAAACTGGCGAAGATTACAAAATCAATATTATTGATACCCCAGGCCACGCAGATTTTGCTGGTGAAGTAGAACGTGTGATTAGTATGGCTGATGGAGCCGTGCTTTTAGTGGATGCAGCTGAAGGTCCTTTACCTCAAACTCGCTTTGTTTTGGAACAAGCTTTAAAGCAGAAACTTAAAATGATTGTAGTGGTTAATAAAATTGATCGTCGTGATGCTGAGCCAGACAAAGTTTTAACTCAAATTGAAGAACTCTTTTTAAATCTTGTGAACGACGAATCTCAATTAATGTTTCCAATTCTTTATGCCGTTGGTCGCGATGGTAAAGTTTGGAGTGATTTGCCAGAAGAAGAAGTAGGTAATGCAGAATTAATTGCCAAACATCCTGGTGATCTACGTCCGATTTTTGAAGAAATTATCCGTACTGTGCCAGCCCCCAAAGTTAATGGTGAGTTACCTTTCAAAATGCAGGTTTCAACTTTAGACTTTGACACTTATAAAGGCACTTATGCCATTGGTAAAGTTACTCAAGGTGTAGTTAAAAAAGGTCAGCGTTTGGTTATTTTAAATGAAAATGAAAAAGTTGGCGAAATGTCCGTTGCTCATTTAATGACCAGTGATGGTTTAGGTAGACAAGAGACAGAGCTTAGCCAAGCTGGAGATATCATCGCTATTACTGGTGTAGAAAACATTGCAATTGGTCAAACCTTAGCCGCCTTGGGTCAAACCGAAGGTTTTGCAAGCATTACTGTGACTGAACCAACTTTAAAGATTCGTGTAGCCGCCAACACTTCGCCTTTTGCTGGCAAAGAAGGCGATTTTTGTACTATTCGTCAAATTGCTGAAAGACTCAAAAAAGAACAAAAAACCAACATTGGCCTTCGTATTGAAGGTTTAGAAGGTGGTTCTTTTAATGTAGCTGGTCGTGGTGAACTTCATTTGGCTATTTTGATTGAAACCATGCGTCGTGAAGGTTATGAGATGGAACTTTCTAAACCTCAGGTTATTATTAAAGAAATTGATGGGGTCAAAATGGAACCTTATGAAGAAATGACCATTGAAATCGCTAAAGAATTTATGGGGATTATTACTGAAGAATTGGGTAAAAGAAAAGCAAACTTAATTGACAGTATTACCAATGAAAAAGGCATTACTAGAATGGTTTACGAAGTGAGTAGTAGAAATATTTTGGGTTTTAGAAGTCAAATTTTAACCAAAACTAGAGGGAATGGTTTGTTTAGTTCTCGTTTCTTAGAATATGCTCCTGTAAGTCCAGAATTACCTCAAATGCGTAATGGTGCCTTAATTGCTACTGAATCTGGAACTGCTACTGCTTATGCTTTAGAAACTATTCAAGAACGTGGCAAAACCTTTATTAATCCCGGAGAAAGCGTTTATGAAGGTCAAATTATTGGTTTGCGTAATCAACAAGAAGATTTAGAAGTTAATGTTTGTAAAGCCAAAAAATTAACTAACTTCCGTTCTAATGCTGATTTTTTAACAGTTCTTGACACTCGCATTGAGTTGAGCCTTGAACAGTGCCTAGATTTTATTGAAGACGATGAACTTTTAGAAGTCACTCCAAAGAGTTTAAGAATTCGTAAGCGTTATTTAAACAAAATCGTTCGCAATAAACAGACTCGTTAAACACTTTTGCAACTCTTTTCCTTTTCGGGTAAAATTAGTCTCATCAATGTCTGATTTATCTAAACCTCTTGCTGCCCTTATTCGTCCTGAGTCTCTTGATGAGTTTATTGGTCAAGATCATTTAGTGGGAGTGGGTAAACCCATCAAAGCGGCCATGGATTTGCAGGCGATTTTTTCGATGATTTTTTGGGGTCCTCCAGGAGTTGGTAAAACTACTTTAGCGCGAATTATTGCCAAAGAAAGTGACCGAGAATTTATTGAAATTTCTGCAGTTTCTGCTGGTAAGGCTGATATTCGTAAAATTGTCGAAGATGGTCGTCGTCAAAAAGGTTTGCTAGAAGATTATCGTGCACCAATTTTATTTGTGGATGAAATTCATCGTTTTAACAAAGCTCAACAGGATTATCTTTTACCTTTTGTCGAAGAGGGAATTTTAATTCTCATTGGTGCCACTACAGAAAATCCCTCCTTTGAAATTATTTCTCCACTATTGTCACGTATGAGAGTTTTTATTTTTAAAGCTTTGAGTGAAGAAGAAATGAAAAAAGTTCTCACGATGGCAGTTAAAAAAATTCATGAAACTGAAAAATTAATTAATAAGAAAGCTAAAAAAATTGCTGTACCAATCAAAAGTGAAGAATTTCTTTTAAACTATAGCTCTGGTGACGCACGCAAACTTTTAACTTTAATAGATAATACTTTTACGCTTTATGGCAATTTAGAATTAACTTCTCTTAAAAATTCTTTACAAAGTAAACACTTAAGTTACGATAAAAAAGGTCCAGAACATTACGAAACTATTAGTGCTTTTATCAAAAGTATGCGGGCTGGAGATGCCAATGCTGCTCTTTATTATTTAGCAAGAATGGTGGAAGCTGGCGAAGATCCACTTTTTATCGCTCGCCGTATGGTGGTTTTTGCCTCTGAAGATATTGGTTTAGCCGTTCCTACCGCCCTAGTGGTTGCTAATGCCGTTTTTCAAGCCTGTCAAACTATTGGTTATCCAGAATGTCGAGAAAATCTTGCTCATGGAGTAGCTTACTTAGCCACCTGCAAAAAAGACCGCAGTGCTTACGATGCTTACATAGAAGCTGTTAATGATGTGCAAAAATTTGGTAATTTAGAAATTCCGATGATTATTAAAAATCCTGAAACCAATTTACTTAAAGAAATTGGTTATGGTAAAGATTATGAAATGTATCCCAAAGCAGGGGTAAGTTTATTACCTGACAAATTAAAAGGAAAACAATATCTTAAGCTTAAAAAATGAATATTTTAGGCTATAATAGTCGAGTCCTTTAATTAAGCACCCATAGCTCAGTCTGGATAGAGCGTTTGTTTGCGGAACAAAAGATCGTGCGTTCGAATCGCACTGGGTGCACAGTATAAATATAAAGCGAAAGGAAAATATGCCAGTTAATATTGAACAAAGAGCAGGAGAATCAGATCCAGATTGTTGCAGTGAAGTAGCAAATGCTAGTGGTAATCCAGCAGCTGAAAAAATAGCCAAAATGAATGTTGAGGCAGCTCATAGACAAGTTATGGAAGGAATAGCTAGAGACGCTAAAGAAAACGCAACAGAAGAAAAAAAATAAAATTTTTATTAGTAAATTTAACAAGAAACTGCCTCTGGGGCAGTTTTTTGTTTTTCTAGGAGTTTCGAGTTAGAATGGTCCCTAGAAAATAAAAGGAAGGGTCGCATAGTGGCTATTGCATCAGCCTCGAAAACTGACGCCTTCGGGCACCGCGGGTTCAAGTCCCGCCCCTTCCGCCAATTAAATTGCTTTTAGGAATAAAATCTAAGTTCAAATTGTTTGAAATTTTTTAGAATGTTTTTCTATAAAATTGCATTAAATAAATAACCCATGAAGATAATGCCAACAATGGTGATGCCAAAGAAAGCTATTAATAGTTCTTTCTTCATCAATTTGGCTAGCATCAAGCCAGAAGGGATCGAGAGAGTGGTTGAAGCAGTCATAAAGGCAAGTGCTGTGCCCATTGGCACACCTTTATTAATTAAGGCTTCTACCACAGGAACAACGCCAATTGAATTAGTGTATAAAGGAGTGCCTAGTAGAACTGATGTTGGTACTACCCACCAAGCTTTACTAGACAAGTAGTTGGCAACTAGAGATTCTGGTACGAAGCCATGAATTAATGCTCCAATTCCTACGCCGAGCAATACATAAGGAAAAACTGTTTGAGTAATTGTCCAAATCTGGTCTTTCCACAATTTAATCAAATCTTTGAAAGGAACTTTCGCATTTTTATATTCAGCTTCAATTTGTTTTCTTGATTTAAACTTTAGAAACTCGGGTCTGATATATTTTTCCATGTTCAATTTTTGAATCAACATGCCTCCCAAAATGGCAATTAAAATTCCTATCACGTTATAAAGTAGAGTCACTTGCAGACCAAAAATACTAGGGAACAGATAGAGTGAAGCCTCATTGATTAGCGGAGAACTAATTAAAAATGCAAAAGTTACACCCAGAGGAATTTTAGCTGAGATAAAACCAATAAATAATGGAATTGATGAGCAAGAACAAAAAGGTGTTAATACACCAAGTAGAGCCGCTATTAGATAATCCAAACCATATAATCGTTTTTTAGTTAAAATATTTCTAACTTTTTCCATGGGGAAATAATATTCGGTAATGGTCACAATGGTATTGATCAATAGCATTAGCAAACCAATTTTAATGACATCATAAATGAAGAAATTAACGGCATCACCAAAATAAGTCTGAGTAGCAATACTCAACCATTGATAAGTAACCAAATCTGCAAGTTGTTGAATAGGGGTAAAAATATTCATTTTATTGATTGTTTTTAATCAGTGTTTTAATTTTTTCTACATCACCGTTGAAACCGGTCATCACGATTTTGTTATTTATTGTTAAAACTGGGCTACTCATGGCACCTAGTTCCATGATTTTAGTAATACCTTCAGAACCAGACAGGTACTTAACCTGTTTTTCTAGGTTGAGTTCTTTTGCTGCCTTAAGAACAACTTCGTGTAATTTTTTACAAGTGGGACAGCCCGAACCTAAAACTTGAATTTTCATAATTTGATTTTACATCTTTTTTCAGATTAAAAAACTCCGTGAAAGAAAAATCATTTCTTTTCCTTATTAAAAGTAGATACAAATTTTTATCTTTATAAGTCAAACAATTTTACTTTTTAAGTAAATTAATTTAATATGGATACAAGGAATAAAAAATTATGAAAAACAAATCCTTACCAATCTTTTTGGCTACTCTAATTTTATTGTCTTTTACTACTTTTGTTCAGGCAGCGAGAAATGATAGTGCTGGTGGTGGCTCTGTAACTGGCTCTTCAGGTCAAGGTTCTGTTACAGGTCAACAAGCCATAACTACTTCTCCTTCACAGCCATCGGTTCAGGTTCAAAATCAAGTTAAAACTCAGAATCAGGGTGAAGATTCACAATTAATGGTAGAAACCAAAGAAGAAACTAGTCTTAATAAAGCAGGAGATGGTGTTAAAAATGAGTCACCACGTAGTGATGTTGCAAAAGAACGAATGAGCAATGTGGCTATTCAAGTTGAAGAATTACTAACTAATAAGACCATGAAAGGTGGTATTGGCGAGCAAGTTAGACAAATTGCTTCTGAGCAGAAGCAAGCTCAAGAACAAGTTAAATCTGATTTAGATACGATAGGAAGTCGTAAGGGTTTAATTAAATCTTTAATTGGACCAGATTACAAATCTTTAAAAAAACTTGAAAATCAAGTTGAAGCAAATCAATTACGCATTGAAAAATTGATAGAATTAAAAACTCAACTTACTAATAAAAGTGATATTGCGATGATTGAAGCTACCATCCAAGCTTTAACAGAACAAAACACACAATTACAAAAAACTGCTACCGATGAAATGCAAAGTAAGAGTATGTTTGGCTGGTTATTTAAATATTTTATTAAATAACTTCTTTTTACAGATCAAGCGTTTTTGATTTGATGTAGCAAAATACCAAAACTAACAGCCACATTCAGTGATTCGGCGTGACCATGCTTAGGAATGCTTAAAGACTGATCGGCAAGTTGATCAATTTCTTTGGAAGTACCTTTTGATTCGTTACCAAAAACAATAGCAGTTTTGTCTCTAAAATTAACGATTTTTCTTGAATCAGCTAATTCTGGTCTGGTAACGACAATTTTGAAACCAGCTTTTTTGAGTTCGATCAAATCAACCTCGCCATTTTGGCTAGTTACAATAGGCAAATGAAAAATAGAACCCATGCTGGAGCGAACCACCTTGGGCTGATAAGGATCAGCTCCGCCAATGAGCAGAATGGCATCTAATCCAAACCAATCAGCGGTTCTAATGATGGTACCTAAGTTGCCGGGATCACGAATGTCTTCAAGGACGGCGATAAGTTTAGTTTTTTTGATGGTTTCCAGATTATTATCAGGCATTCTCACTATTGCCGCAATGCCCGATGGAGTAACAGTTTCTGCCAATTTAGCAAAATCTTTTTCATCGACGATCAATGTTTCTTGATTTTCGCCAAAATTCTTTTCTTGGTTAGCAAATTGTCTAGTCATGACTAACTGAATGACTTCTTTTCCGGACGTGATGGCTTCAGACACACCTTTCTTACCTTCAACAATAAAACAGCCATATTCACTGCGATATTTTTTCTGATTGAGCTTAGAGAGGATTTTTAGACCAAACATGATATATTTTATTATATATGAAAATTGCTTACATTGGTCTTGGTAAAATGGGTAAAAACATGGTCTTACGCCTGCTGGAGCAGGGTATAGAAGTGGCGGCTTGGAATCGTTCCAAGGCAGCTGTTGATGAAGTGGTGTCTGCTGGAGCCACTACTACTGCTAATTTTGCAGGTTTAATCGCAGCTTTGCCAAAGCGTAGAGTTGTGTGGTTAATGTTACCTGCAGGTCAAGTCACCGATCAAATTATTAATGAACTTTTGCCACATTTAAAAAGTGGTGATCTATTAATTGATGGCGGTAATTCTTTTTATAAAGACACCATACGTCGATCCACCGAATTAGCTTCAAAAGGCATTAACTATTTAGACATTGGAGTTTCTGGTGGCCCTGGTGGAGCCAGATCTGGAGCTTGCATGATGGTGGGTGGAAATAAAGCTGACTATGATTATGTTTTGCCAGTTATTAAAGCGGCTTGCGCGCCAGACGCCTATGGTTATGTGGGAAATAGTGGTGCCGGGCATTTTGTCAAAATGATTCACAATGGAATTGAATACGGCATGATGCAGGCCATTGCTGAAGGGGCGGCAGTTTTAGAAAAAAGCTCTTTCAAGCCAGATCTAGCTGAAGTTTTTCGCATTTATAATAACAAAACCGTTATTGAATCTAGATTGGTGAATTGGGCCCAGGAAGCTTTCGCAGAAAATCCTCAATTAGCAAATATTTCTTCAGTTATCTCTCACACTGGTGAAGGAGAGTGGACGATTCAAGCAGCTAAGGAACTTGGTGTGGAAGTACCAATTATTGAAAAATCTTTTCAAGTTAGAGTTGAGTCTGTCAATGAACCTGAGAACTTTCGCAATAAAGTAGTCTCGATCTTACGCAATAAATTTGGTCACCATAAAGCCACCAAAGATTAAATTTTTTTAGAGCGACTTAAAGTTTAGAAAGAGCAAAAAGAGACTGATGGTTCAAGCCATTTCCTACCATCTTTTTCAATAATTTCATCAGCTTCAACTGGTCCCCAACTACCTCTCTGGTAGCTAACAAGATTTTTTCGCTCCGCAATTAAAGGATCAATGAATTTCCATTGCGCCTCAACTTCTTCGGCATCAACGAAAAAGGTTTGATCACCGCGAAGAGCATCGAATAATAGTCTTAAGTAGGGATCTGGCAGCGTAGTAGCAGTGTGTTTGTAACAGTATTGCATGTATTCACTTTGTAGCTTTAGATCTGTTCCAGGAAATTTAGAGAGAAATTTTAGAACAATGCCTTCGTTTGGTTGAATACGATAAATCAGTACATTAGCTTCTCCGCCACCGTTGATGTGTGAAAACAAATGTTTGACGTCATTCTTAAAAACAATGGCGACTTCAGTGACTGTTTGCTTGAGAAATTTGCCGCCTCTCACATAAATTGGGACACCGTGAAAACGCTTATTATTGATGTGAGTTTTGAAGCTAAAAAAAGTTTCTCTGCTAGAATTCGTTACCACATCTTTTTCATCTAGATAACCTTCATATTGGCCAAAAACTACACGATCTTTTTCTGGAATAAGTTCTTCAATAATTTTGGTTCTTTTATCAGTAATATCTTGATTAGACAATGATTTTGGGGCTTCCATAGTAGTGAGGGCAATCATCTGCAAGATGTGATTTTGTCCGACATCTTTGAGTGCGCCGACACTGTCATAGTAGCCACCGCGCATGCCAATTCCAAAATCTTCAGAAGCAGTTACTTGGATATGATCGATGTTATCTTTATTGATTAATGATTCAAACAAATTGTTGCCAAATCTAAAAGTTAAAATGTTTTGCAATGTTTCTCTGCCAAGATAGTGATCTAGACGGAAAATTTGGTCCTCAGCGTAGTAACTAGTCAATAGTTTGTTGAGTTTTTTAGCTGAATCAAGATCGCTGCCGATTGGTTTTTCGACAATGACTCTGACGTAGCCACATTCTTGGTTATTTAGACCGCTAGTTTGTAGATGATTAAAAACAGTTGGGTAGAGATCTGGATAGGTAGCCAAATAGAACATGCGGTTGCTGCATGATTTATCTTTTGCAAGCAGATTCATCAATTTATCGTAAACTTCTTTTTGAGCAATATCGCCAGATACATAGAGCATTCTGGAAAGTAAATTATCTGCGACTTCTTTTTCAATTGGATGTTGATGATGGCGATTGGGTTGATGCAGCACCATATCTGAATATTTTCTAAATTCTTCATGAGAAAGTTCTTTTCTGCCGATGCCAATAATATTCATTTTTTCAGGCAAAAGATTGGCTTTGACCAAGTCATAGAGAGCGGGAATAAGTTTTAATTGAGCCAAGTTACCTGTGGCGCCAAAAATAACTAAAGAGAAGGATTCTTGTGTATTCATTTTTTCTTTCTGCTGGCAATATATACCCCAAAGATAATAATTAAAAGGGAAAAAATTTGCAATAAACTAGCTGATTCTCGAAGCAAAAAATATCCCAGTGGAATATAAATTGCTGGTTGAAGATAGGTAAATAAACTGGCTTCTGAAGCTTCGATGCCGTCTTGACCCTTAATGTAAGTGGTCAAACCAATAATTGAGCCAAAGATCGCTCCATAAATTACCACGCCCCAAACCATAAGAGAGCTCAAATCATTAATAATACTGTTGCGCCACAAACTGAAGTTGAATTGTAATTCTATGACTGACAAAACGGCAAAAGTAACAATTCCGACATAAAAACTAATGCTACTGACAAATAATTTGGGAATTTTATGATAACGTTTTTTAGCCAATAAAAAATAAATAGCGTTAAAAATATTATGAGCAATAATCAATAAATTACCTCCAAGTGAATTTGTTAAACTACTATTACCATGCCACAGGGGTTCCAAGGTAATTAAAATTGTTCCAAAAAAAGCAAAAATTAAACCCAACCATTCATGACGATCTTGACGTTCTTTGAGAAAAATAATACCTCCAAAAATTATAAATAATGGAGCACTAGTAGCGATTGCATTTGCTTCCAGGGCACTAATTTGACTTAAGCCAATATACAAACAACTTAAAGCTAATGAAGTTTCAATTATTTCTAAAAAAATAATTGTCTTGATGGTCTGCCATTTATGCTTAATTTTTCCCCAATAATATATGATGATAGGAAGCGACAAAATTCCTGCTAAGAAAAAACGATAAAATAAAAAACGAAAGGGAGTGATGTTGGAATCATTGAATCCTAGCTTTACAATTGGTAAAAAAGCTCCCCAAGTAATGGTACTAATGATCATGAAAAAATAGGATTTAAGACGTTTGCTCATTGGAACCTTATATATTAGAATAGCACGAGTTATGACTAAAAATATTAATAAACTTGTCAGTTTTATATTTTTTTTGTTAATTGTCGGAGTGTTGTTATTACGTCAACCTAAAATTCGTGAATTATTTTTTAATGACGCAATACCAGCAACAGAAACTAATCCTAGTATCGCTCCTTCTGCTCAATTAGAGTTTCAAGTTGGCGAGAGTAATTCTCAAAAAGATTATCAATTTGTTGCCACCAGCTCTGGTCAAAATGCTTTAGAGCTAGTTGAAAGTCGGGTAGAATTAAGCCTTAAAAAATATGATTTTGGAGTGATGATTGAAGGAGTAAATGGTTTAATGGCAGATAATAAGAATTATTGGGCAGTTTATCAGAATGGCGAATATGCTCAAACTGGTATTGCTCAAATTGAATTACAAAAAAATGATAAGATCGAGCTTAAATATGAAGAAATCACTTATTAGTTTAAGTGGGGCAATCCTAACCTATATCTCTAGGTTTAGTTTTTTGCCAGCTAATATTTCTCCACTAGGAGCTTATGGATTTTTTGGTGGAAACTTATTGTTTTATTTTTTATCCATTCTAGCTTTTGATTTTTTCAAAGGTGGTTTTTATCAAGGATTTTTGTGGACTTATCTTGGTTTTGCTGCTTATCCTTTTTTTGCCTTTTTAGCCCGTAAGTTTTCTAAGAAGCAGTGGCTATTTTTACCGATGGCTTCTTTTAGTTTTTTTCTACTTTCCAATTTTGGAGTCTTTTTAGCCTGGTATGATCATAGTTGGCAAGGATTTTTAACTTGTTATGTGTTGGCTCTGCCGTTTTATAGTCGCACACTGCTTGGCGATTTATTTTTTGGTTATGGCTTTTTATTGCTTAAAAAATTGCATCAAATTGCTTTTTTACGCTCCTCGCGCTATAATGTCCTATAATGTTTAAGAAAAAGACTGGGATTAAGCTTTACAAAAAAGCTCCCACCAAATTTCTTTTGAAGAAAGCACATAGCCTGCAAAGATTGGCTTTGTTTTCTTTTGTTTTGAGTTTGCTTTTTATTTTTTTTAGTAATCCTTTTACTGCTTATGAGCAAGTTAAAAACTTGCCAAGTAAAACTAGTGAGATTAAACAAATAGTAACTAGTATTCCTGCCTTTATTAAAGTTTTTCCAGAGGAAGCTGAAAAAAATAGTTTTGCTTTTTTTGATTGGACTAAAGCACAATTAGATAATTCTTGGCCAATTTTTGCTAAAGAATCAAACTTAAATGCAGATAAAGAAGCCGGTCAAAGTGCTGTTGCGGAAATTACTCCAGTTAAAGATTATGAATCTTTGCCATTTTTTATTGAAATTCCCAAATTGAATTTATATGAAAAAGTGCAAGCTAACGTCAATCCCAACGAGGTTAAAGAATATCAAATCGCTTTAGAAGAAGGTGTAGCTCACGCTTTAAACTCAGGTTTTCCTGGAGAAAATAAATTAATTTATATTTTTGGTCACTCTACTGATGGAGCCTGGAATGTAGAGGCTTTTAATGCAGTTTTTTATCAAATTAAAGATTTAGTTGCTGGCGATCAAATCATTTTGCATTTGGGTGAGGAAAAATTTGTGTATCAGGTAAGTGAACAAAATGTAGTTAAGGGAAACGAAATTAATTTTGTTAATGATCGTCAGAATCAAAATATATTGCTTTTGCAAACTTGTTGGCCTCCAGGAACTTCTTGGCAAAGACTTTTTATTAGTGCGATTCCAGTTGCTTTATAAACTTGCAACATCCCATAATATTGACAATTTACAATTATAAATATATAATACTTGTTCATGAGACCTAATATGAAAAAAACAATCTCTTACTTACTAATAGTTACTGGCTTCTTTTTGTTCTTTGTGAACCTAGCTAACGCTAAAGAATGCCACACTGTTTATGGTGGAGGTGAAGTCTGTGAAACCGGTGACTTGAGTTTAGATAAAAAAGTTTTCAATCCAGAAGCCAATGAATATTGGGATAATATTGATGCTAAAGATTACTCTTTTGCTCCTGGTGAAGAAGTTAAATTCAAATTACGCGTACAAAATACTTCCGATGTTAAAGTTGACAGTGTCAATATCAATGATGATTTTGATCGTTTAGATGATTATATGATTTATGTCAGCAGTGACAGAGGTGATTATCGTGCTGAAGTTACTGATCATAAAGTTAAATTTGGTTTGGGTGGACTTAATCCTGATGAAAGTGTAACTGTTTACTTTGTAGCTCGTTTTAAAAATGCAGGTGAATTGCCAGTAGGCACCACTTGTATTACTAATTCTGCTCATGTCTATTCTCACATTGATTCTATCAGTGATAATGACAGTGCTAGTTTCTGCGTAGCTACTGAAAGTGGCAAAATTGTTAGCAAAACCACTCCAGCCACTGGTTTTGATTTAAGCACAATTTTAACTTTAGAAGCTTTAGCTTTTGCTGGTCTTGGTTTTTTAGCTTGGAAAAAAGCTAGAGTTATTGTTAAAAAATAATTTTTAAATTTTGAAATTTAAACCCCGCTTTACAAGTTTTGTAGGCGGGGATTTTGTTTTTTAAAGAGCTCAAAACTATCCCATAATATTGACAAAAATGACTTATAGTGATATACTTTGTATTAGTTATGTGAGGAATGGCTTAACTAAAAATTACACAATTTGATTTTTCCTCATTTAACTGACAGCTAAACTGTCTTAACATTTTTGGCAGAAAAAAGGTTTCTGACTACTTGTTTATTCACCATTCCGAATAGACGATAAGTCGTCAGAAGCCTCCTTTCTGCTCGAAAGAGTAGAAAAAGGAACTTTTGAAAGAGGAATTGCTTGAGTAGATTTGCTCTACAATTAGCGATTAAAATCAGACAAAAGTGCACCTTAAAAATTGGAGGAAAATGCCTAAAGCATTTAGGTCCAGCTTTTGTGGAAATCATTTGTGATTTATTGTGTATTTTATGAATGGTTTCTAAAAAAGCTGGCCCTTCGTGCCGAAAGGCAAAGGACGAGTCGGTGACCACTAACGCTTAGTGGAATTTCGCGCATATAAGGAGAAGAATCTCATGCGTAAAAATGTTTTGCTCGTTGTATTCGTATTGGTTTTGGCGAGCTTGCTCGTCGCCTGCAGTGGTGCGCAAGCGCCCGCAGGTACCGTCGCACCTACGCAGACAGCGTGGGTGGTAACAGCCACTCCCGATGCGGTTGCCACTTCGGTGGCAGCCACAATTCAGGCTTCAGCTCTTGAGCCAACGGCTGGCGCTACAACCGTAGTTCCAGTTGCAACTCCGAACGCATTGGCTAGTCCGGTGTTGTTCGACGCTGGTGAAGATCCGGCGGGTGAAAAAGACCCAGGATTGTTTGACATCGGCGTAAATGCTGACCAGATTGGCATTGTCTTTGGCTGGAACCTTTCTTGGGGTGAGAACTCCATTGAAGGTGAGGGTTGCGAAATGGTCGTATTGCCCCATGGGTGGTACGAAAATTTCGAAATTTTGGATGGCAGATATGAAATTTATACTCTGCCTTCCAGCGACCCCACCGGTTGGACAAAAGTCCTCGTCGACCAGCGGGTGGCTGAACAAGCTGCTCACTACGGATGCGACCCAAAGGCTGTCCCCCCAGTCTGGGAGGGCGGCAAATAACCGTCCTCGACCCTCCAATTCCCGCGAGTCTTCAAAAGCTCGCGGGAAACCTTAAGTTCATAATAATATTAAAGATTGTGAGTTTAAGGTTTCTTGTTTTTTAAAATATGAAAACTGTAAAAGAAAAAACATTAGCTTCAATTCTAATGCCTGTTTATAATGCTGAGGAATATCTCAGCAAGACATTGGAAAGCATTAAATCTCAAACATATCAAAATTGGGAATTGTTTGCTATTGATGATTGGTCAACTGATCGATCTTATGAGATTTTATTAAATTTTGCTAAAAAAGACAAAAGAGTTAAGGTCTATAGAAATGGTAAGCATCGTGGAGTTGCTGGAGCCGCCAATTTGGCCTTATCAATGATTAAGAGTAATTATGTGGCTCGTATGGACGCTGACGATTTAATGCATCCTGAGAGAATTAGTAAACAACTAAGATTTTTAAAAGAAAATCCAAGCACCGTAGTTGTTGGTTCACAATGTGTTTTAATTGATAAAGATGGTCAAAAAATTGGTGAAAAACAATTTCCAATGAGCAATAACAAGATTATAAAAATGATTTTTCGTTCAATTCCTATTCAACAGCCTTCCATGATGATTAATCGAGGTTTATTACCTAAAGATTTTATTGCTTATGATCAAAATAAAAATACTGCCGAAGAGGTAGAATTATTGTTTAGACTTTTTAAATATGGCGAAGCTGTCAATTTACCTGATTTTTTGCACTTTTATCGTTTACATGATAAAAACACTTCTCTTAAAGATCCAAAAAAAACCTTTTATTTAACTTTTTTAACACGCTTAAAATATGCTTACAAAGCTAGTTTTGTCGATTTGTTTTTTAACTTTTTACAATTAATAGTTGTTTTTATTTTACCTAAAAAATTAATTTTCCCCTTATATAATTTGTGGCGTAATAATAAATTATTAAATTTAAGTGTTCCTTCCCTTGCTCGCCTTTTCAAAATATAATCTAATATAGATGATATCTATAAATAGGTTTATTTTTCCGTTTTTATTGGTAATTCTTGTTTGTATTCTTTTATTGTCAAACTTTAATTCTGGCACTTTTTTAATTGGTTGGGATAATTTACAAGCAGATTTAAGTACAGCTCTTAATCTTGAAAGAGCCCTAAATGTTTCTTGGCAAGAATATCAAGGATTAGGATTACTTGGGGGAATGGGACATGGGGCTGATTTAATTCGTCAAATAATATTAATTCCTTTTTCTCTTCTTCTAAATCAAAGTTTCTTACGATATTTTTGGAATTTTACTACCTTGATTGTTGGAGTTTTAGGTTTTTATTCATTTCTTGTTTTTTTAACGAAAAACAAGCGAGCTTCCTTTTTAGGAGCTTGTTTTTATCTTTTAAATATTGGAACAGTACAAAATTTTTATGTTACCTTTGAGCCATTTTCTTCTTTTTTTGCCTTTTTTCCATGGTTAATCTATTGTTTATTTAAATATTTAAATCAACCCAATAAGAAAACGTTGTTTTTATTTACTTTATTTTCTTTGTTAGGCACGAGCTTCGCTTATGTGCAAACCATCTTTTTAGTTTATTTAATTTTATTAATGATTATTTTATTATTTTATGTTTTTAGAAGAGAACTTGTTTCCAAAAAAGAAAAGATTGTTAATTCTTTAAAAATTTTGATAATAGTTTTTTTTACCAATGCTTTTTGGCTTTTGCCAGTATCGATGTTCACTTTGAAAAATAGCGATATGACAATTAATGCTAAAGGTAATTTAATGACCACAGAATCTGTGTTTTTGCGAAATAATAAATTTGGTAATATTTATGATTTAATGCAACTGAAAGGTTATTGGTTTGATTTCACTGATTTTGATCAATGGGGAAATACGGTTTTTTTACTTGAACCCTGGAAAAATCATTTCCAAAATCCACTAGTTAATTTTACTTCTTTTATTTATTTTGCTCTTTTATCACTGGGAATTGTCTATCTTTTTATTTTGAAAAAAACATCAAATAAATTATTAAAATTTCGTTATTTGCTTTTAACCCTATTTTTGATTTGTAGCTTTATTCTTCTTGGTTCCAACCCACCTTTTGGATTTCTTTATGATTTTTTACGTGAAAACATACCGCTTTTTGGTCAAATTTTTCGCTCAGCTTTTACTAAGTGGATTGTTCCTTATAGTTTGTTTTATAGCTTATTGCTAACTTTTGGTTTAGTCTTTATTTTTTCAAAGTTTAAAAATAAATTCTTTAAATTATTATTTTCTTTATTTTTCTTAGTTTCATTAATTTTTTACTCATTACCATCTTTTCAAGGTCATTTTTTCTATGAAAGATTACGAATAAAGATTCCTGAAGCTTATTTTGAGCTTTTTACTTATTTTAAAAATGAAGTTCCTGTTAGTAGTCGTATCGCCAATTTGCCTCAACACAGTTTTTATGGTTGGCAATGGAATAACTGGGGCTATAGAGGCTCTGGTTTCTTGTGGTATGGCATCAAACAACCAATCTTAGATCGTGCCTTTGACGTTTGGAGTGAAGCCAATGAACGTTATTATTGGCAACTACAAACGGCTTTGGATAAAAAAGACGTGAAAATGTTAGAAGATGTTTTCAGTCAGTATGACGTTGATTATTTGTTATTGGACACTTCGATTATTAATCGTAACACAGTTAAACCTTTTGATTATCAAACACTAAAAGACTTATTAGCCAGTTCTAGCCGTCTAAATTTAGTTAAAGATTTTGATTTCATTACTCTTTATAGTTTTGCCGATGCGGAAAATAATCGTGAAAAAGATTTTATAAGTTTATATCAAAATTTACCTATAATAAATAATTCTTATAAACATAGCTGGAGTGACCAGGCTTTTGTTGATTTTCACGACTATTTAAATGTTAATAAAAATAACGCAAAAAATGCAGAAATTATTTATCCTTTTGCAACTTTGTTTACTAATCATTCACAAAAAGACTTAGAATTTGCATTAACCGAAGACAATGATGCTTTTTATCTAAAAAGCTTAAAAGATTTATCAAATGAAGATTTTAGTTTTAAAACAAAAGATTTATTGATTGCAGAAAACTACCTACCTTTTCAGATTACTTGGACAACTGATAATCATCAAACAAAATTTGTTCTAAAGGCCCTTTTACCAGAAGTTTATTTAAACAAAAAACATCTTACTTTTCCTTTAACTAAAGAAATTGTTTTAAACAGCGACGCATGTCAAAACAGTGATAATTGTTTTTTAAATATTAATCATCAATTACTTAACAAATTTACTCTGGATGGTCAATTAAATGTTTTGTTGTCGACTAAACTACGTAACACCATTGCTTTTAGTAATCAAACTAAAGTTGAGTATTTTGATTATGCTTTTTTTGATTTGCCATTTTTTGATTTACAAGCCAAAAATATCACTCTTGAAGAAAATTTTGAATTTATGATTAAAATTCCAAAATTTTTATTACAACAAAATCTTTTAAAAACAGATTTAAACACCAATGAAGCCAGGAATTGCCGACCCTTAAATAATGGAGATTATTTAAAAGAAAAAAGAGAAAATGAAAATTATTATCAGGCAATCAATACTAGCGTTTGCGATTATTTTTATTTGGAGCAACTCAAGCACAACTCAGGATATATGTTTAAATTAGACGTTGAAAACCTGAGCTCTATTCCTTTTGTTTTTGCCGTTCAAACAGAAAGCTTAGGGCGCAGTCCTTTGGAAACTTATTTAAATGAAGGTGTTAACTATCAAATTTTGCCTCCTACAGAAAATTTTAATCAAGGTTATACGCTTTATTTATCCACCGATTCTTATGGTAAAGAAATTAATCGCAATTTATTGAAATCAGCTGAAATTTTTTATTGGCCATATAATTTTTTGACAAATATTACTTTACAAAAAGACATTCTTTCTGCTGAAATTGCCGAAACATCTACTTGCGATTTTGAAGTTCAAAAAAAAGCCTTGTGGTTTTATCAGATTAAGTTACCCAATAATTGTGAGGCTAAATATTTAAAATTGTCTCAAACATATGACGATGGTTGGTTAGCTATCAGAGAAGGAAAAATATTAGATCATCAAAAAATTAACAACTGGGCCAATACTTGGATTTTGGATGGTCAAGATAGCAATTCTGCTATTTATATTTTCTTTTGGCCACAGCTACTGGAATATTTAGGAATTGTGGGAATATTTTTTATTGTATTTTTATGTCTCAAAACAAAGAGTTAAATTCTGAACAGACTGAGAACAAAGAAGTTAAAATTAATCGAGTTTTGTGTTATTTGGATTCGCAAATACCGTTGAGGCTTGATGTTTTAGAGAAATTTTTTACAAAGAAACTTTCGGCACCAACAGTTGCTTTAAGTGGTCGTCTTGATCAAAGAAATTTTTTACAACAAGTTGAACACCTCAATACTAAAGATTTTTTTGTGTTTTTTATTAGAATTGTTAATATTGAACAGATCAACGAACTTTATGGGAAATGGAGAAAAATATCTGTTCATAAAGCCAAATCATTACTTATAATTCTTGATTACTCATTGCCTAGTTTTAGAAATGGTTCAGACAATTTACCATCTCAAAGATATTTGGAAATGAGCCAGGATCAGAACACTAAAATTATTTTAATGGGCAAAGATAAACTAAACGCGGAAACTTTTAACCAAGCAATTGAACAAATAATTAAAAATTAATATCGAGATTTTACAACGACCACTGCTTGCTTTTTCTCCTGAAAAGTGCGATAAAGCACTTAAATAAACTTTTTTTATGTCACAAATTAAAGAAATAAAAGATGCGACCAATATAGTCGAGATTGTAGCTGAAAAAATCAAACTAGAGAATTCTGGTATTAATTTTAAAGCTTGTTGTCCTTTTCATAATGAAAAAACTCCTTCTTTCTTTGTTAATCCTTCATTACAACGCTATCGTTGTTTTGGTTGCGGAGCTAATGGTGATGCTTTGGATTTTTTACAAAATTTTGAAGGCATTACTTTTTATGAAGCATTAAAAGCTTTAGCTGATCGCGCTGGAATAACCTTAAAAGAATTTCAAAAAAGCAAAGATGATGAAGAGAGAGAAAAAATGATTGAAGTGCTAAGCTTTGCCAAGGAATATTATCATTTTCTTTTAACTAAGCATGAGGTTGGTCAAATAGGACGTGATTATTTAAAAAATCGTGGCATTACTAGTGAATCTATTAAAATTTTTCAATTAGGTTTTGCTACCAATGCCTGGGATTCTCTACTCAAATATCTACATCAAAAAAAGAAATATTCATTGGAGCTAATTGAAAAAACAGGCTTGATTATTAAAGGTAGAAATGGTGGTTACTACGATCGTTTTCGTGAGCGTCTTATTTTTCCTTTAAAAAATCATCGTGGTCAAGTAGTCGGTTTTTCTGGTCGTCTTTTAAGTCAATCTCCCAAAGAAGCTAAATATATTAATTCTCCAGAAACATTGCTTTATCATAAATCACAAATGCTTTATGGATATAGTGAGCTTTTTAGAGAAATTAAAAAGAAAGAGCAGGTGATTGTGGTTGAGGGTGAATTTGACATGATTTCTTCTACTCAAGCCCATGTTAATAATATTGTTGCTATTAAAGGTTCTGCTTTAACTACTGATCAGGTTAATTTACTATCGAGAGTGGCAAAGACAATTATTCTTTCTCTAGATGCCGATGAGGCTGGAGTAAAAGCTACTGAGCGAGCTATCGAAATAGTAAAAACCAAGGGTATAGATTTAAGAGTGATTGATTTAAAACATCTAGCGTCTTTAAAAGAAGAAGATCGAGTTAAAGATCCAGACGAGTTATCTAGAGAAAAACCAAAAATTTGGAGAGAGGCAGTGGAAAGTGCAATTTCTGTTTATGAATTTTTATTCAATCACGCTTTGGATTCATACGATCCAAAGACAGCTGACGGTAAGAGAAAAATTATTAATCGTTTAGCACCAATTTTAGAAACGATCGATCACGCTGTTGAAAAAGAATTTTATTTGCAAAAATTATCTACCGCATTAAATGTTAAAGAGTCTTTATTAAAAGAAGATATTAAAAAATTTGGCCAAAAAAAATCATTACTAAATCAAGCGAAGAAAGAAGATGAAGTAGCACCTGCTAATACAATCAAAAGTTATCAAGAACGTAATGAAGAATACATGTTGTTTTTGCTATTTAGTTTTTCTACAGACTTAGTTAAGGAAAAAGCGGTTGCTTTGAGCGATTTTGAATTTAGTGGCAGTGGTTTCAAGCAAATTATAGAACAACTTTTGTTTTATAAAAATAATTTTGATTTACAAAAATTTGCCAGTTATTTAGCCGAAGATTTAAAAAAAATTTTAATGGATATTTTATTAAATCCAGAATATGAAAAAAATTTGCAAGAAAGTGAAATAGAAAAAGAATGGCAAGCAGTTTTATCCAAAGTTAAAAAAGAATCATTGCGTCGAGAAATTATGATTATAAACGAAGAAATTAGCCAATTAGATAGTAGTTTAAAAAGGACAGCTGAAGAAGAAAAAAAACTTGATCAACTGCTGTCACTCATTATTCAAAAACAAACTGCTATCAAAAAACTTGACTAAATTTGCCTCTTGTCAATATACCCCCTCCCGGTATATCATAAAAACATGAATCAAGTAAAAAAAGATTCCATAGCTGTTTCTTTAAATCGCATCAGTGGTCAAATTGATGGCGTTGCTAAAATGTATGAGGAAAAAAGACCCTGCATCGAAATTGCTCGTCAATTAGCTGCAGCGCGCAATTCTATTTCCAGAGTAGCACGTGATATTTTAACCAGTGAAGCAAGTACCTGTTCCAAAGACAATAATTGTCAGCAATTGGATCTAGTACTTAAAGAACTTCTTCGTTATTAATTAATTTGGAAAGGTGATTATGAGTGCAGTTCATTTAGATAATAGTAATTTTCAAAGCAAAGCAGAAGATGCTAAAGGTGTCGTGCTTGTAGACTTTTTTGCTACCTGGTGTGGACCATGCCAAATGTCTGCTCCTATCGTAGATAAAATGGCCGATGATTATGCTGGTAAAGCCACAATCGTCAAGGTTGACGTTGATCAAGCTCGCGAACCAGCTACAAAATATGGTGTAATGAGTATTCCCACCTTTGTTGTTTTAAAGGATGGACAGGAAGTAGATAGACAAATTGGTTTTCCTGGAGAAGCTGGATTAAAAGCTATGGTAGACAAAGCTTTGGCAAGTTAAAATAAAAAGGGAATTAAAATGTTGAAATTAAACTTGGCAATTATTGGCTCTGGTCCTGCCGGACTTACTGCTGGAATTTACACTTCAAGAGCTCGTTTAGAAACAACTTTATTTGCGGGGATGGAAATTGGCGGACAATTAATGTACACCTCTGATATAGAGAATTTTCCTGGTTTTCCTGAAGGTAAAGCTGGTCCATCACTAATGATGGATTTGCAAAAACAAGCCACTCGTTTTGGTACAGATATTAAATACGAATATATTACAGCAGTTGATTTTTCAAAAAAACCTTTTCAATTATGGACTAATTTGCCAGAAGGCATGGATTATAAAAAATTTAAATCTTTAAATAATGAAGATTTATTAAAAGCGATGGCTCAAATTCGCCAAAATGAAGCAAATTATCAAGCCAATACGATTATTATCGCTACTGGAGCGAGTAGTATTATGTTGAGAATTCCTGGAGAACAAGAGTATCTTGGTCATGGAGTAAGCACTTGTGCAGTTTGTGATTCTGCTTTTTACAAAGATAAAAATGTTTATGTGGTGGGTGGTGGTGATAGTGCTATGGAAGATGCTACCGCTTTAGCAAAATTTACTAATCAAGTAACTATTTTGTATCGAGGTGAGACTTTTAGAGCGAGCAAAATCATGCAAGAAAGAGTTTTAAACAATCCCAATATTAAAGTTTTATGGAACACCAATCTCAAAGAAATTATTGGAGATGGCAAAAATGTTAAAAGCATCAAGATTGAAACTAAGGGTAAACTGCAAGAATTAGAAGCAGAAGGTGTCTTTTTAGCAATTGGTCATAAACCCAGCACAAATTTATTTATCGATCAGCTTGAACTAGATCGTGTTGGTTATATCAAATTAGTTGATCATGAAGTCTATTCGACACAAACTTCTGTAGAAGGTGTATTTGCCGCTGGTGATGTAGCTGATCATCGTTATCGCCAAGCGATTGTTTCTGCAGGCATGGGTACTCAGGCCGCTTTAGATGTAGAACATTATTTGCTCAATCATGTCTAAAAAAATTATTTTAGCTTCTCAGTCTAAACAGCGCCTCAATTTATTAAAAGCTTCATTGTTTATGCCTATTGAGGTTTTCCCTGCTAATATTGATGAACAAGCAGTCCCATTTATTGACCAATATGACAAAGCAGAACAAATTGCTTTAGCCAAAGCTCAAAAAATCGCCAAAGATCATCAAAATGCAATAATCATCGCTGCCGATACTTTTTGTTATGTAAAAGGCAAAATTTTGGAAAAACCAAAAAGTCTAACCGAAGCTAGAAAAATGCTTGAGTTTCAATCAGATCAGCAAATAGAAGTTCTAACTGGTTATGCTTTTTTAGATACCAAACTTAATTTACAAAAAAGTGGTTGTGAAAAAGTTTTAGTTAAAATGCGCCATTTAAGTAAAGATGAAATTGAAAGATATATAACCAATGAACCAGTTTTAACTTGGTCCGCAGCTTTTTCTCCGGCTTATGACAGTGGCATGGCTTTGATAGAGAGTATTAAGGGTAATTTAACAGCTTTTAGTCACGGTTTACCAATTAATTTGTTGATGGATTTTTTAAGCGTAAATCAAGAATAAAACCAAAACTAACCAAATAAATACAGTAATTAATAATGGCTTGTCTTTAAGTAAGATATCTTCTGGTGCTTCGCCTTTATTTTCTTCATAAATTAATTGCAAATATCTCATAACTCCAAAAATAACAAAAGGTAAAGTAAGCATTAATAATTTTTGTGATTGTAAAGTTTTGGGTAAAATAAAATACAGGTCTGGGAATTTTTCGTAAAGTAAATTAACGCCTTGGCTAGTGTAACTTTGAAAAGTAAAAATAGCGTAGGTTAACCAGGTAGAAGTAGCAAAAACTGCAGTGTATTGATCAAGCAGTCTTTGGCTGTATTTTTTTAAACTTAATCTGGCAAATTCAACGTGGTTATTACTCAATAAAGTTCGTTCACTTTGTCTTTTTCCTACAGCCATAAACAAAGAAACAGAAATAACTGTTAGCAAAAACCAAACGTTCATGTGCAAATTTACCACAACTGCTCCCGCATAAACTCTAATTAAAAATCCCAAAGCAATGGCGATAATATCGAAAATTGCATAATGTTTTAACTTACTAGAATATAAAGTTTGGAGAATAAAATAGGCAAAAACTAGTATTTTAAAAAAATCTGGTAAATTAAGCGATAGGAAGAACACCAGGGCTAAGCCAGTTACGGCACTAAAAATTGCAATTGGAATAGGTAATTTTCCAGAAGCTAATGGACGATTCTTTTTAAAAGGATGTTTTCTGTCTGATTGAATATCAAACAAATCATTGATGAGATAAATGCTTGAAGTTAGGATGCAAAAAATTAGAAAAGCATAAGTAACTATAAAAAAATAAGGTGGTTGACCCAATTCTTGATAAAAAAAGAATCCAGAAAAAACCAAAGCCGCGTAAACAGCAAAATTCTTCAACCATTGCTTGGGGCGAAAAGATTTGATTAAAAGAAAGATTAAATTATCCATTTTGTTTAATTTTAATTTTACTATATACCAAAAATGCAAAAACAATAAAAGAAGTTGTAAGAATGGCAATGATTTTACCAGTAGTTCCTAAATATAAAGATAATAAACCAAGTCCTGCGCTAGTTAAAATATAAAAAACCGCCACTCTTCTTCTGCCCCAACCATAATAATCCATTAATTTATGATGTAGATGCCCTCTATCGCCCCAAAAAGGCGATTTTCCAGCGAGAATTCTTCTAGCTATAGTAAAGACACCATCAGCTGTAGGGATGGCTAATACCATTAAAGTAGTGGCGACTTTTGCGCCAGATAGAATGGCTAAAATACTTAAAAAATAACCAGCTAAAGATCCGGCTCCATAACCAGGCATAATTTTTTGTGGGTAAAAATTCCAAACCAAAAGTCCAGCAAAAGCACCAGAAACAATTAAAGCCAAATTAGCAACATTAAATTGAGTAGGGTTATCTGCGAAACGATTAGCCAAAATAGCGATAAAAAAGCAAGAGACTGAAACAAATCCTGGTAACTGTCCATCCACCCCTTTGGCCCAATTGATAATATTCATATTCCACAAGATAAAAAATACAGCAAACAAACTAGAAAGAATCCAAATAGCTCTATCTTCACCAAATAAGTAAAAATTGAATTGCGGTTGATCAAGATGAATGACTCCTGCTCCAAAAGGATTGCTAACATAAGCAATGCCAATGCCAACTCCAACCACAATTAAACTGGCAAACAATCCGGTTATTAATCTTATGTATGGATTAATATCAAAAATGTCATCAATAAAACCAACAATTGTTAATAAACCAGCACCTAAAAATATAGCTATTAAATATTTATCAAAATTTAAAATCAAAAGAGCCCCAAGTAAAGTAGCCAAAAAAATTACTAATCCACCACCTCTGGGAACAGCTTGAAAATGAGTTTTTTTAACATGCTTGTTTTTTTCTGGATCATCTAGCCAATTATGTTGACGATAGAAACGAATAATCAAAGGAGTAATAACTAGAGCAACTAAAAAACTACTTAAAAAAGACCACATTAATAGACTATTATAATGATTCTAAGAAGAATCGCCAAAAGCAAAAACTGCAGAAGTAATGAAACTTCAATAAACATTTTTAAAATATTTACATTGATTTCTTTTTCAATGTAAGCAATTAAAAAATGAACAGCGTTCATTAAGGTAGCAATCATTGGCAAAATTAATATAAATTTTTTATCTGCCAACTGCTGATCACTAGAAAGAGAATAAAAAATTGGAATTTCTTTTTGTAGTGAAGTATAAAAAATCACAGCTACCAGTAAAGAAACAACATTCAGAATAATAGACAATAGGCCAATTGTTCTTAGGTTTTTTGGCAAAAATCTCAAGTAACGAAGACCAGTTTTCTTTTTTTCTGTTTTAAAAGTTAATTCCATTATTGTCTTAAATAAAGCGTCATGTGTCGAAATTCATTATTAGCTAAGTAATAATTACTTAGATACTCTTCTAATTTAGGAAAATTTTGTTTTTCATCATTCATGACAATTATTAGTTTTGGTTTTTCATTTTCAATTTGTGCAAAAGTACGATTTTGATCATCAAAATCTTTAATATGAAAAGAAACAGTAAAACGAGAAGTAGGAATAGTTTTACTTTGAGCATAAAGCAAAGGATTGGTGCCCCAAATGAACATTCTTTGGATGCCCATTTCTTTTATTAATTTGCTAACTTGACGATTCTCTTCAATTAAAGAATCGAAAGAATTTTCATATTCTTCTTTGCTAATTTTTAAAGTGGCATACTTATAAAATTGTTTATAATATTTGACACTAGAGTATGGTCTAAAATTTAAACTCAACATTATGTAGGCAGTAAGGCACACTAACCCACCGCTAATAATTAATGTTTTAGTAGTATGTAATATTTTTTTCTTTTTCAATTCTTTAAGCGTAATCAACGAATCAACTATGAGCAAAGCCAGAGCTGGCACCATTTGAATAAAATAATGAGGATAAGGTCTACTAGAAAGCAAAACAGAATATAGGGTAAAAATAAAATATAAACTAATGAATTGGAATCTCTTTTTTAACTTGTCATGGTTAAGTGAAACTAAAATAAAAACAGCAAATAAAACAATGGTTTTTCCAGGCATGCTAAAAGCAAAGTTTATTAGACTATTCCCCAGGTCTAGAGGCCAAGATTGGCTATAGCGCAGATTATAAAGCAAACCATAGTCTAAATAATCTCGTCCCTGTCCTTTAACAACAAAATAAATAATTGAAATAAGGATTGGTAAAAGCAAGCCACCTATGAAGAAAAGACCTCTGTTTAATAGATAGAAAAAAGTTTTACTTAATTGTTTCAAATTACTTTTATTATCGAAAAAAACTGTCACCAAAATTAACCAAAAAATTGATAAAAATCCAGCGACATCAAGAATTGCTGGTACTTTAGTTAAAATACCAAGTCCCATCATAAAACCAGCCATGATTAGTAAAAAACTATCTTTTAGAGTTTTACTTAATATAATTTCTTTCTTAAAAAAATTTAAAAAGATGGAGCTTTGACTAAATAAAACAGCTCCTAACATGACAAAACCCATGACAAATAGTTCGCCATTGGGAATATTGCCTTCTAACCAAGGCAATGTTGTCAATAACACTAAAATTAAACTTGCTAAGAATGCCCACCTATCTTTTTTAAATAGTTTTTTGGCGAAAACAAAGAAAAAAGTAGTTGTGAACAGCATCCAAATCAAATTTAAGATTCTAAAATAAAATTGATTAGGCACCATGGCTAAATAGTAAATTAAGGGGGTTTTATGATCGATAATGGTGGTATATAGTTTTTCACCATTTTTAAGTGCATTGCCTAGAGTAAGATAGATGGCTTCATCACCATACCAGTAGGGTTCAAAAAAATTTGGTAAACGCAGAAAAATAATTAATACAAAAAGAATTAATAATGGGGTTTGGCGATCTAAGAAACGATCAGCTTTTTTTAGAAAAGAAATTAATTTCATACTCATTCATTTTATCTTGTTTTATTTATGAAAAGCAAGTAACTTAGTTTAAATTTTTTCAGTTACTTTATACTCCATATATTTACCAAGCATTAATCTGGTGTGAGCATCTATGCCTGGTAGAGCAGAGAAAAAGAAGCCAACAACAGGAATAAGAATAAATTCTAAAGGTTGGATAATATAAGAAAAAATACTTCTTTTTTCTTGTTTTGCTGGTCTGTTACTACCATCAATTAAGAAAATAGTAACCATTGAAATCAATGATAGAGTAAGCAAAGTAGAAGTAACTTGAGGCAAGGTTTTACCAATAATAGTACGAGTGAATTCATCATTTAAAATTGGAGGAAGCATTGCAGAAATAGTTACAGCAAACCAATTAACCGGCCATAAAAAATGATCTTCTATTACTTTAAAAACACGAATGGTTTTATCCCAAAAAGGAACTCCTTCAGTCAAAATATATTGTCTAATCACGTAGGCATCATCACTCACTCCCCAAGCCCAACGTTTAATTTGTTCATATTGACTATGCATGGTTTTCCAAAAACTATTTGATTGAACAGCATCGGCATAAATTGGTAGAAAAATTGGGTCAACTTCAAAATCACCTTTTTTAGCAAAATAAGACTTAAAAAACAAACGATAGTCTTCAGGAATAACGTCTGTGTCCCAATAACCAATTTCTTCAACATGTTTTAAAGTAGTTGAATAAGTAGAAAAATTAATTAAACGATCGCGACGTGACAAAATATAGATTTGCGTCACTGATTGAATAGCTGCTAGAACACGAATAGGTGCGGGAACTTTCCAAATATTATTGTAAAAATTAAGTCCTCCCTGCCAACTGCGATTGTAAGGTTTTTCACTAGTTAAAAAAAGATAGGTTAAATGAGAAAAATAATGAGGATGAAAAATGGCATCAGCATCTTCACTGGTGATAGTAATATTTTCAATTGGGATTCCTTCTTGATCGACTAAAAGAATTTTAGCTGCTTTGGCTCCGTAACAAGTATTGGAGGATTTGCCTTTAATTTCTCCAACAATGTCTGGATGTTTACTGATCCATAAATGACCAAATTCTTTGCCGAATTGTTTTTGTAAAGCTGCTGCTTTATGGTCGATGATTTTACCCTCTCTTTCTTCAAAAGAAAGCATAATGTGAATGTTTTTTCTTGGAAAAGTTTGTTTAGTGAGACCAGTTAGAGTTCTTTCTAAAGTAGAAAGTGGTTCTTGATAAGTAGGAATAACAATAATGTGATGAATTTGACTATATTTTTGTGGAAAAAGCTTTTTTAGCTCTGGCAAATAGTCATATTTGCTAAAAGCCTTAATTTTAAAATGAGAAATGGTGGCAAAAAAAGTTAAAGCCAGTGATCTATAAAGCCAATAAACAGCAAAAATAATTACATAATAAGCCACTGCTTGAGGAATTACCAAAGATCCCCAAATTGGAAACAATATTAAAAACCAAGAAAAAAGACCAGGGATAATTTCCAAAGCTCGTTTGGTACGAATGGGATGGCGACGAAAATATCTTTTAACCATTTTTATGTTGTTATTATAGCTTATTGATGTTGAAAGCATTTAAAGAGTTTTGATAAATCTCTTCTAGATCAGCATTTAATTTATTTTCTACATAAAAAGCAGTGGATTTAATCATATATGGTTCGCAAACTTGTCCACGATATGGTTCAGGAGCTAAATATGGAGCATCAGTTTCTAACAATATTTTTTTAGAATCAGTTTTTTGTACCAAGGAAAAAATACCTCTAATATCGTCAGCTTTTTTAAAAGTTAAATTGCCATCAAAGCCAAAATAACTATTTTTCATTTTTAAAGCTTTTTGAATATAGTTAAGCGGTCCCGATACACAATGAAAAATCAAAGAATTGTTAAACTTCCAGTATTGTTCAATAATTTCCAAAGTTTTTAAATAAGTTTCCTCTGTTTTATCTCTGACGTGTAAAATCAATGGCAAATTTAATTGATTGGCTAATTTTATTTGACCAATAAACAGTTTTTCCTGTTTTTCTTTTGTTTGTTTTATATTATTTATATCTTTTGTATCAAGATAAAAACAATCTAATCCTGTTTCTCCAATAGCCACAACTTTTTTATGTTTAGCAAGTTGAGTTAATTGTTCCAGTGCTTCTTCAATATGATCAATTTTATTGGCTCTTTCTGGATGAATACCAATGCCAGCAAAAAGATTGTCATCTGCTTCTGCTATTTCAATTGCTTTTTGGCTACTTTTTATTCCTGGTCCAACAACAATGCTTTTAGTGATGCCTTGTTTTTGTGCTTCTTGCCAATGATCTTGCCAATTTTTTTTTAATATTGAATCTTCATCTTTGATTTTAAAACAGAAAGCTTGGCCACTATAAAGTGGTTCTAAATTATAATGACAGTGAGTATCGATAATTGGCATTAACTTAATCTAGGAAAAAGACCCTCATCAAAAGCTTTAATACTTTGACTGAAATGATTTTTAATTTTTATGGCAGTATCTGGCATGAACGGAGTGAGCATCGAAGCGATGTTTTTAATTTTTTGACTAGCTTCTTGTAAAACAGCTGTTTTTTCTTGACCCTGTAGTTTCCACGGAGCATTGCTAGTTAAAAATTTATCAAGAGTGCCGACCATCACGTTAATATGTTTAAGAGCATCGTTTAAATCAAAATTATTCATTATTCGTATAAAAGACTCATCTTGAAAATCTTCGTCAATGGAAAGTTCTAAATTAATTTGTTCTGCCATTTTTGCTACTCTAGAACAAAGATTTCCCAATCCATTAGCAAGATTGGCGTTATAAAGAGTATCCAGCTTTTCAAAAGTAACGTCACTGTCTTCTCCAAAAGTACCAAGACTAATTAATAAATAACGAGTAGCATCTACGCCATAGCGAGCCACCATTTCTTCAGGGCTAATTACGTTCCCCAAAGATTTGCTCATTTTTTGTCCGTTAACTCCAATAAAACCATTAATTAAGATTTGTTTAGAATTTGGTAATTGAGCTGATAAGAGCATGGCTTGCCACATGGCTGTTTGTTGACGCAAATTGTCTTTACCAGCTAACTGAATACCTGGCCAAAAATTATTAAATTCTATTAAGTCTTTTGGCCAACCTATAGTAGAAATATAATTAACTAAAGCATCAAACCAAACGTACATAACGTGATTTTCGTCAGATGGCACTGGAATACCCCAAGGCATATTAGTTTTAAGACGAGAAATGCTAAAGTCATCTAAACCTGATTTTACAAAAGCTTTAATTTCGTTAAAACGAGTGATTGGTTTAACAAAATCAGGATTAGTTTCATAAAATTTTAACAGTTCCTCGCCATATTTACTAAAGCGGAAAAAATAATTTTCTTCTTCTCTTAGTTCTAATTCTTGGTTTGGATGAAGTGGACAATAATTATCAACTAGTTCACTTTCTGTTTTTGCCATTTCGCAACCAACACAATATTTAACTTTATATTTGGCCTTGTAAATGTCGCCATTTTTTTCACAAATACGCCAAAATTCTTGAGCAGCTTCAATATGTTTTTGATCTGTCGTACGGATAAAATTTGTAAAACTTAAATTTAATAGTTCTTTCAATTGTAAAAATTTATTAGCCCATTGGTCGCAGTAAATTTGAGGATCAATGTTTAATTCTTTGGCTTTTTCATAAATTTTTTGACCATGCTCATCTGTGCCGGTGTTGAAAACAACTTCTTTTTTTAAAATTTCTTTTTGATAACGTGCAATCACATCTGCTTCAATAATTTCCAGGGCAAAACCAATATGAGGGGCAGCGTTAACATAGGGTAAAGTAGTAGTGATATAAAATTTGTTCTCTTGCATTGGCGTTTATTATAGAAAACTCAAGGCAGAAAAGCCAGGACTTCATTTTTTAATGATTTTTTTAATTTCTTCAAAAAAAATTAGCGCAACCAAAATAATAATAATTAACGTAACAATTAGAATGCTTGTTAAATCAAAATAAAGATTATTAATCTTAAAATATAAAATTAAGTTAATTGAAAAACTACTTATTAAACCAATTTTTTTATTTAAAAAAATAAAGGTCAAAAGAAAAAAATTAGCAAAAAAGAGAATAAAAAAGAAAGGCAAATAACTATTTTTAAATAAAAAATTTTGTATTTGAGCAGGATAAATTCTGCTAATCAATAAATAGAATAAAAAATAAATAACCAAAGCGATAATTAAACAATAAATATAATTTAAGTATTTCTTGAAGAAAGGTGGTTTTTTTGGTTTCAATCTGGATCTAGCTTGGTTCTTGTCCATTATTCTAGTATACTAATTTTGTATGAACACTACTACCCTTTTACTTTTATCGCTTTTATTTATTGCTTTCTTAGCCAGCTTTTATTTTCTAATAAAAAAGCTTTTAGAAGAAAAAATTAGTGGTCAATCTAGTGAGCAACTAGAAGACATGGTGCACAAAGTTTTTGGTATGGCTTCTAATGAAATTGCTGTACAAAGTAAGGGAATCTTGCAGGGAGAAAAAGATCTTATTAAAAACGATTTAACTAATAAACAAATGGCGATTGAAAAAATGATTAAAGATCTTCGTCAGGAAATGGGTGATCAACAAAAAGAAATTCGTTCAATTGAAAAAGAGCAAATCGATAAAATTAGCAGTGTTAAAACCGCTGTTGAAGAACATCGCCAATTAACCAAAGAATTGAAAGTTTCTACAGAACAATTAGCCAAGGTGCTATCTAACAATCAAACTCGCGGAGCGTGGGGAGAGCGTATTATTGAAGATTTATTGCAGGCTAATGGTCTACAAGAAGGTATTCATTATTTACGTCAATCTAAATTAGGAGATTCTGGTATGAAACCAGATATTACTTTGCTTTTACCAGATCATCGTAATGTGCCGGTTGATGTGAAATTTCCTTATCAGGAAGTACAAAAAATGTCGATGACCGATGACCAGGGTGAAAAACAAAGTCATATTCAGCAATTTAAAAGAGATCTAAAAATCAAAGTAGATAAGGTTGCGGCTTACATTTCCCCTGAAAACGATACTTTGGATTATGCAATTATGTTTGTGCCTAACGAAGCTTTGTTTTCATTTATCAATCAAAAGTTCCCAGATATTATTGACGAGGCCTTGGCAAAAAAAGTAATTGTTTGTTCACCATTTAGTTTTTTAATTGTGGCTCGCACGGTGATGGAAAGTTATCGAAATTTTATGGTTGGTAAAAAAATTAAAGAAGTTATTAAACACATTGATGCTTTTGCGACAGAATGGCTTAAGTTTGACGATGAATTTTCTAAATTTGGCAGAAGTATTGAGGCTTTGCAAAAGAATTATGAAACGCTTTCGACCACCAGAAAAAGACAAATGGAAAAGAAAATTGCTAAAATTGAGCAATATCGTGGCAGTTCTGCAGAATTGTTAGAGGATGGTGAGAAACCCAAGCTTTTGACACCTTGATTTATCAAATTATCAATCAAATAAATATTTTTTGAAAAAATTTAAGTCTTTTTGTACCGCCTCATTCCAATTGGGTTGTAGATTATGATTGGCACCTGAATATTTATAAAAATCAATTTCAATTGAGGGTTTTTTACTTTCCACGCTACTGTCAGTGGCGCGACGCTCATTTTCTAAATCGACTTTAGCTAAAAATTCTTCTGTCCAAGAAACCAAAGCTGAATCATCATTGGTACCATGTTGGATTTGAATTGGTCCATTAAGTTGATCCAGATGTTTACTAATAGAAAAATCAAAGACATCGTAGTCTTCTTCAAAAAGTGACAAATATTTGCGAGTTTCTTTACCCTCATCTTCATATTCATCACTGAAATATAAAACAGAGTAAGGAAAAGGTGCTAAAACTGGTGCCCAAAGGGTGGTTGGTAAATTACTGTTTATGACTTCCAGAACTGAAATGGCGATTTGTCCACCATTACTATGTCCCCAGATACCAATTTTGTTTGGATCGATGGCAATTTTTTTAATGGGAAAATTTTCAAGTTGACTTAAATCTATTTCTGGAAAAATTTGAATAGTTTTAATTAAATCAATGACGTTAACCGTTTTAATGAATCTTGCTTCCCAAGTATCGCTTGGTTCAGCATCACTTTCTCCAAAACCTAAAAAATCTGGAGCTAAGGTTATATAATCATTTTCTGCAAAAACTGTGGCGGCGTTTTTTGTGCCAAGTCCGGAATAGTAATTTTCTATTGGTGCATAGCCTCGCAACATAATAATTACTGGTTGTTTGGCAGATACTTTAGTTTCCTTATCAATTTTAACGTTGAGTGCTCCGGAAATATTTCTACCTTGACTCTCGTATTTGAAAAGTAACACATAAGTACCTGTTTTCGCATCTTCACTAAGAATTTTTTCAATTTGTAAGCCTTGTTTAATTACAAACTCTTTTTGACTTAAATTCTTAAAAGAATATTGTAGTAATGGTAGGGGTTTTTCAATTTTTTTCTGATGACTAAGATCATTTATTAAAGGTGTTTTTTCGTTTTTTAAATAAAAGTAGGCAATAATAAAAGAGGAGCAACTGGCTAGTAACAATAATAAACAAATAAAAATGAGGTTTTTTATTTTCATTTAATTAAAGTATAGCAGTCTTACCAAATTTTCTTTAAAATTGATACTTGTGTAAATACCAGATGATATTTAAAATGTTTTAACATGTCGTCAATTATAAATTACTCCCACTTTTTCTTAATTATTTTGCGTAAGAACGTTGCGGGGTAGTTTTGTTGTAGAAAAATAAATAAAAAACAAAAACAAGCCCCGCCTTAAGAAGCGGGTTTTTTTGTATCTTGGATCTTTAACAAATTGATAATTTCTCCTTAGTTTTTAATTTTTTAATACTTGAAAATTAAAGAGACCCTTTGTGACTAGAGCATGGCGCTTTAGTTTCGAAGGGAAATTTTTTTAGGAGGAAAGACGTGTGTAAGAATAAAAAAAACTCTTCTTTGAAAAACGCAAAAAGTCCTAGGTGTCCAGCCTGTGGACAACATCATGCACCAAGCGATTGCCCGGTGCTGAAAGCCAAAAAAGGTGGAGTAAAAAAGAATGCTAATTCTTCCTAAAACCCAAAAAGCCTCCGGCCTTTATCGGGCCGGAGGTAAATCCTTTATTTTTAACTAGGATCTTTAGTTTTTAAAAATTTTAAAGTTTTTGAAATTTAAAGATCCTCGTTTTTTTTAAAGTTAGAACAAAGCGTTCTAGTCTTTGAAAAGAGGAAATTTTTAAAAAGGAGGGGTCTCATCGGTGAAAAAAGAAAAGAAAAAGAAAAAAGGACACCGAAACAAAAAAGGCAACAAATAGTTGCTTAGGTGTTCAACCCCCCAATCTTTGGTGGCGCCCGCGAGGCGCCACCAAAATCTTTTGATTTTTCAGTTATAATACTTTTTATCTATGCAAAGAACTCTTGTTATCGACTCACTTCAAAAAATTGGCCAAACAGTTCGTCTGTGTGGTTGGGTGGATAGCAAACGCGATCATGGCAAAGTGACCTTCATCGATTTAAGAGATAGAACTGGCAAAATTCAGGCAGTCGGTATTGGTGGTAAGTTAAGCGATTTAAGTACTGAGTCGGTAGTAGAGCTTATTGGTCAAATTAATGCCCGTGGTGAAAAAATGGTTAATCCAAATTTACCAACCGGTTCTATAGAAATTTTTGTTGAAGAATATAAGATTTTAAATAGAGCCAATGAACTTCCAATTTTGGTTGAAGGAGATGGTCGTGACGTCAATGAAGAAATGCGACTCAAATATCGTTACTTAGACTTGCGTCGTGAAAGAATGCAAAAGATTATCCGTTTACGCTCTAAATTCTATCAAGCTCTACGTGAACAATTAGAAAAAAGAGATTTTGTAGAAGTAGAAACTCCCATGTTAACTAAATCTACCAAGGAAGGCGCTCGTGATTTTATTGTGCCTTCTCGTTTTAATCCTGGAAAATTTTATGCTCTACCTCAGAGCCCGCAACAATATAAACAGTTACTAATGACCGCTGGTGTGGAAAATTATTATCAATTCGCTCGCTGTATTCGTGATGAAGATTTGCGTGCAGATAGAGGTTTTGAATTTACTCAACTTGATTTAGAGATGAGCTTTGTGACTCAAAAAGAAGTAATGAAAAATGTTGAAGAAATTGTTAAATTTGCTGTTAAAAAAGTTGGTGGCAAACTAAAAGATGAAAATTTTCCAGTCATTTCTTATGAAGATGCTATTGCTAAGTATGGCGCTGATAAATTTGACTTAAGAACTCAAGAAGAAAAAGAAGCTAATCTTTTATCTTTTGCTTGGGTAATTAATTTTCCTTTTTTCAAAAAAGTTGATAAAAAAGACATTGCTGAAGTGCGTGATGGTAAGAGTGGTTGGACTTTTACCCACAATCCTTTTTCGAGTCCTATTCCAGAATCTTTAGAAGATCATAAAAACGGTCGCAATATTGGCAAAATCATTACTGCTCAATATGATTTAGTTTGTAATGGCTATGAGGCTGGTGGGGGTAGTATCAGAGCTCATGATCCAGAAGTTTTGAGAAAAACCTTTGAAATTATGGGTTATAGTGAAGCTGAAATTGAAGCTAGTGTGGGACATATGTTGGAAGCATTTAAACTAGGTACTCCTCCACATGGTGGCATTGCTCTTGGTCTTGACCGCCTAGTTATGATGTTAGCTGGAGAAAATTCACTCAAAGAAACAATTGCTTTTCCAATGAGTTCTTCTGGACACACTGCTATTATGGATGCTCCAAGTGAAGTTTCGGTGGAGCAACTAAAAGAGTTAGGTATTTCAATCACTCCTAATTTAGCTACAATGAAACAGTGAGAAAATTATTCTTTTTTTTAGTCTTTGTTTTTGTAGTTTCACTGATATGCACTATTTTTTTGTGGTTTTTTTATCCGCAGAAAACTGTCCAAAAATATCAACTGGAATTTTATGACTTAAATAATGTACCAGTTCTTAAAAGCAATCAATTTTTTTTGGACGATTTAACCCTAAGTGCTAGTTCTGTATATGCGATTGATTTGTCTTCTATGACTGTTCTTTATGAAAAAGACAGTCAAAAATCTTTATATCCAGCCTCAACCAGCAAAATGATGACTGCTTTAGTGGCTTTAGACACATTTTCTTTAGAAGAAGAATTAACAGTGGGTAAAGAAGCTACTGTTTCTGGCAATAAATTGTCTTTAAAAGAGGGAGATTTAATTTCAGTTAAAGATTTATTAGCCGCTTTACTTATTTTTTCTGCTAATGACAGTGCTTATGTTTTAGCCAACAATGATGATTTGGGAGCAGATAATTTTATTAAAAAAATGAATGAAAAAGCTCTCGATTTGGGTTTAAAACAAACTCATTTTGTCAATCCGGCTGGTTTTGATGAAGATGGACAGTTAAGTACAGCGAGGGATTTGAGCATTATTGCTAGAGAATTATTGCAACATGAACAACTCAAACAACTAGTAGCTACTCCTTATAAACAAATAATTGGTCAAAATTGGTCATACGATTTATATAACAGCAATCAGCTACTTGGACAAATTCAGGGTGTTTCTGGAGTGAAAACGGGGACAACAGAGTTAGCGGGTGAGGTTTTAGTAACTCTTATTGAACGAGATGGACATCAAATTTTAATTACTTTAATGAATAGTCAAGATCGTTATCAAGATACTAGTAAGCTTATTGCATGGATACTTAATAATTACGAGTGGAAAAGTTCCCTGTTAAGCAGTTAGAATATAAATATGCCAACCTCGGTAACAAAGAGTTCTGGTCCAAATTTAACTAATATTAATTATTTCGGTAGATTATTTGTTAAGTATGGTCTTGCTTTCCTTGTTTTTTTAATGGTAGGTAGAATTTTGTTAAATGCTTTTGTAAATTATTGGAAAGCAACTCATCCAGAGCCACCACCTCCACCAACAGTTGGATTTGGTATTTTGCCCAATTTAAAATTTCCTACACAAGATGAAAGTGATAAGCCAAAATCATATAGTTTAGAAATGGCTTATGGTTTACAAGAAATTACTGATCGTGCCAAAGTTTTTTTGGTTACTAAATCTACTGCCAATTTATTAGCAGATGAGAGAGTTAAGGCAATTGCTGCTAACTACGGTTTTATTTTTACCCCAGAAACAATTTCTGAAGAGACCTATCGTTTTACGAAGAATACTCCACTGGAAATGGGCTTGGAAATTAGTTCAGTAGACTTTACTTTTTCACTGCAAAGTAATTTCTTATCTAGACCAGACTTACTGACTAGTGGCGGTAAACTTCCAGAAGAGTTTGAAGCAGTGGAGCGAGTTAAAAAATTTATAAATTCCGCTGATTTAATGGGTGCTGATTTGGCTTCAGCTTCGGGAAAAGTGACGTTTTTAAAATCAATTGGTGGAGAATTAAAGACAGCTTTTTCTCTTTCAGAAGCAAATTTTTTACAGGTTGATTTAAATCGCAATCCAATAGATCAAATTTATAAAATTTACACCAATGAAGGAGAAAAAGGTGTTATTTCTGCCAAAATTACTTCCGCTTTTTCAGCTAATAATTCTATTGTTGAAATGGAATATTTTTATCGCCAAGTTGATTATCTCAACTTTGAAACATATCCACTTCGCACTTTGAAGTCTGCTTGGAATTTAGTGCAAGCTGGAGATGCCTACGTAATTAATGGTAAAAATATAGATGAAGCCATTGTTAGAGAAGTTGAGTTAGCCTATTACGATAGTTTTGAAGAGCAAAAATATCTGCAACCCATTTATGTTTTCAAAGGAGATAATAATTTCATGGCTTTTGTGCCGGCAATTAGTGCCACTTATTTAAACAGAAATTAAGGATTCTTATTAAGGTGATAAAATATAGATCATGATGAATCAGGTTCGCACTCGAATGGCCCCTAGTCCTACTGGAGAAATGCATGTTGGTAGCATGGCAACTCTACTTAAAAACTATGCTTTTGCTAAAAAGCATGGTGGACAATTTATTTTACGCATTGAAGATACGGATAAAGTCAGAGAAGTTGCTGGAGGAGTGGAAGCAATCCAAGCCATTATTAAGCGCTATGGTTTAGATTGGGATGAGGGTCCGGGAAAAGAAGGTGAATATGGTCCCTACATTCAATCAGCAAGACTAGATATTTATAAAAGAGAAGTTCAAAAATTAATTGATAATGATAAAGCTTATTATTGCTTTTGCTCTAAAGAGCGTTTGGCGGAGGTTAAAGAACAACAATTAGCCAATAAACAACCACCACATTATGATCGTCACTGCAGAAATCTGTCTAAAGAAGAAGCGCAAAAAAAAGTGGCCAATGGTGAAGAATATGTGATTCGTTTGAAAGTTCCAGAAAATCAAGAAATTGTTTTTACCGATTTATTGCGAGGTGAAATTACGTTTAATTCTAATTTAATTGATGATCAAGTTTTACTTAAATCTGATGGTTATCCTACTTATCATTTAGCAGTAGTAATTGATGACTATTTAATGAAGATTACTCATATTATGCGTGGAGAAGAATGGATTAGCTCCACACCCAAGCACGTTTTGCTTTATCAAGCTTTTGGTTGGAGTGTGCCTGTTTTTGCTCATATACCAGTGTTTTTAAACCCAGATGGTAAAGGAAAAATGAGTAAAAGAAAAGGCATGGTTTCTGCAGCCTCTTTTTTGGACAGAGGTTATTTGCCTGAAGCAATGCTTAACTTTTTTATGATTCTTGGTTGGGCTAAAAAAGATCAAGAAGAGGTTATGAGTTTAGATGAGTATATTAAGGAATTTGAACCTAGTGATTTAAGTAGCAATAGTGTGGCTTTCGATATTGTAAAATTAAATTGGTTAAATGGGGTTTATATTCGCAAGTTAAATCACGGACAATTAAAAGAAAAGATCAGGGCCTTTATTCCAGAAGATTTTCCAGAGGATAAAATAGATAAAGTTTTACCTTTAATTCATGAGCGTTTAGTTACTTTAGGTGATTTTGATCAATTGACTAAATTTTTTTATAAACCCATTGATTATTCAATGGATTTATTAATGAAAAAAGCCGATTCCATTGATTTAGTTAAAAAAGAATTAAAAGAAACTATCAGTTTAATAGAATCTTTATCTAACTGGTCTTTATTGGCTTTAGAAGAAGGCATTAGAAACTTACAAGAAATAAATAATTGGCATCGTGGACAATATTTTATGATGTTGCGTATTGCTATAACTGGTGAAAAAGCTACTCCACCTCTTTTTGATACAATGGAAGTTTTAGGTAAAGAGTTGCTTATTAGCCGTTTAGAAGATGCTATTAAAAAGTTAGTTTAAAAATATGACTGCCCGAGATAAATCACAACAAATTTTAGCCGGCATTGCTATGGCAGGACAAGTTGCTATGACCAGTCCTTTGCTTTCTAATACTTCCAATAATAATCAAGTTTTAGATGAAAAATCTCGCAAAGTTGCCTTAGATATTTCGGAACAAGAACATCAAGAAATCATTGCCAAATTAAGTTCTTACGTCAATTCCCCAGCAGGACATTTAGAAAGAGAAACAGAATTATATTTAGAACAGCAATTGTCGGAAATTTTAGGTTTTAAAGTAAGAACGCAGTTAGATGGTAACAGATTAAATCACAGCATTGGAATAATGGGTTCAGAACAGCACCTATTGCGTTTTCCAGGAGATCAAGTTCAGGATCACGATGCTTTTCAAGAAGCCGGAATGGCTTCAAACCGTGGCGCTTTTGGATGGTTTACAGAAAATGGTCAGTTAACTAAAGAAGCTATTTTGAGAGAAAAATACTATTTTGCAGTGCAATTAATGTATTTATCAGATTGGAATCAAAATCATCAAGAATTAAAACCATGGTATAAATTTCGTAAAATGATTGTGATCAATCCCGCAGAGCAAATAGCAGTAGTGGCAGTAATAGCCGATGCTGGGCCAGCAATGTGGGTTAAAAAACAATTTGGAGGTTCTCCAGAAGTAATTCGTGAAGGAAAAATTTGGAGCCCCAATAGTAAGGGCAAGGTAATGCTTTTGTTTGTAGATGATGAAGAAAACAAAATACCACTTGGTCCAATTTCTTTAGACTTTAAAACTATTTTAGCTCGCAACCAAAGCGAATCTTCTCCAAAAATTATATGATCAAAACAAATCTTTTTATAGGTTCTCGCTATCCAGTTGATCGTAAAAAAATTAAGTCAACTGTTGAAAGAGTACTTAGTGAACACAATATTAATAATGTTCAGGTTGATGTTTCTATAGTAGGAGCAAGAAAAATTACCACTCTTAATGAAAAACATCTAAAACATCAGGGTCCAACAGATGTTTTATCTTTTCCACAACATGATAAGGGACAATTAGAAGATATACCTTTTCCAGAGGGCGAATTAATTCATTTGGGAGACATAGTAATTAGTTTTCCAGAAGCAGTAAAAATGGCCAAAAGGTTTGGAAAGATGGTTGATCAACAAATTTGTTTTTATTTAGAACACGCTTTATTACACTTACTTGGCTATCATCACGACGATCACTAAAGTATAAAACTTCATAAATGTGATAAACTCTAGCTATGGCTTGGTATCGTTTATATCGTCCCAAAAAAATTCAGGATTTAAACATTGGTTCAGTGAGAGAATCTTTTGAACAAATGATGAATAACGGAAAAATTCCGCAATCTTTATTATTTGCTGGTCCCAAAGGAACAGGCAAAACTTCAGCCTCACGTATTTTAGGAGCTATGCTCAATGACACAGCCAATGCGGATTTAGTTGATTATCTTTTTTTTAAAAAATCAGCTCCTAAAAAAAATATTTTTCAAGAACCAGACGAAAAAAGCGATTTTGCCAAGAGAGTTTATGATGGCCATTCTTTTGTAGTACAAGAACTAGATGCTGCTTCTAATCGCAGAATTGACGACATTCGCTTGCTAAGAGAAAGAATCAATTTACCTCCATCTGAGGGCAAAATGATGGTTTATATATTGGACGAAGTGCACATGCTCACCAATGAAGCTTTCAATGCTTTACTTAAAATTTTAGAAGAACCACCAGCTCATGTTGTTTTTATTTTGGCCACCACAGAAATACATAAGATTCCAGCGACCATTGTTTCTCGTTGTAGTGTGATTAATTTTAGAAAAGCTACTCTTTTAGAAATCAAACAAGCTTTAAAACGAGTTCTTGAAGCAGAAAAAATTAAATTTATCGATGAAGACTTAGAAAAAATTGCCATTAGAGCTGATGGAAGTTTTCGCGATGGAGTCAAAATTTTAGAAATGGCTTGCAAGAATGGAAAGCTTGACCTCGAAATTATTAAAGATCTTTTGGCAAGTGATAATGAAACTCATATTAAAAATTTATTAAATTCAGTTATACAAAAAAATGAACAAGCCTTAATCAAAATTTTTGAAGAACTGCGTGACAATAATTACAACCAAAGAGATTTTTATAAAGATTTATTTGAATTTTTACACAAAGATTTATTAATAAATCTAAATATAGGTGTTGGTTCGGCTCATTATGCCTTAAAAATTGATCAATTTTTTCTTAAAGAAATTTTATCAATTGATCTTTATCAAGATACGCCTATTTCTTTTTTAGTTTTAGAATTGAAATTTTTAGAAATTATCGATCGATCTAAAAAAACAGAAGCACCTACACCTCATTCTCCAAAAGAAACTTCTAATAATCAAACAAGATCAGAAACAACTGATAGTAAAAAAAAAATTCAAAAAATTGATTTAGATCCTAATGAATTTTGGCAAAAATTAATTCAAAACTTTGCTCCTAATAATTTTTCTCTTTTAACATTACTAAAATCATGTAAATTAGATAGTTTTGGTGAGGGAATCGCAAAAGTTTTTGTTTATTATGCTTTTCATAAAGAACAATTAGAACAAAATAAAAATAGAGAATTATTAAATCAGGCAGTGAAAGAATTAATAGGCACTGATGTACAATTTGATTTTGTTTTACAAGAAACTAGTAACTTAGCAGATCCACAAATATCTGAACCTGATTTGATACTTGCAGCCAAAGATTCTTTGTTATAATCGATATTAGTTTTATTCTTTGTATATAAATTAAAAGGAAAAATCATATGGCTGGAAATTTCATGAGTCAACTTGGAGATTTAAATAAGTTGCGCAAACAAGCAAAACAAATGCAACAAGAATTAGCTGCAGAGGAGATTGTAGTGGAGCGTGGTGACATAGTAGTAAAGATTACTGGTGGTCAAGAAGTTAAAGACATTTCTGTTCAGGGTATTCACAGTGACGAGTTAGTTAAAACTTTGAATGAAGCTATTAAAAAGTCTCAAGAAGTGGCTGCTAAAAAACTTCAAGGTATGACTGGTGGCCTAGGTTCTTTACTTGGTAAATAAATTATTCATGCAAATCTTTATTGCTAGCTCTAATCAAGGTAAAATTAGAGAAATTCGTGCGATTATTCAAGATAAAAATCTTGATTTACTAAGCGTTTTAGATACAGACAAATTAAAAAAAATAAACATTATAATTCCCGAATCTTTTGATGTGGAAGAGAATGGTCAAACTTTTAAAGAAAATGCTTTATTAAAAGCTCGTGCTTATGCAGAATTAACAAATTTGCCCACCATTGCCGATGATTCAGGTTTAGAAGTAGAAGTGCTTGATGGATTTCCCTCGGTAAATTCCAATCGTTGGTTTGTAGGCAGTACACACGAGCGCAATTTAGCACTCTTAGAAAAAATGCAAAACGCAAGTAATCGTCGAGCCAGATTCTATAGTGTTATTTGTTTCTTTGACCCAAAAACTCAACAAGCACAATTTTTTGACGGAGAAATAAAAGGTGAAATAGCCTCTGAACCTAGGGGCAACAAGATTGAAGGTTTTGGTTATGATCCAATCTTCATTCCAAAGGGATTCTTGCAGAGTTTTTCAGAATTAGGGGTAGAATTTAAGAACACTATTTCGCATCGTCGTCAGGCATTAACTAAGCTAAGCCAATTTGTTTTTCAAGGTAAACATCTTGTACAGCCTGAATAATAGTAACGCCTTCATTCATTGGTCTTTTAAAAGCTTTGCGACCCATAATCAAACCAGCGCCACCAGCTCTTTTATTTATGACGGCAGTTTTAATGGCTTCTTTTAGATCTGTTTGATAATTTCCATCCTGGTTACTTTCACCTCCAGAATTAATGAGACTAATTTTTCCGGCATAACAATTCATAACTTGTAGTCTCACCATATCGATGGGATTTTCAGTACTTAAATTTTCATACATTTCTTTGTTTTCTTTACCAAATTTAAATTTACGGAAAGCGCCATCATTTTCAGGCATTTTTTGTTTAATAATATCTGCTTCAATAGTTACTCCCAAACGATTGGCATAAGCAGTAATATCTGCAGAGCTTTCGTAGTTGCCGTCTTTATCTGTCCAGGCTGGATTACGTGGATAACACCATAGAATAGTTGCTAAACCCAATTGATGAGCTTCGTAGAAAGCTTTGGCAATTTCCACAATTTGACGATTTGATTGACTAGAACCAAAATAAATTGTCGCCCCAATCGCCACCGCTCCCATATCATAAGCTTGTTTGACTTGAGCAAATAGAACCTGATCCCATTTATTTGGATAAGTTAACAATTCATTGTGATTAATTTTGACGATGAAAGGAATTTTATCGGCATATTTTTTACTTACCAAACCTAACGCTCCCAATGTGGAAGCAATGCCACTACACTCCGCTTCTAAAGCAAGCTTGACGATATTTTCTGGATCAAAATACAGAGGATTTTTATAAAAAGAATAAGAAGCATTGTGTTCAATATCTTGATCAACTGGCAAAATTGACAGATAGCCGGTGTGAGCTAAACGACCATGACCATAAAGTGTTTCTAAATTATTGATAACTTTATCGTTACGATCTGAATTACCAAAAACATATTGCACATGATCACTTTTGGGGAAAAGAATTAATTCTTTTGGCAACAATTTACATTGATGAGCCAACAAATATTTGGCTTCATCACCCAACAAGTCAATTATGTCCTGATAAGTCATTTTTTAGTTGATTTTGTTTTTTTAGCAATAATTTTATTTGGTAGATAATCACTTCTTAATTCATAAAGAACATAGAGACTGATTAGTAATCCAAGTAACAATCCAAAAATACCGCTATTGAGAAAAATTACACTGATGATATTCATCAATAACTCTAAAATAGTTAAACCAAGTAAGGCTAACCAACCTTCCATTTTTTTATCTTTTAATGGTTGATAGGCGACTATTGAAATGATACCAGCCACTATTTGCAAAAAGCCAATAACATAAAAATATGCTGATGGAATATTTGACCATAAATTAAGAACGTTATAAAAATTCTTAAAACCAAAAATGCTACGTAAACCACCACTGACTAAAAACAAACCAGAAATTAGTATTAAATAGGGAGCAATTTTTACCAAAATTTCTGTCACTTTTTTTGGCAAATGTGGAGCATTTTCAAAAATTTTTAAAAGCTCGCTGTCGAGTTTTTTTAACATCGGGTGGGAGAAAACAGAAATAATTTTTTGCATTAAATTATATTAGCATAAATGCTAAGATGAATACATCATGAAAGAAGATTTTTACAATTTATCTGTCAGAGAAAGTCTTGAATTTTTAAACAGCGATACTAACGGACTGAGTGAGAAAGAAGCTGATTTACGTTTACAGAAATATGGTAGAAATCAGTTAAAAAAAACTAGGCAATTTTTGGCTCTTAGGGTTTTTTTCAATCAATTTAAAAGTTTATTAATAATTATTTTAATCCTAGCCATGACGTTATCAATTTTTTTGGGTGAAAAAATTGATGCCATCGCTATTTTTGTTGTAATTATTCTTAATACCATTTTGGGTTTCATTGAAGAATATAAGGCAGAAAAATCGATTGATTCATTAAAACAATTAGAAACTCTGCAAGTTCTTGTTTTGCGCGATGGAATTGAAAAATTAATCGATCCATCTCTGCTGATTAAAGGCGATATTTTAATTCTCAATGAAGGAGAAAAAATTCCTGCTGATTGTAGAGTTTTAGAAGCTTTTTCATTAGAAGTAGACGAATCAATGCTCACCGGAGAATCACAACCAGTAGTTAAAGTAGCTGATAAATTAAATCTTGATTTAGGGGTGACTGATAGAAAAAATATGCTTTATTCTTCATGCTTGATTACTAGAGGTAAAGCTAAGGCTTTGGTAGTGGCAACGGGCATGGAGACACAAATTGGCCAAATAGCCACACAAATTCAAGCAGTTAAAGAAGAATTAACTCCTTTGCAAAAAACCCTTGATCATCTTGGTAAAAACGTAGCAGTTTTGGCTATCTTGTTATCTATTCCTGTTTTATTAGTTACTTTTTTTCGCGGAGAAGATCTATTTGAAACACTCATGATGGGGGTTTCTTTAGCGGTTTCAAGCATTCCAGAAGGTTTACCCATTGTGGTTACTGTGGCTTTAGCTTTAGGAGTTAAAAGAATGGTGGCAGTGAATGTTTTAACTAAAAAATTACCCGCAGTTGAATCATTGGGAGGAATAGATGTAATTTGTTCAGATAAAACCGGCACGATTACTAAAAACCAAATGGAAGTAGCAGATTTGTTTATGCTAAGTTCTTCTGCAAGCAGTTTAGCTTTAGAAGCAGTTTTATGTAGCGATGCTAAATTAGATCATGGAGATCCAACTGAGCGTGCTTTAGTAAGTTTTCTACAAAAATATCCTGAACAAGAAAAGAATCTGGAAAGATATCGAAGAACCGCTGAAATTCCTTTTTCTAGTGAACATAAATATATGGCAGTTACTGTTAAAAATGGTGCCAAAATCAAAACTATTATTAAAGGAGCTCCAGAAATTATTTTACAATTTTGTAAAATCGATAAGAAATCTAAAGAAATAATCTTACGAGCTAATGACGATTTTACTAAAAAAGGTTTAAGAGTATTGGCGGTTATTTCTAAAATCACAACGAAAACAGATGATTTTGATCAATTAAAAAACTTCACTTTTTCAGGTTTATTAGCTTTGCAAGATCCTCCCAGAGAGCAAGTTAAAGCATCTATTTTAAAATGTCAAAAAGCAGGTGTCAGGGTCATTATGATTACTGGAGATCATAAAAATACGGCTTTATCTGTTGCTAGAGAAATAGGTCTAAATGCAGAATTAGCTTACACTGGTCAAGAATTGGATCAAATGAATCAATTAGAATTGAATAAAGCAGTTAAAATTTGCCAAATTTTTGCTAGAGTTTCGCCACAAAATAAAGTCCAAATTCTTGATGCATTGCAAAAACAAGGTTTGCAAGTGGCGATGACAGGAGACGGAGTTAATGATGCTCCGGCTTTAAAAAAGGCCGATGTAGGAATAGTAGTTGGTTCAGGAACGGCACTTAGTAAAGATATCGCCGACATGATTTTGTTAAGTGATGACTTTTCTAATATAGTAGATGGAATTGAAGAAGGAAGACACATTTTTTTTAATATTAAAAAATTTGTTAGATTTTTACTTAGTGCCAATTTTGATGAAATTCTTTGTATAGCAACTTCAATTATGTTTTCTTTACCATTGACTTTTATACCAATACAAATTTTGTGGTTAAATTTAGTTACCGACACTTTTCCAGCTTTAGCTTTAAGTAATGACACAGCTGACCGATTTTTGATGACGCAAAAACCATATACGGCTAAAAAAGAAGTGATTCGCGGAGTAATTTCTTATGCAGCGATAGCAGGTTTTTTTGGTTATTTAATTACTTTTTCTACTTTTTTAATTGCTTTGTTTGTGATGAATAGTGGTGAAATTTATGCTCGCACCATGAGTTTTTCGGCAATGATTTTCTTTGAATTGTTTTTGGTTTTTTCTATTAGATCAGAAGAAAGTGCTTTTAAAACTAATCCATTTTCTAACAAGTTTTTAATACTTTCTGTATTTTTTGCTTTTGCTTTACAAATGTTAGCGATTTATCATCCATTTTTTCAGAGCTTTTTAAAGACCACAAGTTTACATCCAACTGATTTGATTTGGCTTTTATTGTGGTCTAGCTGTGGCTTTGTATTCATGGAATTGTATAAAAAAATTAAAAATTTACGTTGAATGCTTTTATTATTGTCACAAAAAAACACACCAATGTTATAATTTTCCCATATGAAAATAGCAAAATGGATATTTATAGTTTTGGTGATGATAGCAATTGCTTTTGTGGTTTTTAATTTAAAAAATAAACCCCAAGCCATAGAACAAACATCTCTACCAATTGTTAAAGATCAACCAACTTTTTTAATAGATGGATATCCAATTGATAAAGTACCCTTGTATAAATTAAGTAAAGTCAGTTCCAATAAAATATTTGTAAATACTGATCCAAAGAATTCATCTGAGTTTGATGAAAATAATTTTGCCTATTTTAATGTTGTGTTTGACACTAGTGCCAGTCAAGAGGAATTTTTTAATTATTATAAAAACTTGTTTGACAACTTAATAGCAGATGAATCTGAAGATAAACAAATGGTTAAAGGACAAATTGGTGAATATAGAGTTTCAGTGGCACATTATGGATCGGGAAACACAGCCTATGTGCAGGTCCATTTTCCCAATTACAACGAAGAAAAAGTCAATAAATACTTTCAAGAATTTCCTGATATTTTAAAAATTAATTCAAACCTCATCGAACACGAAAAATCCTATGGCTTACTAAATCAAAAAAACGGAGAAATAGAATTTACAAAATATTTTACTGTCATTGACAGTGGTGACAAAGACAATGATGGTAAAGATGACGTAGATGAATTTTTAGTTTTAAAAGAGGAGTATCAAAAGCAATATGAAGATAAACCAGAATATTCGTTTGATGAAAAAAGTGGTCTTATGAAATGGAGAGATGGAGATTTTGAATCAACTCTTTCATTTTCTAAGAATCATGGCAGATTATATTTGATGTTAAGAAAAAAAATCTGATTCAAAGTATAAAAAAAGAGTGGATAAATCCACTCTTTTTTACTTTGTGACCCCATGGGGAATCGAACCCCAGTTATCGGGATGAGAACCCGATGTCCTAACCGCTAGACGATAGGGCCGGTCCAGAGATTATATCAAATTTGCTTTAATTATGTAAACGTTACACTTCTTGTAATTTGTGTGTTCAATAATTTAATTAATGATTTTGATATTGTTTTTATTAAGTATATTTTTTTTATTTAAACCAGCTTCAGTTGAAGGATTTACACATCAATTTATTTTAAAAGATAATACTATTAATTTTGATTTTGCTAAGATAGAAACAATTGCTATTCCATCAATTGAATCTTCAAAAACTCACGACGTTTTATCTTTTGATTTTAGAGTTCGAACGCAAGAAGATTTGCCAACAGATATCCCTCTTTTTATTGTAGCTTTTAATCAAGAAATTATTTTTTATGTTGATGCTAGCGCAATCGATGAAAATTTTCATAAAGTTGAAATTGATTTAAAAGATTTTGTTTCAACTCATGCTAATCAATTGCCAATTTTTTATCAAAATAATGTCATAAAAAATTTAAATTTAGAAATAATTAATGTAAATTTGATTGATTCATTAACTCAAAATAAATCTTCAGTTAAAATTGACGATTTAAATATTATTAAAGAACGCGATGATTCTTTGACTGTCATTTTTTCTGTAAAAGAAGCAAGCAAGAATTTGCACTCATATGAACTTTTTTGTCTTAATCAAAAACAGGAAATTATCAATTCAATTGAGTTAAATCAAAAAGATAATTTTTTGTGGCCAGAATATTCTTTTATTAAATTCATTACTAATCAAAAAAACGAACTAATTTTTCATTTGGCAGAATTTCATTGTGATGGCGATCTTTATGTAATTGGAGATGATGATTTTATGTCGAATAAAATTTCAATTATTGAAGTAGAAGATTTATGAAAAAAATTAAATTAGATTGTTTTATTACAAATGAATCTTGTCAAATAACTTCTTTAGATAAATCTATTAAAATTGATAACCCTCTAGAAAAAGAGTTCAATTTAGAAATTTACAATCATGGAACAACTAATTGTGCTGTACAAATAAAAACAACTAATTTTTCTGTTAATGATGATTTAAATTTTGCAAATTTAACGATTAGTAATTCTAAGCAGACGCTTTTTAAAGATAATTTACAGACTTTTAAAGAAACAGGAATTTCTTTAGGTTCTGTTATGGCTAATTCATCTGTTAATTATCTTTTTTCTATGGATTTATTAAATCTTCTTTTAGAAAACAAAAAATTTATATTTGATTTTGATTTAATTTTTGATTTTACTTGTGAAGATGTATTAGAAAAAACAGATCAAATACAGCAAAAAATTGATTCAAACAACCAATTAAAAGAAACAAGTGTTTTATCAGCGAACGATACAATTAAAGAAAACACTGATTCAAACAATTTTTTATTTAAATCTCCTTCATTTTTTTTATTATTGTCGATCTTGTTTGTCATAATCTTTTTTGTCATAATGAAATTCATTCATGAGCAAAAAAAGAAGAAACGCAAGTAAACCGTGGATTGATTTTAATCATTTATTTAGACCACAAGCATCTAATAAATATCGATCTAAATTGTTGCATCCGCAATCCTTACTGATCTTGTCTTTTGTCTTGTTAGCTTTTTTTTCTTTATTTAATGCTCTGAGATTTTTTCCAAGCTTAGCAGACAAAGTTTTAGGTTCTGATTCCAACATTAATATAAGCAGTTTGTTGGATAATACTAATGAAGAACGACAAAAAATGGGCCTGTCTAGTTTAGTGCTTAATGAAGAATTGAATCAAGCAGCCTTAGCTAAGGCACAAGACATGTTTAATGATCAATATTGGGCTCACGTTGCTCCAGATGGCAAACAGGCTTGGGATTTTATTAAAGAAGCTAAATATGCATATAAATACGCTGGAGAAAATTTAGCCAGAGATTTTAATAACAGCGATGAAGTGGTTAAAGCATGGATGAACTCTCCTTCACATTATGAAAATATAGCTAATAAAGATTTTACACAAATGGGTTTAGCGGTAGTGACGGATAATTTAAAAGGTTTTGAAACAACCATAGTTGTTCAGCTTTTTGCGGTGCCATCTTCAGTGTCTTTGAAAAGCGGTGATAATAAAGAGTTTTTATTACCAAAGACAGCCGAGACAACAAAGGATGGAGTAGAACCGATGGTGGCTGGAGAAAAAAATATTAACACCGATTTGGTTTTTTCCAAACTCAATCTAACTCGAACCTTTTTTTTAATAGTGGTCCTGTTGATTATTCTTACTTTAATATATGATTCTTTTGTTGCCTCAAGCAAAAAATACCAGAGGTTGGTTGGACAAAATTTTGCACACATAACATTGTTACTCACAGTAGCTTTTCTATTAGTTTTATTTAAAGGAGGAGTAGTTTTGCCATGAAAGGTTTTTTAAGAAAAAATAAATTAGCTTATTTAATTTTATTTATCTTATTGGTTTCTTTTGTATTTTTATTTATGCAAGCTTGGCCAAATAAGCAACTACAGCGTTACATAGCGCTAATTTTTGGGGCTTCATATTTTTTTTGGGGAGTAATTTCTCATACTAAAAGTAAAAAAATAAATAGTGAAATTATCTTTGAATATTTATCAATTTCGATGTTGGCTACACTTATTATTGTTTTGATTACTTTATAATAATGTCTTGCTTTTAAAAAAGGAGCGTGTTAGTTTTGATTAGTCAAAAAGAAAGGTCATATGGAAAATAAAGAAATGAAGGGAATTATTTTGGCAGGAGGAGCAGGAACTCGTTTATATCCTTTGACAAAAGTAACTAGTAAACAGCTTTTGCCCGTATATAACAAGCCAATGATTCATTATCCACTGGAAACTTTAATTAAAGCTGGTATTAAGGATATTTTAATTATTGTTGCTCCGGATCATGCCGGAGATTTTTTGAAATGTTTAGGTAGTGGTAAAGAATATGGTTGCCATTTTACTTATGAGATTCAAGATAAGCCAGAAGGCATTGCTCAAGCTTTTATTATAGGTGAGGATTTTATTGATAATGATAATGTAACTTTAATTTTAGGTGACAATCTATACGAAGATGATTTTTCTGAAGCAATCAAAACTTTTAGAGAAGGTGGCAGAATTTTTGCTAAAAAAGTTGTTGACCCTCAACGTTTTGGTGTAGTGGAGTTTGACGAAAATAATAAAGCAATTTCTATTGAAGAAAAACCCAAAGTGCCTAAATCTGATTATTCAGTAACCGGTCTTTATATTTATGATTCAACTGTAGTGCAAAAAGTTAAAAATTTGCCTTTTTCAGATCGTGGTGAATTGGAGATTACTGATGTAAATAATCTTTATTTACAAGAAGGCAAATTAGACGTAGCTTTTGTTGAGGGAAAATGGTTTGATACGGGGACTTTTGAATCGATGCATGAGGCAATTTCTTTTGCAAGAGATCGCCACCTAGCCAAAGAAGCTAGCTCACTGTAAAATGATTTTATGAAAAGATTGCTCTTTTGTTTTTTGAGTTTTTTTCTCTTGATTTCTCCTGTTTATGCTCAAGATCAAGCAGTAACAGAAACAACTGAAAGTACTGTTTTGAAAACGGACATGATTTGGGAAAAAGAAAGATTGGATGAAGAAATAGCCACTTTAAAAGCAACCTACCAATCTCAATTAGAGAATTATTTATATCAGGATAAACTTTATAGAATTGCTTACGATCAATATAAACAATTACAAACTTTGGTTTCTATTGAAGATTTAACACAAAAAGCTAAAACTCTTGGTTTATCTAGGGATGAGGTTTTAATTAGTTATTTAGATTTGCTCAGATTGAATTTAATAGCGACAGAAGGCATTGAGTTGTCATTGAAAAGTAAATATTTAAGTCAATTGGAATCTACCATTGTTTATTTAAAAGAACATCAAGAAAATCTGAAAAATTTAAATGAAAGGGAGCCAGTCTCGCTTTCTTTAAGCACATTTGCAAATGATCAAAAAAATTTAAATAAGCAGGCCAAGGAAGTGTTGGTGTTGTTGGCGATTGGCAATTTACAAATGATTTATGACAAATCTGTTGTTTTAAAGAAAGACATAGATGTGTATTTAGGAGATCAGGGAACTTTAGAATTGCCTACAATTAGTAGAGCCAGCGATGAAACA
>Ga0209717_1000310_pt1 | contig 62071 bp, 53 predicted proteins | sample AD_UKC048_MetaG_FD_184418 | JGI IMG/M metagenome (GOLD analysis project Ga0209717, IMG submission 184418) | Active sludge microbial communities of municipal wastewater-treating anaerobic digesters from USA - AD_UKC048_MetaG (SPAdes) (version 2) | ecosystem: Engineered > Bioreactor > Anaerobic >...
GAAAGATTAGAAGAACTAAAAAAAATGTATAATCCAGATAAAGTAACACATGCAATAATTGAATTTGTAGATATTGCAGGTCTTGTTAAAGGAGCTAGTAAGGGAGAAGGTTTAGGTAATAAGTTTTTATCTCATATTAGAGAAGTTGAAGCAATTGCACATGTTGTTAGATGTTTTGAAGATCCAAATGTAATTCATGTTGATGGGAATATTGATTCTTTAAGAGATATTGAAACTATTAATTTTGAATTAATTTTTGCTGATATAGAAACTATTGATAAAAGGCTTGAAAGAGCTAAAAAAACGCTGAAATCAGACAAAAAATGTCAATTTGAAATTGAAGTACTGGAAAAGATAAAAAAAGTTTTAGAACAAGGTAAATCTGCTAGAACAATAGAATTAAATGATGAAGAAAAAGACCTTATAAAAGATTGTTTGTTATTAACAATGAAACCAATAATGTATATAGCAAATGTTTCAGAAGAACAACTAAATGATATAGAAAACGATGAAAAAGTAAAAAAAGTTAGACAATTTGCAAGTGAAGAAAATGCAGCAATAATTCCATTATGTGTTAAAATAGAAGAAGAATTAGCAATGCTAGAAGGTACTGATAAAATAGAAATGTTAGAAGCTCTTAATTTAAAAGAATCGGGATTAGATAAAGTAGTAAGAACAAGTTACGATTTGTTGGGGCTTATGTCTTTTTTAACAGCCGGAGAACCTGAAGTAAGAGCATGGACAATAAAAAAAGGAACAAAGGCTCCTCAAGCTGCAGGAAAAATACATTCAGATATAGAAAGAGGTTTTATTAGAGCAGAAATTGTATCATATACTGATTTAATAAGAGAAGGGTCTTTAAATGCAGCAAAAGAAAAAGGTTTGCTACGTTCTGAAGGAAAAGAATATATTATGAAAGATGGAGATATTGTTTTATTTAGATTTAATGTGTAATGCAAAATAATTAGTTGCAAAATATATCATAAAGAAAAATACTAATGTAATTTTGGAAGGTAAATTCAATTTATAAATTTTATATATAATATTAAAAAAATATTGACTTAAAAAAATATTAAGTATAAAATTAGTATAGATAATTTTAAAGTATTTTTATATTTATTTAGGTTATTATAAAAGTAAGTTTCAAAAGAAAAAGGAGAGATACGTATGAAAAAAATATTGATGGTAAGTATGTTAGTTTTAATACTATTAACTAATTTAACTACATTTGTGAGGGCATCTGATGTAATAGACATAAATGATTTCGAAACTATAGAAAATGGAAATCCTACACCTCAACCAAATCCTCAACCAAATCCTCAAACAGAAGGAACAGAACAGACAGAACAAACAGATAAAACAGTAGCAAAAACGCAAAATCCTCAAACAGGAATAAAAGAAGAAGCACCAATAGTAATTGCAACAATAATAGGAATAGGTATTGCTGTATATGCTGGAAGAAAAATAAAAAAATATAGTTATTAAAAAATAAAGACGGAAAAATCATTATATTCCGTCTTTTTTATTGATTTTTTTGTGTAGTATATGATAGAATAAAAAATATAAATTTAATAAAAGGAGTGTACCTATATGTCACAATTAAAATACAAACGTGTATTACTAAAACTAAGTGGAGAAGCATTAGCAGGTGAAGAAAAAACAGGGATTTCACCTGTTGTATTAGACAGAATTACTGATGAAATTAAGAACCTAATGGATTTAGGAGTAGAAGTGTCTATAGTTGTTGGAGGTGGGAATTTTTGGAGAGGTAAATATGGACACAATATGGAAAAAACAACCTCAGATTATATGGGAATGCTCGCAACAACAATTAATTCTCTTGCATTACAAGATGCATTAGAATCAAAAGGTGTATTTACAAGAGTTCAAACAGCAATAGAGATGAGAGAGATTGCAGAACCGTATATTAAAAGAAAAGCAACAAAACATCTAGAAAAAGGTAGAGCTGTAATTTTTGCATGTGGAACAGGACATCCTTTTTTTACAACAGATACAGCGGCAGCTTTAAGAGCAGCAGAAACAGATTCTGAGGTTATATTAGTTGCAAAAACAATTGATGGAGTTTATTCAGCTGATCCTAAAACAGATCCTAATGCAATAAAATATGATGAAATAACATATTTAGATATATTAAATAAAGACTTAAAAGTTATGGACTCAACAGCTACTTCACTATGCAAAGATAACAATATACCTTTAATAGTTTTTGCAATGAATGAGCCAGGCAATATGATTAGAGTTGTAAAAGGAGAAGCAGTAGGAACATTGATACAATAAAAAGAAAATTTAGAAAAAATTAGAACATGAATTAAAAATATAATTTAAACAAGAATAAAAAACAAACTTAGACAATAATTGAAAACAATTTTTGGATTTTTGATGAACATACAGAATTATATTAAATAATAATCATTAATAAAAATATGCAAAAATTTAAGTTCAATTATAGAGCTAATAAAATAATTTAAAGGAGAGAAAAAATGGATTATAGTATAATAGAAGAAAAAATGGGTAAAACAGTAAGTGTTTTTGAGCAAGATTTATCAGAAATAAGAGCAGGTCGCGCTAATCCTGCTATATTAAACAAATTGCAAATTAATTATTATGGCGTACCAACACCAATTAATCAAGTTGCAGGAATATCAGTTCCAGAAGCAAGAATGATTGTAATACAACCTTGGGATGGAAGTATTTTAAAAGAAATAGAAAAAGAAATACTAAAATCAGATATAGGATTAAATCCTAATAATGATGGAAAAGTAATAAGATTAAATTTCCCTGAATTAACAGAAGATAGAAGAAAAGATATAGTAAAAGAAATAAAAAAACTAGCTGAAGAATCAAGAGTTGCTGTTAGAGCAATAAGAAGAGATGGAATTGATGAATTTAGAAAAAAACAAAAAGATAGCATAATAACAGAAGATGAATTGAAATCTGCTGAAGAATCAATTCAAAAATTAACTGATAAATATATAGAAAAAGTAGATAAATTATTAGAAAATAAAGAAAAAGAAGTTATGAGTGTATAATTTTTCAATTTAGAGAAGAAAGAAAAAGAAGTTATGAGTGTATAATTTTTTAATTTAGACAAGAAAGAAAAAGAATTTATGAGTATATAGTTTTAAAAAAATGTAAATTATAATATTATTTATTAAAAAATAAATGCTTTGAATATAGTGGAAGGAATATTAAAATGGATTTTATAAATGAATTAAATAATAAAATAGAATTAATAAATAATGAATTAATAAGCTATTTTAAAAAAGATGACTGTCCAGAAAAAATACTTAATCAATCAATGGAATATAGTTTAATGGCTGGTGGTAAAAGAATAAGGCCTATTTTAATTATTTCATCATATAGTTTGTTTAATAATAATATAGAAAAATGCATGAAATTTGCTATAGCAATGGAGATGGTTCACACTTTTTCCCTTATTCATGATGATTTACCTGGAATTGATAATGATGATTTTAGAAGAGGAAAATTAACAAATCATAAAAAATTTAACGAGGCAACTGCAATACTAGCAGGAGATTCATTACTTAATAACGCATTTGGAATAATAATTAAAGAACTTATAAAAAGTTCTGGTTCTGAAAGAGAAAAAATTATTAAAGCACTAGAAGAATTTTCGTATGGAATAGATCGTATGATAGCCGGAGAATATGTAGATACTGAGTATGAAGGAAAAGAAATCGCAAATGATTATCTTGAATATATGCATAAAAATAAAACAGGTGCATTAATTGTTGCAAGTATAAAAATTGGTGCTATACTAGGTGGAGCAAATGAGATAGAACTCGATAATCTAACCAATTATGCGGAAAAAATAGGTTTGGCTTTTCAGATAAAAGATGACATACTTTCTGAAATTGGTGATGAAAAAATAATGGGAAAACCAGTGGGCAATGATAGAGAAAGAGGAAAATGTACATATGTTACAAAATATGGACTAGAAGAATCAACAAAAATGCTTAATCAAATAACAAAACAAGCACTAAGTAATTTAGAAATATTTGGAGAAAAGGCTGATTTTTTAAAAGAATTGGCTCGATACATAGAAAATAGAAAGAAATAATTTTAGGGGAGAAAAATGATGGAAGAGTTAAATGAAAATATTCCTAAGCATATTGCTATAATAATGGATGGAAACAGAAGATGGGCAAAAGAAAAAGGTTTAAAAGCATCTGAAGGGCACAAGGAAGGTGCAAAAACATTAGAAAAAATTGCTAAATATTGTAGTGATGTGGGAATTAAATATTTAACTGTATATGCATTTTCAACTGAAAATTGGAAAAGAACTGAAGAAGAAGTTGGTGCTCTTATGATTTTGTTGAAAAATTATTTAACAAAATTTTCAAAAGATGCTAATAAAGAAAATATTAAAATTAATGTTTTTGGTGATATAAGTAGTTTGGAAAAGAGTCTTCAAGTAAGTATAAATGATGCCATAGAAAGAACAAAAAACAATACAGGAATGATAGTAAATGTTGCGTTAAATTATGGTGGCAGAGCTGAAATGACTAATGCTGTAAAACTAATCACCCAAAAAGTAGAATCAGGTGAACTTAGTTCTAAAGATATTAATGATAGTATAATTGAAAAATATTTATATACATCAGGACAACCAGACCCAGATTTATTAATAAGGCCAGGAGGAGAGTTAAGAATTAGTAATTTTTTACCTTGGCAGCTTGTATATTCAGAGTTTTGGTTTCCAGAAATATACTGGCCAGATTTTAAAGAATCTGATATAGATGAAGCTATTAAAATATTCCAAAGTAGAAATAGAAAATTTGGAGGAAAATGATTAAAAAATACAAAAGAGCGTTATAAACGTATTATAAAGATAAAATTGGAGGAAAATTATAAATATGAAGATTGATAGACTAATGACAGGATTAATAGGATTCCCAATTGTTGCAGCAGTTTTGATATTTGGAAATGTATATCTTATAGATGCAACATTTGCAATAGTCGCAATGTTAAGTATACATGAATACTTTGCAGCATTTAAGAATAAAGCAAAACCTATAACATGGATTGGGTATATATGTTGTATATTAATTGCTTTTATACATTTAATTCCTAAATATCATATACTTACAGCAATTGGAACTATTATTCCTTTGTTATTACTAATTTTGTTTTTGCAAGTTATTATAACAAACATGAAAACAACAGTATTAGATGCAATAATAACTTTTTTTGGAGTTAGCTATATAGCACTTTTTATTTCCTTTATTCCATTATTAATGGCTGGAAATAATGGCAAATTATTAGTTTGGTATATATTATTTGCAGCATGGGGAACAGATACTTTTGCATATATAGTTGGAAGTAAATTCGGAAAACATAAATTTAGTCTAATTAGTCCTAAAAAATCTATTGAAGGATGTATAGGTGGAACAATAGCAGCAATAATTATTATACTAATTTATACATGGGTTTTAAATACATATTATGGAATGAATATTAATTATATTTATATTTCTATTGTAGGATTAATACTTAGCCTTATAGGTCAAATAGGTGATTTCGCAGCATCTACAATTAAAAGATTTGTTGAAATAAAGGATTTTAGTAATTTATTTCCAGGCCATGGAGGAATGTTAGATAGAATAGATAGTGTGATTTTTATTGCACCATTTGCATATTTTTTATTAATGATTATTATTTAATTTAATATGGAGGTAAAATGATAAATTTTATTTTAAGCGCATTTAAAATAATTATATTACTTGGAACATTGGTATTTATTCATGAGTTGGGTCATTTTGCAGCAGCAAAATTATTTAGAATAAAAGTTAATGAATTTGCTATTGGATTTGGACCAGTAATATTAAAAAAACAAGGAAAACAGACAAAATATGCTTTAAGACTAATTCCTTTAGGTGGTTTTGTAAGTATGGAAGGTGAAGAAGAACGCTCTGCAAATGAGGGTTCTTTTAGTGAGGCAGGAATAATAAAAAGAATAATTGTAATATCAGCTGGTGGAATTGTAAATATAATATTTGCTATAATAATATATTTTTTATTAGTATGGCGTTTTAATGATATTGGTATTGCTTTTATAGCTATTAAAGATTTTGTTGTTTCTATATTTACTAGTCTAAAAATGATGATTCTAGGAGGGTTGTCTGCGCAGCAAATGATGGGACCGGTTGGTATTTCTAATGTGGTATCTAAAACAAATGGTATTGTAGACTTTTTATATATATTATCCTTAATTTCACTTTCATTAGGAGTAACAAATTTGATGCCTTTTCCACCATTAGATGGTGGTAAAATTGTTTTGTTAATAATTGAAGCAATTCGTAAAAAACCCTTAAATGAAAAAATTGAACTATATTTGCAAATGGGAGGGTTTTCACTATTAATTTTATTGTCATTATATATAACATATAATGATGTTATAAGAATAATATAAAATAGATTTTAAGAAAGGAAGTAAAATTAAAATGAGCGACAATACAGAAAAAACAGTACGAGACATATTTAGTGATTACACAGAACAGTCTAATTTGCTAGACGCTCAAATAAAAAATATAAATTTATACAGAAAAACTAATAAGCTTGAAATAGATATAATTAGTAATGAAATTATAGCAGTAAGAGATTATGCATATTTTGAAAAATTTTTAAAAGATAGATTTAAACTAGAACAAATAGTTTTAAGAATTAATTACATAAAAGAAATTGAACTAAATATTGAAAATGTTTGGGAGGATACTTTAAAATATTTAACTTATAAATATCCATTAACAAAAGCAATATTAAAAGATTCTAAAATTAAACTTAATGGAAATGTAATAGAATTATTATTAGCATATAGAGGTTTAGATATATTAAGTGGAAGAAATATGGAAGAAATTTTTTCCCAGACATTGGAGAATATATATAATAGAAATTATAAAATTAATTTTTCAGAAAGCTTTTCTGCAGAAAAAGAAAAATCATATAGAGAACAAGTTGAACTTCTGGAAAAACAGGCAATTATGGATGTTAAAAAACGTAATGAAGAAGCAAAAAAAATGTTCGAAGAAGAATCTAATGCTAACAATGTTTCCAACAACAATGCCAACAATATTTCTAATAATTCAAATAATAATTCTGTTAGCGAAGATTATAAATCAGAAAATAATAATCAAGAAGGTAAGGAAGAAGGTCCTTCTCCAATTATATATGGAAGAAGTGCTAATATTAAAGACCCATTAGCTAAAATTATAGATATATCAGTTGATAGTGGAAAGATTTCTGTTGATGGTCAAATAATAAGTATTGATTCTAGAGAATTAAAAACAGGAAAAGTTTTAATTATTTTTGATGTTTATGACGGAACAAGTACAATAACATGCAAAATTTTTGCTGAAAAAGATAAAGTAAAAAATATTATGTGTAGACTAAAGGAGGCTCCGGGAGTAAAAATATCTGGTACAGCTCAATTCGATCCATTTTCTAAAGAATTAGGTATAATAGCAAATATTATTTTAGAAACTCAGGGTGTAAAAAAAGAATCAAGAAAAGATGAATCAGAAGTAAAAAGAGTTGAGCTTCATTTACATACTCAGATGAGTCAAATGGATGGTATAAATTCTGCAAAAGATATTATAAAAAGAGCAATGAAATGGGGAATGAAAGCAATTGCAATAACAGATCATGGTGTAGTTCAATCTTTCCCAGAGGCTCACAAAGTTGTGGGTTATGATAATCCTGATATAAAAGTTATTTATGGTGTTGAAGCATACATGGTTCCAGATAAAAATATGGCTGTATCATTTCCTAGAAAACAAAGTATAGATACTACATATTGTGTACTAGATTTGGAAACAACAGGGTTTTCTTTTAGAACAGAAAAAATAACAGAAATTGGTGTAATGAAAATAAAAGAAGGACAGATAATAGATGAATTCTCTTGTTTTGTTAATCCAGAAAAACCAATACCACCTCAAGTTACTGAAGTAACAAAAATTACTAATGAAATGGTTAAAGACGCAGAAACAATAGATAAAGTTATGCCAAAATTAATTGAATTTATTGGTGATTCAGTTATTGTTGCACATAATGCAGATTTTGATATGGGATTTTTAAAATATAATGCCACAAAATTAGGGTTTAAATTAAAAAATACATATATAGATACATTAAGACTTGCTAAAGATTTATTTCCGGATTTTAAAAAATATAAGTTAGGTATAATAGCGGATAATTTAGGTATAAAAGTTGAAGTTGCTCATAGAGCTTTAGATGATGTAAATACAACAGTTCAAATATTTAATATAATGTTAGATATGTTAAAAGAAAAAGGTGTAAAAACATTAAATGATGTAGATAGATTAATATCTGGACAAGCTGATTATAAAAAACTTCCAATATATCATGCTGTAATACTTGCTAAAAATTATGTTGGACTAAAAAATTTATATAAATTGATTTCAATATCTCATTTAGATTACTTCTTTAAAAAGCCAAGAGTTTTAAAATCAATATATAAAAAATATTCGGAAGGACTTATTATAGGAAGTGCTTGTGAAGCTGGTGAATTATATAAGGCAATTATATCTGGAAAAACAGATGAAGAGTTAGAGGAGATTGCATCAGATTACGATTATTTGGAAATTCAACCAACAGGAAATAATATGTTTTTAGTAAAAAATGAAACTGTACCAGATGTTAAGGCAATTGAGGATATAAATAAAAAGATCGTAAATTTAGGTGATAAATTAAATAAAGTTGTTGTTGCGACCTGTGATGTTCATTTTTTAGACCCACAAGATGAAATATATAGAAGAATTTTAATGGCAGGACAAGGTTATGAAGACGCAGATGAACAAGCACCGTTGTATTTACGTACAACACAGGAGATGCTAAAAGAATTCGAATATTTAGGAAAAGAAAAAGCATATGAAGTAGTAGTTACAAATACTAATAAAATAGCTGATATGTGTGAAAAAATAAGTCCTATATCACCAGAAAAATGTCCACCCTATATAAAAGATTGTGAACAAACAATAAAAGATATTTCATATGAAAAAGCTTATGAATTATATGGGAATCCTTTACCAGAAATAGTAGAAGCACGAATGAAAAAGGAATTAGATTCAATAATTCAAAATGGATTTTCAGTTATGTATATAATAGCACAGAAATTAGTTTGGAAATCTAATGAAGATGGATATTTAGTTGGATCAAGAGGTTCAGTTGGATCATCTTTTGTGGCTTATACAACTGGTATTACTGAGGTTAATTCTTTACCTGCTCATTATAGATGTCCAAACTGTAAATATTCGGATTTTACAGATTATGGGTTGAAAAATGGTTTTGATTTGCCAGATAAAGATTGCCCAAAGTGTGGAAATAAATTCGAAAAAGATGGAATGGATATTCCTTTTGAGACATTTCTTGGTTTTGATGGTGATAAAGAACCAGATATAGATCTGAATTTCTCAGGTGAATATCAAGCTAAAGCACATAAATATACAGAAATAATATTTGGTAAAGGTACTACATATAAAGCAGGAACAGTTGGAACAATTGCAGATAAAACAGCATTTGGGTATGTTAAAAAGTATTATGAAGAAAGGTCAGTACCAGTTAATAATGCTGAAGTTATAAGATTATCTCAAGGATGTACAGGAATAAAAAGAACATCAGGACAACATCCGGGTGGAATAATTGTTGTTCCAAAAGGAAGAGAAATTTACGAATTCACTCCTGTACAACATCCAGCAGATGACCCGAATTCGGAAATAATTACAACACATTTTGATTATCATTCTATTGATCAAAATTTGTTAAAATTAGATATATTAGGACATGATGATCCTACTATAATTAGAATGCTTCAAGATATTACAGGTGTAGATCCTAAAAAAATTCCATTAGATGATAAAAAAACAATGTCTATATTTTCTTCTACAGAAGCACTGGGTTTAAAACCAGAACAAATTAAATCTGAAATTGGAAGTAATGGTGTACCAGAGTTTGGTACAAAATTTGTAAAAGGAATGTTAATGGACACAAAACCTAAAACCTTTGAAGAACTAATACGTATTTCTGGTTTATCTCATGGAACAGATGTATGGCTTAATAATGCCCAGGATTTAATAAATGCAGGAACTGTTACACTTGATAATGCTATTTGTTGTAGAGATGATATTATGATTTATTTAATAAAAAAAGGATTACCACCTAAGCCAGCATTTAAAATTATGGAATTGGTTCGTAAAGGTTTGGCACTTAAAATTCCTGATAAATGGGAAGAATTTAAAACATTAATGAAGGAATATGAAATCCCAGATTGGTATATAAAATCTTGTGAAACAATTAAATACATGTTCCCAAAAGCTCATGCTGCAGCATATGTAATGATGGCATTTAGAATTGCTTGGTTTAAGGTTCATATTCCTTCTGCATATTATACTGCATATTTTTCGATTAGAGCTAAACAATTTGATAGTGAAATAATGTGTCATGGAAAAGATAGAGTTAAAAATAAAATGAAGGAGATTGAGCTTGCAGGAAATACAGCTTCAAATAAAGAACAAGAAATGTATCCTGTTCTGGAATTAGTTCTAGAGATGTATGAAAGAGGTATTAGTTTTCTTCCAATAGATTTGTACAAGTCAAACTCAATTAATTTTATAATGGAACAAGATGGTATAAGACCTCCATTGTCTTCTATTCCAGGATTTGGACAGGTTGATGCAGAAAATATAATTAAAGCAAGAATTGATGGAAGGTTTATGTCTATAGATGATTTAAAGATTAGAGCTAAAATTGGTAAAGTTGGTTTAGAAACTTTAAAAATGGCTGGTGTTCTTGAAGGAATGAGCCAAAGTAATCAACTTAGTTTATTTTAATAATAAATAAGTTAGATGAAGAAATAATAATTCAAGCCCAAAGTAATCAACTTAGTATATTTTAGTAATAAGTTAGATGAACAAATAATAATTCAAGCCCAAAGTAATTAACTTAATTTATTTTAACATTTGTTAAGAGCGAAAGGAAAAAATATATGAATAATAACATGATTTCATTATTATCAATAAAAAATATACTAATATATATAATAATTATAAATCTATTTACATTTTTATTAATGGCAATAGATAAAAATCGTTCAATAAAAAATCAGTGGAGGATTAAGGAGAGCACTTTGTTTTTTAGTGTTTTACTTGGAGGAGGAATTGGAGGAATATTAGGTATATATTTTTTAAGGCATAAAACCAAAAAAAAATATTTTACAATTGGATTTCCAATTATACTTATAATAGAATTAAGTTTATTGATTTATTATTTTGTAAAATAGCTTTTTTATAAAAATTAGATTAAAAATATGGTTTGCAAATATTATTTTAATAATTTATTTTAAAAGAATTTTTTGCTAGTTTAGTTTGTAAATGATATTTTAAAAAGATATTTAGAAAAAATTTTATTAGTGTATATAAGGTTTTTGAAAAATATATTTTGTAAAAACAAATATAATATTAAATATTAAATATTAAATATTATATTAAAGTACACATAAAAAACATAAAAAAAAGTAAAGTTTTCATAAAATAGTTAATATAATAAATGATGTGAATAACTCATATTTAAACTTAAGTAATATCAGTTATTCACAGACTTATCCACTTTATCCACAGGTTACATAGTTTCAAATATAGTAAATTGAGTAAACATAAGTATAAAAAGTTCTAATTATATAGCTTTATAATTGACTTTTATGGGTAAAATTGATAAAATTACTACAAAATCATAACAAAGGAGATAATAATATGTCATATAGTATGGAAAAAATAGTAGCATTATGTAAAAACAGAGGAATAATATTTCCAGGTTCAGAAATATATGGTGGTCTTTCAAATACATGGGATTATGGACCATTGGGTGTAGAATTAAAAAACAATGTAAAAAAAGCTTGGATGAAAAAATTTGTTCAAGAAAATAAATATAATGTTGGACTAGATGCAGCAATATTTATGAATCCTCAAACATGGATAGCAACAGGTCATGTAGGAGGGTTTAGTGATCCTTTAATGGATTGTAAAGAGTGTAAAACAAGACATAGAGCAGACAAATTAATTGAAGAATGGATGCATGAAAATAATTGCGAAGAAGTAGTTGATGGATGGTCTGATGAAAAAATGATTAATTATATTAAGGATAACAATATAATTTGTCCAAATTGTGGTAAACAGAACTTTACAGAAATTAGAAAATTTAATTTAATGTTTAAAACATCTCAGGGAGTAACAGAAGATACAACTTCAACAATATACTTAAGACCTGAAACAGCACAAGGTATATTTGTAAATTTTAAAAATGTATTAAGAACAACAAGAAAAAAAATGCCTATGGGGATTGCTCAAATTGGAAAGGCTTTTAGAAATGAGATAACACCAGGAAATTTTACATTTAGAACTCGTGAATTCGAGCAAATGGAGCTTGAATTTTTTTGTAAACCAAATACAGATTTAGAATGGTTTGAATATTGGAGAAATTTTTGTAAAAATTGGTTGTTAGATTTAGGCATGAAACAAGAAAATATGAGACTTAGAGATCATAGTAAAGAAGAATTATCTTTTTACAGTAAGGCTACAACTGATATAGAGTTTAGATTCCCTTTCGGATGGGGAGAGTTATGGGGAATTGCTGATAGAACAGATTATGATTTAAAAAGACATATGGAAAGTTCAAAACAAGATTTATCATATTTGGATCCAGAAACAAATGAAAAATATGTACCATATTGTATAGAACCATCATTAGGATGTGATAGAGCTATTCTTGCTTTTTTATGTAATAGTTATGAGGAACAGGAAATTGAACAGGGAGATACTAGAACAGTATTACATTTACATCCTGCTATTGCACCATTTAAAGTTGCAGTATTACCATTGTCAAAAAAATTAAGTGAAAAAGCAGAAGAAATATATAATAAACTTTCTAAAAAATTTATGTGTGATTATGATGAATCTGGAAGTATAGGGAAAAGATACAGAAGAGAAGACGAAATAGGAACACCATATTGTGTAACTGTTGATTTTGATACATTAGAAGATGAACAAGTTACAATTAGAGATAGAGACACGATGGAACAAGTAAGAGTTCCAATAAATGAATTAGAAAAATGGATAGATTCTAAAATTCAATTTTAATATTTAATTTTAAAAATAATTTAAAAAACTTTAGATTAATAAAATTAACACTAAAAAATACAATATTAAATTGATTTATAATTAAATTTAAATATAAAAAATCAAAAATTAAATTGATTTATAATTTAATCTAAACATAAAAAAAATAGAAAATTTATTTATAATTTAATCTAAACATAAAAAATAAAATAAAAAATTGTTTTATAATTTAGTTTAAATATAAAAAATGAAATAGAAATAAATTATTAAATTCTATTACAGAAAAATATTTAATAACAATGGTTTGTACAAAAGATGAGGAGGAATAAACAATGAAAAAATTGGTTTATCTATTTAATGAAGGAAATGCACAAATGTCTCATTTGCTAGGTGGTAAAGGCGCAAATTTGTCTGAAATGACAAATTTAGGAATGCCGGTGCCACCTGGCTTTATTATTACTACACAAGCATGTGTAAAATATTATTCTGATGGAAAAAAACTTTCAAAAAATTTAGAAAAACAAATATATAGTTCTTTAGAAAAATTAGAAGAGCAAACAGGAAAAAAATTAGGTGATAATAAAAAACCGTTATTAATTTCAATAAGATCTGGTGCAAGAGCATCTATGCCTGGAATGATGGATTCTATATTGAATTTAGGGATAAATGATGAGGTAGCAAACATTATTGCCGTAAAAAACAAGAGATTTGCATATGACAGTTATAGAAGATTTATACAAATGTACAGTGATGTTGTAAAAGGAATTTCTAGTAATCTATTTGAGAAGGCGATTGAAAATAAAAAAATAGAAAAAAATATAAAACAAGACACAGAATTGGATGAAAATGATTTGTTAGATTTAGTTAATATATTTAAAATTATTTATAAAAATGAAACAAATGAAGATTTTATCCAAGACCCTAAAAAACAATTATTACAAGCAGTTGAAGCAGTATTTAAATCTTGGAATAATTCGAGAGCTATAACATATAGAAAGATTAATAATATACCTGACGATTGGGGAACAGCAGTTAATATTCAACAAATGGTTTTTGGAAATATGGGTAATGATTGCGGAACGGGTGTAGCTTTTTCTCGTAGCCCATCTACCGGCGAAAATAAAGTTTTTGGCGAATTTTTAATTAATGCACAAGGAGAAGATGTTGTAGCTGGAATAAGAACTCCAGAATCCTTAGAACAACTTAAAGAATTTGATGAGAAATCATATGAAAAATTTATAAAATATGCAAAAAAACTTGAGAAACACTATAGAGATGTTCAAGATATGGAATTTACTATAGAACATGGAAAGCTATATATATTGCAAACAAGAAATGCAAAAAGAACAGCGGAAGCGAGTTTGAAAATTGCTGTTGATATGGTAGAAGAAAAAATGATTAATAAATCTGAAGCTATAATGAGAATTATGCCAAATCAAATAGAACAATTATTACATCCAAGATTTGAACCTAAAAGTTTAAAAAATGCAAAAAAAATAGTGAAAGGATTGCCAGCATCACCTGGAGCAAGTTTTGGTAAAATAGTTTTTTCTGCTGATAGGGCAAAAGAATTAATAAAAAATAATGAGAAGGAATTAATATTAGTAAGATTAGAAACTTCTCCAGAAGATATTGAAGGAATGTTAATATGTAATGGAATTCTAACAGTAAGGGGAGGAATGACATCACATGCTGCTGTTGTAGCAAGAGGAATGGGAAAATGTTGTATTTCAGGATGTAGTGAAATAAGTATTGACGAAGAAAAAAAAACATTAACAGTGGAAAAGGAAAATGAAAACAAAATCGAGTTAAAAGAAGGTGATTTTATTTCATTAGATGGTTCTACAGGAGATGTTTATTTTGGGAAAATTGATACTGTTCCTGCATCTATAACAGGAGATTTTGCAAAGGTATTATCTTGGGCAGATGATATAAAAAAACTACAAGTACGAGCAAATGCAGATAATGAAAAAGATGCAAAACAAGCATTGGAATTTGGTGCTCAAGGAATTGGTTTATGTAGAACAGAGCATATGTTTTTTGATTCAAAACGAATAAAAGCAATTAGAGAAATGATAGTTTCTAAAACAGCAAAACAAAGAGAACAAGCATTAGAAAAAATACTACCAATACAAAGAATAGATTTTGAAAAATTATATGAAACAATGGAAGGTTACCATGTAACAATAAGATTGCTAGATCCACCATTACATGAGTTTTTGCCACATAATGATGAAGAAATTAGTCAGTTATCAAAAGATATGAATATAACATTTGATGAACTAAAAAAAGTTGTAATAGATTTACATGAGTTTAACCCTATGATGGGACACAGAGGGTGTAGACTAGATATAACATATCCTGAAATTGCTAAAATGCAAACTAGAGCTATAATAGAAGCAGCAATAAATGTATCTAAAAAAGGTAGAAAAGTAAAACCAGAAATTATGATTCCTTTAATTGGTGATTCTAATGAATTAAAATTTGTAAAAAATATAATAATCGAAGAGGCTGAAAAAATATTAAATAAATATAATGTTAAAATAGAATACAAAATAGGTACAATGATTGAAATTCCAAGAGCTTGCTTAATTGCTGATGAGATTGCAAAAGAAGCAGAATTTTTCTCATTTGGAACAAATGATTTAACACAGATGACATTTGGTTTTAGTAGAGATGATTCTGGTAAATTTTTACAGGATTATTATGACAAAAAAATTTATAATCATGATTTATTTATTCAGATTGATGAAAAAGGTGTTGGTAAACTAGTTGAAATGGCTGTTAAATTAGGAAAAAAACAAAGGCCTAATATTGAATTGGGAATTTGTGGTGAACATGGTGGTAATCCAGAAACAATAGATTTTTGTCATAAAATAGGACTTACATATGTATCTTGTTCTCCATTCAGAGTGCCTGTTGCAAGAATAGCTGCAGCACAAGCAACTATAAAATTTTCTAAAAAAATTTAATAGATATTCTTAAAAAGATTTAGTTTGATTTCTAACAATAATTAAACTAAATCTTTAAAAAATAAATGATCATGTGATATGGCAAGGAATTTAATTGCTAACAATAATTAAGCTAATTCTGGAGTATCAAGAATAACATTGTGATGATTTATATCTAATTTTTTTATAAGCAGGTCTATAAAAAATTTCATTATTTGCAAATATTTAAATAATCTTTATATTATATTTCAAAAATAAAAAATATATTCGAAATTATCTTGACAAAATCAAAAAAAGCTAGTATACTTTTAAAGTGACGTTAAAAAGTTATAAAATACTATTATATAGATACATTCTAGAGAATACAAGGGAGGGATTAAAATGGCACAACCAAAAAGAAGATGGTCAAAAGCAAGAACACATTTAAAAAGATCTACATGGAAATTAGGAGCAAAAAATTTAGTAGAATGCCCACATTGTCATGAAACAATGATGCAACATAGAATATGTCCAAGTTGCGGATACTATGATGGAGAAGAAATAGTTGCTAAAAAAGAAGACTAGTAAAAAAAAGAGTAAAGTTTAACTTTACTCTTTTTTTGTTTTTAGAAGAACTTCTGTTTATTAATTGTCAGATATTATTGGTTTATTGCATTTCTTGCAAGTTCATCACATCTGTTGTTAAATTCGTTATCACTATGACCTTTAACCTTTACAAATTTAACATCATGAATTTTAGTTAATTCATATAATTCCTGCCATAATTCTTTATTTTTAACAGGGTCCTTACCTGAGGTCTTCCAACCATTTTTTATCCAGTTATTAATCCAACCTTTATCAAAAGCATTAACTACATAGGCACTATCACTATATACACTTACTTTACAAGGATATTTTAAAAGTTTTAAACCTTCTATAACTGCTGTTATTTCCATTATGTTGTTAGTGGTATCTGGCAAACCACCTGAAATTTCTTTCTTTTTCTCTTTAAACATTAAAATTGTACCCCATCCACCAGGACCTGGATTTCCAGAGCATGCACCATCAGTGTAAATTATTACCTCATCTAATTTTTTTCTCATATCCATAAAAGAACACAACCTTTCATAAATTATAAATTTCTATTTGCATAATTTGCTTTTTATGGTATTATAACAGTAAAAGATTACAAGAGCAAGTAATTAATAATAAAATAGAAAGGTTGTGTTCTTTTATGGAAAAAAACGTGTTAGGAATTATTGCTGAGTATAATCCTTTTCATAATGGACATTTATATCATTTAGAGACAGCTAAAAAACTTGCAAATTCTGACTATACAGTTTTAGTAATGAGTGGAAATTTTACGCAAAGAGGTAGTACATCTATTGTTAATAAATGGACAAAAGCGAAAATGGCACTTCAAAATGGAATAGATTTAGTTATTGAACTTCCAACTTTATATAGTATATCTAGTGCGGAAAATTTTGCTAGTGGGGCAATTAAAATTTTAAATGAGCTAAATATAGTAAACAAAATATCATTTGGAATAGAAACATCAGATATAGCAGCACTAAATAATATTTCTAAAGTTCTTATAGATGAACCAAAGGAGTATAAATCAATTTTAAGTGAAGAATTAAAAAAAGGTATATCATATCCGAAAGCAAGAGAAAACGCTCTTATTTTGTATTTAAATGACAATTTGAGGTATAAAAACATATTAAACAATCCTAATAATATTTTAGGTGTTGAATATTTAAAAGCATTGAAAAATACAAAAGCTGCAATTGAACCGATTCCAGTAAAAAGAGAAAAAGTCTATTATAATGAAGAAAAAATAGTTGATGATTTTGCTAGTGCAACAGGAATAAGAAAGATGTTGTCTAATAAGTATTTTGGAGATATAGTAAAAGTGGTACCTAGATCTACTTATGATATTTTAAGAAAAGAAACAGAATTAGGAAATGTAGTTTTAGATGTTTATAGATATGAGAAAGAAATTATTTATAATTTAAGAAAAATGACTATAGAACAAATATCTCAATTACCAGATGTTTCAGAAGGATTAGAAAATAGTATAAAATATGCTGCTAATTTTTGTAATACAATAGATGGCATTATAAATATTATTAAATCTAAAAGATATACTCAAACTCGTTTACAAAGAATATTACTTTTTTCTTTATTAGGTATAACAAAAAAAGATATGAATATGTCAAAAAAAATATCGCCATATGTAAGAGTTTTAGGATTTAATGATAAAGGAAAAGAAATAATTTCAGAATTAAAAAATTATAATGTAAAAGTTCCAATTATTACATCAGTAAAAAAATTCGAAGACAAGAATTCTAATAAAAATTATAAAAGAATGCTAGAAATTGATAGATTTGCAACAGATGTATATACACTTTCTTATAAAGAAGGTTCTTTGGCGAATTTAGATTATACTAAGGGACTAGAAAAGTTTTAAAAGAAATAAAAATATTAAATAAATCAAATGAAAAATCATCAAATAGAAAGAAGGACTAACAAATGAACGAAATATATGCGGATTTACATGTACATATAGGAAGAAGTGAAAATGGAAAACCAGTAAAAATAACAGGAGCAAGAAGTTTAAATTTTGCAAATATTGCAAAAGAATGTGTTGATAGAAAAGGAATTAGTGTTGTAGGAATTATAGATTGTGCTTCTCCACATGTAATATCAGATATTGATAGATTTTTAGAAACAGGTGAAGCCTATGAAATAAAAGATGGTGGAATAATTTATAAAGATAAAGTATGTATAATATTAGGTAGTGAAATTGAGACATCAGAAATAAATGAACAAGGAAAAACAGGAAGTGCACATAATTTATGTTATTTTCCAACATTAGAAGATATAAAAGCTTTCTCAGGAGAAATGAGCAAACATATTAAAAATATTACTTTAAGTTCTCAAAGAGCTGATATCTCTGCTTATGAACTAATAGATATAGTTGAAAAATTCAATGGTATTTTAATACCAGCACATGCATTTACTCCACATAAAAGTTTTTATGGCAATTGTACAGATAGAATGGAAAAAATATTTAAGGAAAAATTTAGTAAAATTTATGCAGTTGAATTAGGTTTGAGTTCTGATACTGTATATGCTGATATGATATCTGAGCTTGAAAATAAAACGTTTTTAACAAATTCAGATGCACATTCATTACCTAAAATTGCAAGAGAATATAATAAAATGTTGGTTGGTAGTATTAGTTTTAAAGAAATTGTTAAGGCATTAAAAAATGAAGATGGGAGAAAAGTAATCGCTAATTACGGTATGGACCCTAAATTAGGAAAATATAATAGAACTTATTGTGAAATTTGTGAGAAAAATATAATAGGGGATGCACCAGTTTTTAAATGTGATACATGTGATAGCAGAAATATAACAATGGGAGTTTTTGATAGAGTTGAATTTATAAAAGATAAAGTAACCTCTATTAGTCCTAAAAATAGACCTCCATATATATATCAAATTCCATTAACATTTATGCCAGGACTAGGGTCAAAAACTATAGATAAATTATTAAGTAATTTTGATACAGAAATGAATATATTACATAAATTATCTAAAGATGATTTAGAGGGTGTTGTTGGGGAAAAAATTGCAAACATAATAACAAATGCTAAAGATGGAAAAATGAAGATTGAGGCCGGTGGAGGCGGGGTATATGGTAGAATTAAAGAGTAAAATTATATAAAGCAATTATGCATATGAAATAAAGAAAAAATAAAAATAGAAATATATAAACATTCCATGTTTTCTATTATAATATTAGTTGTTTAAATTGCTGCAGCAGTAATAGAAACACATTGTTCTGGTAATTTGATTATGTTTATAACAAGGTATATATAATATGTAAATTAAAATAAATATTTTGTAGAATTTTAGGAAAATGTATTTACAATTTACTATTAATCTGATATAACATATATAGTTTATGTAAATTGTCTTATTTAAGACTTTGAATCTACAAATAAAAGGTAAGGGAGCAAAAAAAAAATGGAAAAACAAATTAAACTTTTTTTGGAATTTCTTCAAAATGATAAAAAGTTATCAGATAACACATTACAATCATATAAAAGAGATATATCACAATTTCAAAAATATATGGATCAAAATCAAACAAATTATTCAAAAACAGATGAGAAAACTATTAGTGAATATTTAGAACATTTAGAAACTATTGGAAAAAAAGCTTCTACAATATCACGTAATTTAGCATCAATAAGATCTTTTTACCAATATCTTTTAAGAACAAAAAAAGTAAAAGAAGATCCTACAACAAGTCTTCAATCACCTAAAATAGAAAAAAGAGTTCCTTGTATTTTAACTGCAAGTGAGGTTGAATTATTATTAGACCAACCTAAAGATGTTGATTTAAAAGGAACAAGAGATAAGGCTATGCTTGAATTTGCATATGCAACAGGTATGAGAGTTACAGAAATTATCTCTTTAAATGTAAAAGATGTAAATATTTCTGAAGGTTTTGTTATTTGTAAAACAGGAACAAAACAAAGAAATATACCACTTGGATCATTAGCATTAAAAGCATTAAAAGAATATATAGATGAAGCAAGACCATACATTGTAAAAAATGATAATACAGAATCTTTATTTGTTAATATAAATGGAAAAAGATTAACAAGACAAGGTTTTTGGAAAATAGTTAAATATTATAAAGAACAAGCTCATATTTCAAAAGACATTACACCACATGTTTTAAGACATTCTTTTGCAACTCATTTATTACAAAATGGTGCTGAATTAAAAGCAATTCAAACTATGCTAGGACATTCAGATATATCATCAACACAAGTTTATATGCAGTTTCAAGATGAAGGAATAAAAAATATTTATCAAAAGGCTCATCCAAGAGCATAATACTAAAAAATAAAGAAAAGGAATAGCTTTAATTGGCTGTTCCTTTTGTTTTTTTTCAAATATACTTGACAGTTTACAATAATAAAGATAAAATAAAGGTGTGAAATTAAAATATATTTAAAAGTGTTATATATTTAAATTGAACATTGAAAATTAAATAGAAAGAGGTGTTCGAAATTATGGAACAAACAATAATAATTATCGTCACTTTTCTTATCTCTGCAGTAATTTTCACATTTGTAGGATTTTTAATTAGAAAGAAAATAGCTGAATCAAAATTACAAAGTGCTGAGAGTGAAGCTAAGCGTATAGTAGAAATGGCAATAAAAGAAGCTGAAAATAAAAAGAAAGAAGAAATATTTAAAGCTAAAGAAGAAATTATGGCTGTTAGAAAAGACTTAGATCAAGAGATAAAGGAAAGAAGAACAGAAGTACAAAATCAAGAAAAAAGAATTGTGCAAAAAGAAGAAAACTTAGAAAACAAAGTTAATCAACTAGAAAGAAAAGAAAATGAATTACAACAAAAAAATGAGGAAATAGAAGAACGAGGTAAAGTTTTAGACGAAACAATTAATCAACAAATCGAAGAACTTCAAAAAATTGCAAGATTATCAATAGATGAAGCAAGAAAACATTTATTATCTGAGGTTGAAAAACAGATAACAGTAGAAAAAGCTGCTTTAATCAGACAATTAGATGAACAAGCAAAAGAAACTGCTGAAAAAAATGCAAAAGAAATGGTTGGATATGCTATACAAAAATGTGCTGCTGATCATACTTCTGAGACTACTGTATCAATTGTAACATTACCAAATGATGATATGAAAGGTAGAATTATAGGTAGAGAAGGAAGAAATATCAAAATGCTTGAAAATCTAACAGGAATTGATTTGATAATTGATGATACACCTGAAGCTGTTGTTATATCTGGTTTTGATCCGTTAAGAAGAGAAGTTGCACGTATTGCAATTGAAAAACTGATTAATGATGGTAGAATTCACCCAGCTAAAATAGAGGAAATGGTAGAAAAAGCAAAAGAAGAAGTAGCTGCTAACATTAAAGAAGAGGGTGAAAGAGCTGTATTAGAAACAGGAGTTATTGGATTACATCCAGATTTAGTAAAATTATTAGGTAAACTTAAATATAGAACAAGCTATGGACAAAATGTATTAAACCATTCAATAGAAGTCTCAAATTTGGCAAGAATTATGGCTGATGAGATGGGATTAGATCCTAAGGTTGCAAGAAGAGCAGGATTGTTACATGATATTGGAAAAGCTTTAGACCATGATATGGAGGGAACACATGTTGAAATTGGTGTGGATGTATTAAAAAAATACAAAGAAACTAGTATTGTTATAAATGCAGTTGAAGCACATCATGGAGATGTTGAGCCAAAAAGTTTAGAAGCAGTTTTAATACAAGCAGCAGACGCTATTTCAGCATCAAGACCAGGAGCAAGAAGAGAAACTTTAGAAGCATATATTAAACGTCTACAAAACCTAGAATCTATTGCAGATTCATTTGAAGGAGTAGATAAATCATATGCAATTCAAGCTGGTAGAGAAATTAGAATAATTGTAAAACCAGAAAAAATTACAGATGATCAAATGGTTCTAATGTCTAGAGATATTGCAAAAAGAATTGAAGACGAAATGGAATACCCAGGTCAAATAAAAATAAATATTATAAGAGAGACAAGAGTTATAGACTTTGCAAAATAAAATATTAAAATCGCCAATATGGCGATTTTTTTTTGTTGCAAAATGCATATGAATAAGATATAATAATTGGTATTGAAAGTTAGGAGTGATATAATGAAAATTTTAGCGGTAGGAGATATAATAGGCGAAAATGGTGTTAAAAAGCTAAAGGAAGAATTGCCTAGAATACGTAAAGAAAATAATATAGATTTTATAATAGTTAATGGTGAAAATTCAGCTGGTGGAATGGGAATATCTATACAAACATTTAATGACATAATAAATCAGAATGTTGATGTTGTAACAATGGGAAACCATACATGGGGTAAAAAGGATATTTTTACATTTATAGACAATCCAAAGATTATTAGACCCGCAAATTATTCTAAAGGAGTTGTGGGAAAAGGATATAATATTTATAAATGTAATAATAAAAAAATAGGTGTAATTAATTTAATAGGAAGAACAGATATGAATGTTTTATCTGAAAATCCTTTTAATATTGCACATGAGATTGTAGAAAAAATAAAAAATGAAACTGATATAATTATAATTGATTTTCATGCTGAAGCAACTGCTGAAAAAATTGCTATGGCTCATTTTTTAGATGGTAAAATAACTGCATTATATGGAACGCATACACATGTTCAAACAGCTGATGAACAAATATTAAAATGTGGTACAGGATACATAACTGATATTGGTATGACAGGACCTAAAAATTCTGTAATTGGAATGGATATAAATGCCTCAATAAAAAGATTTTTAACTTCATTACCAGAAAGATATAAATTAGCAGATGGAGAATGCATTTTTAATGGTTGTATTTTCGAAATTAATGACGAAGATTGTCGATTAATGAATATAACTCGAATAAATATGAAATAAATGGCGAAAAATGTAAAATTCTGACATACGATTTATCCTTAAATTCATTGAAACTACTAGACTTTAAAGAATTAATATAATATAAATATAATTGTATTTCGAAAAACAAAATTCAAAAAGTATAGGAGGAAAAATGGAAATTCTAAAAATTTCGTCAAAATCAAATCCAAATTCAGTAGCAGGAGCAATAGCTGGATTGGTAAAAGAAAACAGTTATGCTGAAATGCAAGCAATAGGTGCAGGAGCAATAAACCAAGCGGTTAAAGCAGTAGCAATAGCAAGAGGGTTTGTAGCACCAGTAGGAGTTGATTTAGTATGTGTACCAGCATTCGCAGAAGTACAGGTTGAGGGGGAAGAAAGAACAGGGATAAAGATAATGATAGAGCCAAGAAAATAAATTATATAAATATTTAAGGGGGGCATGTTTTAGCATGTCCTTTGTTGTCTAAAAAATCAAATTGTATAAAATCATTGACAATAATATAATATATTGTATAATAAAAGAAATACAAACAAATGTTTAAAATAGGAGGAAATAGTATGAGCACAGAAAACACAGAAAAAAAGAAAGCTTTAGAAGCAGCATTAGGTCAAATAGAAAAACAATTTGGCAAAGGCTCAGTTATGAAGTTAGGAGATTTTACAGCAATGAATATAGAAGCTATCCCAACAGGAGCAATGAGTTTAGACATGGCATTAGGAATAGGTGGTATTCCAAGAGGAAGAATAATAGAGGTTTATGGACCAGAATCATCTGGTAAAACAACATTAACATTACATATGATAGCAGAGGCACAAAAATTAGGGGGAGAAGCTGCTTTTATAGATGCAGAACATGCATTAGATCCTGTTTATGCTAAAAATTTAGGAGTAGATATTGATAATTTAATTGTTTCACAACCAGATACGGGAGAGCAAGCATTAGAAATAGCTGAGGCATTAGTTAGAAGTGGTGCATTAGATATAATTGTAGTGGATTCTGTAGCAGCTTTAGTACCAAAAGCTGAGATAGATGGAGATATGGGAGATTCTCATATGGGACTTCAAGCACGATTAATGTCACAGGCATTAAGAAAATTAGCAGGAGCAATTAATAAGTCTAAAACAGTTATAATATTTATAAATCAACTAAGAGAAAAAATTGGAGTTATGTTTGGAAATCCAGAAACAACAACAGGAGGAAGAGCACTTAAATTTTATGCCTCTGTTAGATTAGATATAAGAAAAATTGAAAATATTAAGCAAGATGGAGAGGTTGTAGGAAATAGAGCAAGAGTTAAAGTTGTAAAAAATAAAGTGGCACCACCATTTAAAGAAGCAGAATTTGATATTTTATATGGTCAGGGAATTTCCAAAATAGGTAATATAGTAGATGTTGCAGTTGGTTTTGAAATTATAGAAAAAAATGGTTCTTGGTTTAGTTATAATGGAGATAAAATTGGACAAGGAAGAGAAAATGCAAAAAAATATATATCAGAAAATCCTAATTTAATGGAAGAAATTGATAAGAAAATAAGAGAAAAATTCAACACAGTATTACAAAAAAATATTATAGAAGAACAAAATAATGAAATATTAGAAAATTTATAAATTAATTTTGGAAATTAAATAATATATTGATTTGGTAGGTAGATAATGTTAAATGATAAAACAAAAGAGTTTGATAAAAAAAATAAATTTAAAAAAGTTGATGAAAAAGAAGAAATAAAAGCTTTAATAAAAGAGTTAGAAAAAAAGGCTGTAACAAAAGATAAAATAGAAATAGAAGAAAAATATGATATTTTTAAAACAAAAGTTTTAAAATTTGTACTATATAAAAAAAGAACAGAAGCTGAAGTAAAAAGAAAGTTTAAAAATGAAATAGAACTAGAAGTAATAGAGAAAATAATAGAAGAATTAAAATTTAACAATTATATAAATGATAAAAAATATATAGAAAGAGTGGTAAATGAATTTATTGCTCTTAACAAATTATCTATAAAAGAAATTAAGTATAAACTATATACAAAAGGAATAAAAAATGATTTAATAGATACATATATATCAGATAATTATGAAAAACTTTATTTGTTTGAGATAAATTCAGCAAAGAAAATAGTGCAAAAAAGAAAAGAAGATACAAATGAAAAACTTCAGTCTTTTTTGGAAAAAAAAGGGTATAATACTGACATCATTAAAAAAGTTCTAGAAGATTTATAACAAAGGTGGAGAAATAAATGCAAAATATATTAACATTAGAAACAAATAAATATGCAATAAAAATAGATAATTTTGAAGGTCCATTAGATTTATTGTGTCATTTAATAGATAAAAATAAAATGAATGTGTGTGATATTAAAATAAGCGATATTACAGATCAATATATAGATTACATAAATGCAATGGAAGAAATCAATCTTGAGGTTACAAGTGAATTTCTAATTATGGCATCAACATTGATTTTTTTAAAATCAAAATCTTTATTGCCATCTGATGGAGAAGATGAGAAGGAACTAACAGAAGAAGAATTATTAAGAAGAATAATAGAATACAAAAAATATAAAGAGATTACAAAAAAATTAAAAGAAAATTTTCTTGTATTTTCTAAAAGAACATATAAATTACCAGATATTATAGATCTTCCAGTTCAAAAACTAGATAAAGAATATAAAAAGGATATAATACCAGAAATATATTCTAAAATTATAAATAGAACAAAAAGTCGTTTAAATAAAAACGCGAAAAATATAGAAAAAATAGCTATAACTGAGACTTATTCTGTAACAGATAAAGTCAAAGAAATGTTTAAAGAGCTAATAAAAAATAAAAAGTTTGTTTTTAATAAATTATTTTCTACAAAAAATAAACATAAAAATGAAGTAGTAACAGCATTTAATGGATTACTAGAATTATCAAGAAGAAGTAAGGTTATAACTACACAAGAAGAAATTTTTGGAGATATAATTGTAGAAAAAAATAAAAATAAATAAAACATTTAAAGGACTTACAGATAAAAATGCAATAAATAAAACTATAATTATTATTGGAGTTATTAGTAAATTACATTTAATTATTGCTTTTTCTCCTAAACTATTAGCTATAATTGGTGTTATAATAAAAAATATTGCTATAAATTTAATTTCAGAATCAAAATAATATATTATATTTAATGCTTCAATTGCACTTGGTATTCTAAGACCTGCTTCTCTAATTAACTCAAAAGATATTTCCAATATTAGAAAATATATGTATTGTGTATTATAAAAATATATGTTACAATTCTTTTATAAAAATAAAGTGCAATTAATAATATAAATTATAAAATTTTTATTAATCTGAAATATAATTAATTATGCATAATTTATAATTTGTTGATGAAATTTAATTATACATAATTAAATTAATTGTATAATTATTTTATAAATAGGATGTAGAATGGAGATAATGCATGAAAATAATAGAGTTTAAACAAATAGAAGAAATTCATGAGGAATATTCATTGAATTTAAATGATATAATTAATGAATTAGAAAAAAAACCAAACAAATATCAAGTTATTGCATATACAGATAAAGAAAGTTTGGCCCAAAGAATAATAGTTTCTGATAATTTATATGAAAATATTTTTTTAGAAATATCTGATTGCTATATAGCACTTTCGGAAAAAGAATCTGGAATTGAATATTGTATAAGTAGCATATATCCAGATGAAATTGTGTATGAAAATGAAAAAGTAAAAGAATTTGAAATATCGGAAACACTTAGTTGTGGAATTGATATAGCAATAAATATTCAAATTATAACAGATAAAAATGGAGAGAAAAAAAATAAATTATTGTATGGAGAAGCAAATTGGGAAAGTGAAAATTCAGAAAATATAAATGTAAGATTTGGAAAAGCTGATTTTTTAGATCAATTAGAAGAATTAGAAAATGAAGAATTAGATTTAGAAGATGAAACTGATGAATATGATGATAATGAATTAGATTTAGAGGATGAAAATGATGAATACGATGAATATGATGATAATGAATTAGATTTAGAAGATGAATCAGGTGAATATGATGATAATGAATTAGAATTAGAAGTTGAAAATGATGAATTTTATAATGAAGATATAGATTCTTATAAAGATGACTTAAATATTGAAAATGAAACAAAAAATTTAATTAATGAAATGGATGAATTTGAAGATAATAGTGAAGAAATATTAGAGTTTAGGGTTTCAAAAAATGGTTTGGATGAAAATGTTTCACAAGAGGATTTTAATAATATAGTGGCAAATATAAGCCAAATAAGTTTTCAAATGTTAGATGATTTTGATAAAAGAATAAATGAAATTATAAGTATTAGAAAGGGAGTAAGTAAAATACTACAATCTTATAAAAACAATAGTTTAAAAGATAATCAAAATATAAAAAAACCGGATGTAAAAAAAGAAAAAGATGTTGAAAGATAAAATATAAGTAAGAAAAAATAACTGTCAAATTAGACAGTTATTTTACTGCCTCATTAGGTATGAATTTTGGATCTGTTGTCATAATAGTTCTTACACCAGCACTTTGAGGTAATTTATCTCTAGCGCGTTCTTGTTTATATTCATTTGTTATATTTGGTATTACTAATAAATCCATAAAACGCTTAATAAAGGTTGATTTTCCAGTTCTTACTGGTCCAACAACTCCAACATAAATATCACCATCTGTTCTATTTGCTATATCTTGATATAATTTAAAGTTTTCTTCCATTCTTAAATAACCTCCTCACGAAAATGTTTGTACAATAAATTTATTAATGTATATTTAGTAATGTGAGATTATATGCATAAATTTTTGTTGCAAAAGTATATTTATTGTGTTAATATTCAATAGTATATTCTTAGAAAGGATAGTGTAACATGAATGATAAAATAAGTAAGGCAATAAAATTATTAGAAGAGAATGAACAAGATAATATACTAAATTGGATTAAAAAAGTAAATGATAATCAAAAAGAAAAAATTGCAGAGCAAGTATTGTCATTTGATTTTGGAAAATTAAAAGAATTATATAATAAAACAAAAAGCACACCTGAGTTTGAAAAAAATAAAATCGAAAATATAGGTTATACTGATTTATCAAAATTAAACGAAATGGAATTTAAAAAATATAAAACCAAAGGTGAACAAATAATAAAAGAAGGAAAATATGCTGTTATTACTATGGCAGGAGGTCAAGGAACAAGACTTGGTCATAATGGTCCAAAAGGCACGTTTGAGATAGATTCTGTAAATGGAAAAAAATATCTATTTGAAATTATAATAGATTCTCTAAAAAAAGCAAATGATAAATATGGAGTTATTATTCCTTGGTATATTATGACAAGTGAGGAAAATAATAAACAAACCGTAGAATTTTTAGAAGAACACGATTATTTTGGATATTCAAAAGATAATGTAATGTTTTTTGAACAAGGAAAGGCACCATTGCTAGATATAAATGGTAAACTAATGATTGATGAAAGTGGAATAATTAAGGAAGCTTCTGATGGAAATGGAAGCATATATGTATCATTAAAAAAAGACGGTATTCTTGATGATATGAAAAAAAGGGGAATCGAATGGATTTTTGTAGGTGGAGTAGATAATATTTTATTAAGAATTGTTGATCCAATATTAACTGGGATAACAATAGCAGAAGGAAATTTAATATCATCAAAATCAGTTGTTAAGAAAAATCCAGGTGAAAGAGTTGGTGTTTTTTGTAAATCTAATGGAAAACCGATGGTTATAGAGTACACAGAATTACCAGAAAACATGGCAAATAAGTATGATGATTCAGGAGAACTTGTATATGGAGAAGTAAACATATTGAGTCATTTGTATAATATTCAGGCATTAGAAGATTTGTCAAATAGGGAATTACCATATCATATAGCTTTTAAAAAGGCTAGTTATATTGATGATTCAGGTAATGTTATAAAACCAGAAGAACCAAATTCGTATAAATTTGAAGCTTTTATATTTGATGGTTTTGCTTATTATGATAATATGAGTATTTTGAGAGTTAATAGAGAAGAGGAATTTGCACCAATCAAAAATGCTGAAGGAAATGATAGCCCTAAAACTGCCACAGAACTATATAATTCTGTTAAATCATAATTTAAGAAAATGATAGCCATAAAACTTAAACAAAATTATATAATTATTTTAAATTATAATTCTTTGAAAAAATATAATTTTATGAAAGAATAAAAATTCGTTATTAAAAGGAGAAAATTAGATGGAAGAAATAAAACTAGGATATTATTTTAAAAATATAGATGGGTTTACTTTTAAAGAAGTATTTGATAATTGCATAACACCATTTGATGCATTAAAAAATATTGATAAATTTTTTGATGAAAAAATAATTAAAAATGATGTTAGAATTAACAAAGCTAACACTTCAGATTTTGTATCAATTACAGGAAATTATTTTATTGATGAAGGTACTCATATTCATGCAAATGTTGTTATAGAAGGACCTGTTATGATTGGCAAAAATGTAACTATACAATCAGGTGCATTAATTAGACCAGGAAGTATTATTGGAGACAATTGTGTTGTTGGTCACTGTTGTGAGGTAAAACATAGTATAGTTCAAAATAAAGCAAAAGTTCAAAGTTTTACATTTATAGGAGATTCAATAATAGGAAAATCTACAAGGGTAGGAAGTGGTGCAATATTAGCAAATAGGAGATTTGATCAACAAAATATTAATGTAAAAATAAATGGAGAAATAATTGATTCTCAAACAGATTTTTTTGGGTCAATATTAGGAGATAATACAAGATTAGGAGCTAATTCTACAGCAGCACCTGGTACATTTGTAGGGCCATATTGTTGGATTTTACCAACAGTACAAATAAGAGGGTTTATTCCAGCTGAAAAAAGAGTTTATCCAACAACAGGAATTAGAATTGAAGAAAATCCTAGAATAGATTTAAAATAATTTATGTATATAATTTAAAATTAATTAATGAGTATATATTATTTAATTAAATTATTAGAAAAATTTTCAGAAAATAATTTTCAGAAAATTCTAAAAAATCAATTTTCCTAAAAATTAAATTATAGATTATATAAATAAGGAGATGGATAAAACCATCTCCTTATTCAATCTTTTATGCAAACAAAAGAATATGAAAACGGAATAGAAGAATTTTTTTGATTTTTCTACTTTGCATGACATTAATAAACATAATATTAATTTTTTAAAAAACCACTAATAATATGCTCTTCAGCTTCTTTTTCAGTAAGTCCAAGAGTCATTAGTTTAATAAGTTGTTCTCCAGCAATCTTTCCAATTGCAGCCTCATGTACTAAATTGGCATCTATATTATTAGCTATTATTGTTGGAGTAGAAATAACTTTAGCTTTATCCATAATAATTGCATCACACTCTACATGACCAAAACACAAATTATTTCCAGTAATATTTGAAACGAATTCCTGAGTTGAACTATCTTTTGCAATAGATCTTGAAGCTACATGAATTGAAGAATTTTTACCATTTAATTCAACATTAAAAACAGTTTTGGCAGTTTGATTACCATGAGTCATAATTCTTTCTTTAATAATTAAATTTGAATCATCTGATAAAACTGCATCTGTTTTTCTATTAGTAGAATCAACACCTTTTATTTGAATAGATTCCATTTCTAATACTGCTCCATTTTTAAGATGAATAATTGTTTGAGGGTTAAGAATTCTATTTCCTGTCCCTTCACCTTCACCATAATGCTTTTCTATATATTTAACTTTAGCATTTTCTTCAAGATAGAATGTATGAATTCCTTCATGTTCAGAAGTTTCACAAGAACTAGTATGTATACCACAACCAGCAACTATAACAACATCAGAATTTTTTCCTATATAAAAGTCATTATAGACCATATCATTTATTCCACTTTGAGTTATTATTACTGGAATATGAAGACTCTCATTTTTAGTATTTTCTTTTACAAAAATATCTATTCCAGGTTTTTCTTTTTTTGTTACTATATCTATATTTGCTGTGGTATTTCTGGAAATACCCACACCATTTTCTCTAATATTATATGCTCCAATTGGAGTAGATTCAATATCAGCAATTGTTTTTAATAAATCTTTTTTTAGTTTTTCCATATTATTTATTATACACCTCCTTATAATTTTTTGCAGTGAAATGAATTATTTGTAAGTATATCTTGTAATTCATCTTTATTACCTGTTTTAAATATATGCCCATCTTTTAAAAGTATAATCTGATCTGCTATTTGCATTATTTTTTCTTGATGAGAAATTGTAATTATAGTATTGTTATTAGTATTTTTCATATTTTGGAAAATATTTATTAAATTATTAAAGCTCCAAATATCAATACCAGCTTCAGGTTCATCAAAAATAGTAAGTTGAGAGTTTTTAGCAGCTAACATTGCAATTTCTATTCTTTTTAGTTCTCCACCAGAAAGTTTAGAATCAATTTGTCTAAATATATACTCTTTTGCACAAAGGCCAACCTCAGAAAGATAGTCACAGGCCTGTTTCATTGAAATTGTGTTACCAGCTGCAATTTCAATTAAATCTTTTACTTTAAAACCTTTGAATCTAACTGGTTGTTGGAAGGCAAAGCCTATTCCAAGTTTTGCTCTTGTTGTAATATCCGAATTAGTTATATCTTGTCCTAAAAAAAATATTTGACCTGAATCTGGTTTTTCTATTCCCATAATTATTTTTGCAAGGGTAGATTTTCCAGATCCATTTGGCCCAGTTATGGTTATGAATTTTTTTTCATCTATTTTTAAATTTATATTATCTAATATTTTTCTATTATCTCTTGAAAAAGAGATGTTTTTTAATTCTAACATATTAAAATAATGCCTCCTAATAAAATTTTATATAGAAATATATTATCATATAAATATATAAAAGTAAAGGAGAAAAAATGCTGTAAAACGGCACTCTAAAAGTATAATTTGAATATAGTATAAATAAATAATTAATTATAGTTTTAATTTAGGAATTATCTGTATATAAAAGTAATTGTAAAATTTGAATAGCATTTATTGCTGCTCCTTTTCTAAGATTATCAGCTACAACCCACATATTTATACCAGAAAAAATACTTTCATCTTTTCTTATTCTTCCAACATAAGTATTTCCATTATGCTCAAAAATATCTTCAGGATTGACCTCAGGAACAATAAGTGGAACATTATTATTCATTTTTTGATTTTTCATTTTTCATAATTATCCTCCATTTCTATAAATATAATTAAATGTATGCTGTAAAAATATTAAAATGACAAACGATAGTTGATTTTTCTAAGCTTTAAGCACTTGACTAATGACGATATTTAATGTAAAATATTAACAGAAGGAACAAAGAGGTGTAAAAATGGGAAAACCAACAGTAGCAATAATAGGGAGACCAAATGTAGGTAAATCTACATTTTTCAATTATATAGTAGGAAAAAGAATTTCTATAGTACAAGATACTCCAGGCGTAACAAGAGATAGAATTTATGCAGAAACAAATTGGAGAGGAATAGATTTTACTGTAGTAGATACAGGGGGGATTGAACCTGAATCTGAAGATATACTTTTATCACAAATGCGCGAACAGGCAGACATAGCAGTTAGTATAGCCGATGTTATTTTGTTTATTACAGATGTAAAACAAGGAGTTACACCTGAAGATAAAGACATAGCACTAATGCTTAAAAAATCGAAAAAGACTGTTATTTTAGTTTGCAATAAAGCAGATGGTTTGGGAAGAACAACAGATGATATATATGAGTTTTATAATTTAGGATTAGGGGATCCATATCCAGTTTCAGCCAAAAACGCATTAGGTATAGGAGATTTATTAGATGCAGTTTATGATGGACTACCTAAAAGTAAAGGTGTTGAAGAAGATAGTACTGTTACAAAAGTAGCAATAATAGGAAAACCAAATGTAGGGAAGTCTTCATTAGTAAACAAGATTTTAGGCGAAAATAGAGTTATTGTTAGTAATATAGCAGGAACAACTAGAGATGCAATAGATTCTGAATTCGAAAATGAATTCGGGAAATATGTTTTTATTGATACAGCAGGAATAAGAAGAAAAAGCAAAGTTACAGAGACATTAGAAAGATATAGTGTTATGAGAACTCAGCTAGCAATAGAAAGAGCAGATGTATGTTTGTTAATGCTAGATGCAAATGAAGGGGTTTCAGATCAAGATGCAAAAATTGCTGGAGAAGCTCATGAGGCAGGCAAAGGTGTAATAATTGTAGTTAATAAATGGGATGAATATGAGAAGGACACAAATACTACTGAAAAATACAAAAAAGAAGTATATAATAAACTGGCATATTTATCATATGCACCTATTTTATTTATTTCTGCCAAAACTGGTCAGAGAGTAAATAAATTATATGAATTAATCAATACTGTTGCTAGTCAAAATGCTTTAAGAGTTTCAACAGCAATCTTAAATCAGGTGTTAAATGAGGCTATAGCAATAGTTCAACCGCCTACAGATAAAGGAAAAAGATTAAAAATATTTTATATGACACAAGCTGCTACAAAACCGCCTACATTTGTAGTGTTTGTAAATGATAAACAATTATTTCATTTCTCATATGAGAGATATTTAATAAATCAATTAAGAAAAGAGTTTGTTTTAACAGGAACTCCTATAAGAATGATTGTACGAGAAAAAAATGAAAAAAAATTATAAATAAACAAAGGAGGAAAAATGGTAGTATATTTAGTAGCAATATTAGTAGCATATGCTATAGGAAGCATTAATTTTTCTGTAATAATAAGCAGAAAAATTGCAGGTTTTGATGTAAGAGAAAAAGGAAGTGGAAATGCAGGAACAACAAATATGTTAAGGTCTGTAGGTAAAAAGGCAGCAATAATAACATTATTATGTGATATTTTAAAAGGGATTGTAGCTATAGCCTTGGCTATTTTAGTAGGTAATATTTTGCCAGATTCTAATCCAGCTATACTTGTAAGTATTGCAGGAGTATTTGTTGTAATTGGTCATACTTTCCCTATTTTCTTTGAGTTTAGAGGAGGGAAAGGTGTAGCAACAGCACTTGGAGTTCTACTAGTTATAAATTGGCAGATAGGTCTTATATGTTTAGTTTTTGCACTTATATTAATGGCATTAACTAAAATGGTATCTTTGGGTTCTATTATGGTAGCAATTCTTTTTCCAGTATTAACTGTTTTTATTTCAGAAAATTACATAGTTGAAGCAGAATCTGGTAATAAAATAGTGTATATTATTTTTGGAATATCAATGGGCATTATCGTTATTTTTAACCATAGAAAAAATTTAAAAAGAATATTGAATGGAACAGAAAATAAATTAAATTTTAAAAAGGTTAAATAGCTAATTACTTAAATTTATGATGGAGGTATATTTATGAAAAATATTGCAATAATAGGTAGTGGTAGTTGGGGTGTGGCATTATCAATACATTTAGCAAAACTTGGAAATACTATTAATATTTGGTCTTTTTCTGATGAAGAGGCAAATCAAATAAACAATGATAAAAAGTCTAAATTTTTACCAAAAGCTATAATTCCAGATAATGTGTTTTGTACAACAGATTTTGAAAAAGCAATAGATGGTACAGATTTTATATTACATGTAACACCATCAAAATTTACTAGGGATATTTTTAAGCAGTATAAAAAATATATAAAAAACCAACCTGTTATAATATGTTCAAAAGGATTTGAAACTGAAACATTGTTTACATTAGATGAAGTTATTAATCAAGAAATGCCAGAATGCAAAATAGGAGCTTTATCTGGTCCTAGTCATGCCGAAGAAGTATCAGTTGGTATTCTAACAGTATTGGTTGCTTCATCAAGCCATAAGGAAATATTAGAATTGTTACAAAATACTTTTATGAGTGAAACAATGAGGATATATACTTCAGAAGATATTAGAGGAGTTGAAATAGGTGGAGCTCTAAAAAATATAATTGCTTTTTGTGCCGGAATGGCAACAGAAATCGGTTTGGGAGACAACGCTTTTGCAGCATTAATGACAAGAGGATTAAATGAAATATCTCGTTTGGGAATAGCAATGGGAGGAAAAAAAGACACATTCTATGGTTTAAGTGGTTTAGGGGATATGATTGTTACATGCCTTAGTGAACATAGCAGAAATAGAAGAGCAGGTAAATTAATTGGTTCAGGTAAAACAATTGAAGAAACAAAACAAGAAGTTGGAATGACTATAGAAAGCATTGATAATATAGATGTTGCATACGAACTAAGCAAAAAATATAATGTTGAAATGCCAATAGTAACTGCAGTTTACGATATTTTATATAATGGATTAGATCCTAAAAAAGCAGTAACTAATTTAATGTTAAGAGGAAAAAAATCTGAATAGCTATAATTACTTCATGAAAAATATTTGATTTGATATATATATTTAGTAATAAATATGTAAGTAGTAAGAATTGAAGTATTGTTTAATATATAAATAATAAGGAGGATTAAAAATGAGTTTTTTTGATAAATTAGGAGAAAAAGCATCAGAAGTTTATAATTCAACAGCAGAAAAAACAAATAGATTAACAAGAGAAATGAAATTAAAATCTACAATAAATGATAATAAGGGAAAAATTAATAAGATATATCAAGAAATTGGTGAAAAAATATATACTAATCATAAGAATAAAGAAAATATTGTTTCAGAAAATGAATTTAGTGAAGTATTATATCAAATTGATTTATATCAAAAAGAAATTGAAGAATGTCAAAATGAGATACGTTCATTAAAAGAATTAAAGTTATGTGAAAAATGTATGAAAGAAATGAATAAATCAGCTAAGTTTTGTCCTTTTTGTGGAGGAGAACAAAAAGATAATGTTTCAGTTACTAATTCAACAGAGGAAAATAAGAATTGTGCTTTTGAAAAATCTATTAAAAATATAGATAACAATGAAGCTATAGAAACAGCAATTTCTAATGATAATAGTATGAGAAAACCAGAAATAGTAAAAGATAATACAATATTAGATATTCCTGAACCAGAGGTTATAGTTGAGGAAATTGGAACAAAAGAAGATTCTAATGATGTAAAATAATCAAAATATAAAAATATATCCAATATAACATACAATTTTTCTTTATTGTATACTATATTGGACATTTTTTTTACAGATTTTAGTTATTGCATAATATATTGAAGATTTCTTAAATTTACAGATTATAGTTATTGCATAATATATTGAAGATTTCTTAAATTTATAAATTTATGCTATTGTATAACATATTGGATATTGATTTAATTTATAAATTTTTCAAAATATTCTATATTTAGTATATTATATGGTTAATAAGGTTAATTTAATATTTTTTTGGTTTAACAGTAACAGTTTCATTTTTTGTATATATAACCATACCAGGTCTTGATTTTGAAGGCTTTTTGACATTTTTTACTAAAGTAAAATCAACATCAACATTAGATGACATTGAGGCTTTACTGTAATACGCAGCAATCTCAGCACATCTAATAATAACATCTATATCAGGAGTAGAATGATTTGTAAATAATATAACATGACTTCCATGGATATCTTTTGTATGAAACCATAAATCGTCTTTTTTTGCTAAATGCGTAGTAATAAAGTCATTTTGTTTATTATTTTTACCAACTAAAACTTTATAACCTTCTATTTCAAACTTAATCGGGTCGCTAGAAAAAGAATATTTTTTTGAGGATATAGAAGAAATTGACTTGTTTTTATACTTTTTTAAATTTTCAAATAATTTATTTTCAGAAAGTTCACTATAAATTTCATTTATATCATCTATTGTTTTAGATTTTTCTATTGCGTAAATTATAGATTCAATATAATTTATTTCTTGTTTTGTTTCAGTTTTTTGAAGAGAAACTATTGATAATGTGTTTTTTAATTTATTATATTTCTTAAAATAGTTTTTTGAATTTCCTTGAATAGAGAATTCTTTGTTTAAAGGAATTTGAACAATAGAGTTGTTATCATAATAATTTTCAATTTCTATATAATCTTTTCTTATTAAATCCATATTTTTAAATCTATATAAATTTGATGTAATAAGCTCACCATAAAGTTTATACAGATCCATATTTTCGCATTCTTTTAATTTGGAATTAATGTTTTTTAATCGTTTAGATATCTTAATAAGCATATTACTAGTTAATTGGAGAATAGAATTTCTATATTCAAAAAATGTCTGACTAGATTCCTTATCAAAATAAAAATTATCTATAAAATAATTAACATTAAGTTTTTCTTCATTCTTTATTGGAATAATTGTAAAATCTTTATTATCTAAAGAAATACAGCTATTACTAATAGTATCTATATTTTTTAATACATCTGTTAGGTATAAATAAATTTTATTCAGATTATCTTTGCTTGCAGTATCTTTAATGTTAAGAAATGAAATAGCATTTACAATAAAAGATTTACTTATTCCTGTAAAAATATTAGGTATACCTACACTTATTTCAGAAATTTCCTTAGTATAAAAATAAAATTCTTCAAAATTATTAATTGAATAAATATCAATTTTATTACCATCTGGAAGAACATATTCTCTAGCAGGCATTACTGAACGATTAGATCCTGTTGATATATCTAAATGTCTTAGGCTATCTATAATAATGTTTTTATGATTTGTTAAAATAATATTACTATGTTTTCCCATTAATTCTATTATTAAATTCTTCACAATTAAATCATTAAGTTCATTATAACATTCAAGTTCTATATTAATAATTCTTTCTAAACCAATCATTTTAATAGATTTAATTCTAGAACCGATTAAGTGTTTTCTAAGCAACATGCAAAATGAAGGAGCATTTTGCGGATTTTGTTTGGAGTATTTTGTAAGATTTAGTCTATAGTTATTAGGTGAAATTACAGCATTTAGTGAATAATTTTCACTATTTGAGTATATACCTAATATGATTTCATTTTTATTTGGTTGATATATTTTATTTATTTTACCATTTATTAAATAAGCATTTAGCTCAGAAATAATAGATTTTGCAACAATACCATCAAAAGCCATTTTATTAAATTCCTTTCATAATAAGATGTAATTGATTATATAATAAATATAATGTTAAGTAAACTAAAATTTGAAATTGAATAAAAAATATGGTATAATAAAACCTATTTGATAAAGGAGATGAAAAAATTGGAAAATGATAATTTAAAAAATAAATTAATAGAGGAATATAATTTTTTAAATTCAATAAAATCAAAAAATTTTACTAAAAAGTTTTTGAAAGAGCTTGGAAATGAAATGGATGAAATGTTTCAAGGTGTTACATATGTTATGGGTTTAAGATATAAAAGCACTAGTAGTTCAAAAATGAAGATAGAAAAAATATTATCAAGAGAAGATGGTTGTAACAAAAATATATATGATAATATAGGTTTTAAAATTGTTGTTAATCATGTATCAGATAAAGTTCAACATGCTCATTGTCAGGATATAATACAAAAAAGAGAAAAATATAACAATGAAAGACAGGAAAAAGAAGCTCATAAAGATAATTTAATATTAGAATTAAAAGACTTACTAGCTGAAAGAACAGAAAAACTTCTACAAGAAGTTAAAAATATTGATGAACGTTATTATAATAATTTTAAATTCATGATAGAAATAGCAACTACAAATAAAGATTGTGACAATATTAATTCATATAGAAAAATAATAGAAGAATTAGAAAAGTTTATTTCTAAAAATATAGATAAAAATAAATTTGATTCTAAAGAAAAAATGATAAAAGATTATGAAGTAATAATATTTAATAATGATGTTAAAAATAAATTAGAATTATTAAAAGAAGTTTATGAAAACATAGATAATAAAATAGAATTATATAGTGAACAAGACAGAAAATGTAATGATTTATACTCTGAATATATGACAGAACAGATAAAAAATAATTCAAAAGTATTAAAAAATTTAGGAATATCTTCAATTCCGGGAAGATATAAAAGACATACAGGAAGTAAACACTATTATGTTGCATCACATAATTCTTTTAAATCAACAAAAAAATCTGAACTACAAGGATGGAAAATTGAAATGCAGGTAACATCAGATTATTATAATCAAGATGCTACTGAAGGAAAAGCAAAACATAGTGAAAAAGAAGGAAAAGCTAGAGTATTACCTAACATACCTAATAGTATTCAAAAATATCAAGAATCAGCTAAAGAAGTAATTCCTGAAACCTTAGTATATATTAGTGGAACAGGAAATGTTATAGAATGTTCAGATTATGAGAATTTTTATTTATATTATAAAGAAGTTATAACAGGGCCACAATATTTAAAGAATTTAGATAAAGCTTTAAATACAAGTGAAGAAAATGAAAATGTCAAGTAAAAAGTTAATTGCAATTCTGTAAATTAAATATATTAGAAAATTGGTTGAAAATTATATACAAAGTGCTAGTTAGAGAATATAAGATATATACAAATTAAGTTAAATCAACTCAAAATAAAACAGAAAAAACAGTATTAAAATGTAAAACAGTATAAAAATGTAAAACAGTATAAAAATGTAAAACAGTTTTTTTAAAAAAATACTACACAAAATAAAAAACATATGCTATTATATTTATTAGTGTTTTATTAGTAAAATACTATTATTAACTTATAAAAAGGAGGAATTAACCATGTCAGGACATAGTAAATGGCACAATATCGCAGCTAAAAAAGGAAAAGCAGACGCTGCAAGAGGAAAAATATTTACAAAACTAGGAAGAGAGCTATTAGTAGCAGTTAAAGAAGGTGGGCCTGATCCGGCTGGAAATTCTAAATTAAAAGATATAATAGCAAAATGCAAAGCGTCAAATATGCCTAATGATACAATAAGTAATGCAATAAAAAAAGCTGCAGGCCAAGCTGAAGCAACTCATTATGAAGAAGTAATATATGAAGGATATGGCCCAAATGGGGTAGCACTAATTGTAGAAGGAAGTACTGATAATAAAAATAGAACTGCAGCAGATGTAAGACACGCGTTTGATAAGTCAGGTGGAAATATGGGGACTACAGGCTGTGTATCATATATGTTTAATAAAAAAGGTGTTATTGTTATAGATAAATCTACTGTTAAAATTACTGAAGATGATTTAATGATTATAGCTTTGGAAGCAGGGGCAGAAGATTTTTCGTCAGAAGAAGAAATATATGAAATAACAACAAGTCCTGAAGATTTTTCTAAAATAAGAGAAACTTTAGAGGAACATGGATTAGAATTCTTAGAAGCAAATGTTCAAATGGTTCCTTCAACATATGTAATACTTGATGAAAAATCAGGTGAAAAAATGCAGAGATTAATAGATATGTTGGAAGATTTAGATGATGTTTTAAATATATATCATAACTGGGAAGAATAAAAAATTTTAAGTATCAAAATTGTAAGTTCTAAGATAAAAAAGAAAGCATATAATATTGTATGCTTTCTTTTTGTATATAAAATTTTACAAAATTGATTGCAAATAAATACATAGGAGAAAAAATGGATATTTTAAAATATTTTCCTTTAAAAATCCAAAAAACAATTTCACAATCTGAAATAACAAAGATTCAGAATATTAAAAATAGAATAATGATTGCAGAAAACTTGATTAAAAATAAAGGCTTTAGGGATGTTATTATTTTTGTTAATGATTCTTCTGTTTCTGTTATTTTAGATTCTGAAAAATTAGGAGAGGCTGAAATTGCCCAAATACAAAATATTATTGTACGAGAATTAAATGTAAAAATTGAAAATATTCATGTAAGTAAAAAATAAAATTAAAAATTTTTCTTTTAAAGTTGATGTGCCAAATAATAATATAAAAAAATGCTTGTAAAAAATAAAAAGATTGGTATAATAAAATTAAGATTAATAAAATGGAGGTTTAAAATGGTAAAAAAAGTTGCAATACTGGCAAATGGTGGAGATGTATCTGGATTTAATGCTGTTATAAGAGCAATAGTTAAAACAGCAGAAAAAAATAATATAGAATGTTATGGATTTATAGATGGCTATAATGGACTATTAAAAAATGAGTATATAAAATTAAGTACTTCTAGTAATAATATTGCTTCAGGAATTTTAGCAAAAGGAGGTTCAATAATAGGTTCTTCAACAAATTCAAATGTTTTTAATTATAAAACTATAGAAAATGGTGAAATTATTTATAAAGATTTATCAGACAAATGTGTGGAAAATATAAAAGAAGATGGATTTGACTGTATTTTTACTATGGGTGGTGATGGAACTCAAAAATCTGCAAGAGATTTTGCAACAAAAGGAGTAAATATAATTGGAATTCCAAAAACAATTGATAATGATGTTGCTTGTACAGATATAACATTTGGATATAATACCGCAGTATCAGTTGCAGCAGAAGCTATAGATAGATTGCATACAACAGGAGAAACTCACCACAGAATAATGGTTCTAGAAGTTATGGGGAGATATGCAGGTTGGATAGCTTTAGAATCTGCAATTGCTGGTGGAGCAGATATTGCATTAATTCCAGAAATTCCTTATGATATCGAAAAAGCTGCCCAAAAAATAATTAAAAGAAAAGAGATAGGAAAAAACTTTAGTATTATTGTTGTAGCAGAAGGAGCAATGCCAGATGGAGGAAATATAACGGTATCTAATACTAGAAATAACGGACAAGGAGTAGATAATAATAAATTAGGCGGCGTAGGTGATAGGGTTGCTAAACAATTAGAAGAATTAACAGGCCTAGAAGCAAGATGCACAGTTTTAGGATATATGCAAAGAGGAGGAACTCCAACAGCATTTGATAGAGTTCTTTCAACTAAATATGGTGCTAAGGCTATGCAACTTGCTATTGAAGGAAAATATGGAGTTTTAACTGTTTTAAAAAATGGAAAATTAGATTCCGTTTCTTTAGAAGAAGTTGTAGGAAATAACAAAAAAATTGGTGCTGTTTCTGGAAATACTTCTGAAAGCAATTTAAGAAAGGTAACAATGGAGGATGATTTAGTTTTGGCAGCACGAAATATTGGGATTTGTTTAGGGGATTAAAATTTGCAAAAAAAGTAAAAATATAGTATAATATTAAATTATAGATAATTTATTTTAAAATATTAATAAGAAAAAAAGGGGAATTTATATGACTATTGAGTATTATAACTATGATTCAAATGATAATTCAAACCAACAAAAATTTTTACGGAAGATCAAATCTCTTATACAACAGAATATTTCTGTAAAAGGAACAAAATACTCTAGCTTAAGAATATGGCTAGTAGGAGACGACCAAATATTTTATAGAAGTGTTATAACAGTACAACAACACTCTAATGAAAATAAAGAAATTCAATTAACATCTGGTGAGATTAATTATTTAAAACAATCTGATTTTAAGAGCATTATTAAAAATAAAGACATGCTTCAACGGTTTTTTATAAATAATGCAAAACAAAATATGATCAGAATTTCATTTTCTGTATGTAATAACGAATTACAAATAACTATTAATTAATATTTTAAAAATGATATCAAATTTGATATCATTTTTTTATGAAAAGATTGACAACAAATAAAAAAGTATATATAATATTAACATAATTAACAATTTAAAATTCAAACAGTATAATAAATCAAATTATAAATATTTAAAAACGATGATTAAGAGAGTACTTATTAATAAAATCTAAGCGAGCTGAAGTTGGTGGGAGTTCAGTGGTGGATTAATAAAGAAAAGAGCTTATGAGTAATTGTAGGAAAATAATAAAGTATTACAATTCGTAAATCTCTACGTTACAGAGAAATGAGTGGGTAACTTATAAAATAGTTATCAATTAGAGTGGTACCGTGTATTAGCACCTCTAGATTTATTCTAGAGGTGTTTTTTGATGGGGAAAAGGAGAAAATATGATTAATTTAAAAGAAAAAATAGCAGAGGTGTTACAAAAGGAAGTGAATTTTACAGAGGAATTTAATATTTCAATTAATGAAATGCAGTCAATGATTGAAATTCCTAAGGACCCTAAAATGGGAGATTATGCATTCCCTTGTTTTGGTTTGTCAAAACAAATGAAAAAAGCTCCTCAAATAATTGCACAAGAGTTAAAAGATAGAATATTAGAGAAACAAAGTAATGACATAATAGAAAATATAGATGTTGTAGGTGGATACTTAAATTTCGTAATAAACAAAAATATTATAATTAAAGAAGTTATTAACGAATATGAAAAAAATAAAGAGATGTTTGGATCTTCTAATGAGGGTAGTGGTCAAAATATTATAATAGATTATTCATCACCAAATATTGCAAAGGAATTTCATATTGGGCATTTGCGTTCAACTGTAATAGGAGGAGCATTATATAATATTTATAAATATTTAGGTTATAATTGCATAGGTATAAATCACTTAGGAGATTGGGGAACACAATTTGGTAAATTAATAGAAGGTTATAAAAGATGGGGAACAGAATATAATATCGAAAAATCGCCTGTGGAAGAATTAACTAAAATCTATGTAAGAATTAGTAATGCATGTAAAGAAGATGAAAAAATATTAGAACAATGTAGAAATAATTTTAAAAAATTAGAAGATGGCGACTCATATTGTTTAGAATTATGGGAAAAGTTCAGAGGATTAAGTATTCAAGAATTTGAAGAAATATATAAAATGTTAGGAATTAAATTTGATTCATATAATGGAGAGGCATTTTATATAAATAAAATGGATGAAATAGTTAATATGTTAGAAAATTCGGGTAAGTTGATACAATCAGAAGGTGCAAAAATAATAGATTTAGAAGATAAAGGAATGGCTCCATTTATGGCTATTAAATCAAATGGTTCTACAACATATGGAACAAGAGATTTGGCTGCTATTTTATTTAGAGCAAAAAACTATGATTATGATAAATTATTATATGTTGTATCATATGAACAAATTTTGCATTTTAAACAAGTTTTTGAAGTAGCTAAATTACTTGACATGAACGAGAAATATAAGAACAATTTGTTACATATACCGTTTGGGATGGTTCTTCTAAAAACTGGTAAAATGTCTACTAGAGAAGGAAATGTTATAAAACTAAAAGACATATTAGATGAATCAATTAAAAGAGCATATAAAGTTATTGAAGAAAAAAATTCTGAACTAGAAAATAAGGAAGAGATTGCCAAAAAAATCGGAATAGGAGCAATCATTTTTAATGATTTATATAATAATAGAATAAAAGATGAAATATTCGATTGGGATATAATGCTTAATTTTACAGGGGAAACAGGTCCATATGTTCAATATACATATGTACGTACCAAAGCAATATTAGAAAAAGCAGGATATATTCCAACAGCAAAGAATGTTAATTACGAAAAAATTTGTGATGAATTATCTATTGAAATTATAAAATTTTTATATAGTTTTAATGAAACAGTTAGAAATGCAGCTGAAAAAAATGAGCCTTCAATTATATCTAGATATTTAATTAATTTAGCACAAGCTTTTAGCAGTTTTTATAATGAAAACAGAATAATTGGTGAAGACAAAGAAACACAAAATTCGCGTTTATATATAACAGAAATGGTTGGAAGCGTTCTTAAAAACGGATTGAAACTACTAGGAATAGAAGTTCCAGAAAAAATGTAAATATGGATACAAAAATTTTTGATGTCACATAAATATGTTGACTAATAAATACCAGGAATGTATAATATGTAAAGGTTTTAGAACTGATATAGAATAATAAAATTATAGAATTAGTACAAGTTGTTTTCAATATGTTAATAATTACTATATTAATTATAATGGACGATGATTTCATTTATAAAATAATGGGGCTTAACTGTTAATAATTACTCTATTAATTATAATGTTTATAAAAAATACAATTTTAACAAGGGAGGAAAATAAATGAGAAAATATTTTGGAACAGATGGAATTAGAAGAATTGCAAATACGGAGTTAACTCCAGATTTGGTTTATAAAGTAGCAAAGGCTGGAGCATATGTTTTGTCTAAACATACAAATCATGCACCAACAATATTAATTGGTAGAGACACAAGAATTTCAGGAACATTAATAGAAAGCGCTATGACTGCAGGTTTCTTAAGTTACGGAGCAAATGTAAAATTACTGGATGTTATTCCTACACCAGGAGTTGCATATTTAACTAAAAGATTTAAGGCGGACGCAAGTGTTGTAATTTCAGCATCTCATAATACCTTCGAATTTAATGGAGTTAAATATTTTAGTAATAAAGGTATGAAAATACCAGATGAGTTAGAACTAGAAATAGAAGAAATAATAGATTCTGGTAGAATTGAAGAATTAACTGCAATAAACGAAAAAATCGGTGTTTCAGAAATTAGAACTGATTTAATAGATGAATATGTTTATTTTTTCAGAAAAAATTTTGAAGAGGAATTAGAAGAATTAGATAAAGAAAATTTTGTTGTTGCATTAGACACGGCAAATGGAGCTACATCAGCAGTTGCAGAAAAAGTATTTAAAGTATTAGGAATAAATCATTATATTATAAATAATAACCCTGACGGAGTAAATATAAATCATAATTGTGGTTCAACACATATGGAAGGATTAAAAAAATTCGTTATTGATAATAAATGTAATTTAGGAATAGCATATGATGGAGATGGAGATAGATGTTTAGCTATTGATGAGAATGGAAATGAAATGGATGGAGATAAAATTCTTGCAATCATTTCTAATTATTTAAAAGAAAAGGGTAAGCTTTCAAAAAATACTGTTGTTTCAACAGTTATGAGTAATATGGGCTTTAATAAATATGCTAAGAACAATGATATACAACTAATACAAACAAAAGTTGGGGATAGATATGTATTAGAGGAAATGCTTAAAAATGGATATAATTTAGGGGGAGAACAATCAGGTCATGTTATATTACTGGATTATAACCCTACAGGAGATGGAATTTTAACGTCTATAATGATAATAAAAGCAATTTTGGAGAGTAAGAAAACAGCATCTGAATTGGGAAATATAATGCAAATGTATCCACAAGTTTTAATTAATGCAAAAGTTGTAAATGATAAAAAATTTGATTATGATAAAGATCCAGAAATTCAAAAAGAGATAGAAAAACTAGAAAAAGAATTTGCAGGAAATGGCAGAGTTTTAATAAGAACATCTGGAACAGAGCCACTAGTAAGAGTTATGATAGAGGGAGAAAATCAGGAATATATTACAGAAAAAGCAAAAGCATTAGCTGAATTAATAAGCCAAAAATTCGGTTCTTAGTATAAAACAAGTTAAACAATTAAAATAATATTTGAAATGGAGGTAAGAAATGGAAAAATTCTATATAACAACACCTATATATTATCCAAGTGGAAAATTCCATATAGGAAACGCTTATGCAACAACATTAGTTGACTGTATAAAAAGATATAAACAAGCAAGAGGTTATGATGCATACATGCTAACAGGTCTTGATGAACATGGACAAAAAATACAAAATTTAGCAGAAAAAAGAAATATCTCACCTCAAAAACATGTTGATGAAATGGCAGAAGAAGCTTTAAAATTATGGAATTTAATGGATATTAAGTTTGACAATTTTATTAGAACTACAGATACGAAACATAAAAATGCAGTAAGTAAAATTGTGGAAAAATTTCTTGAAAATGGTGATATTTATAAAGGTGAATATGAAGGTTGGTATTGTATACCATGTGAAACATTTTTTACTGAAACTCAGCTAGTTGATGGAAAATGTCCAGATTGTGGGAGAGAAGTAAAGAAAACTAAAGAAGAATCATATTTTTTCAATATGAAAAAATATCAAGAATGGCTTATAAATTTTTATGAAGAAAATCCGGGGTTTATTCAACCAGAATCTAGAAAAACAGAAATATTTAATAATTTTATAAAACCAGGATTAGAAGATTTATGTATAAGCCGTACAACATTTGATTGGGGAATTAAAATGCCAAACAACCCAAAACATATACTATATGTGTGGTTAGATGCATTAACAAATTATATTACTGCATTAGGATATATGTCTGAGGATGATTCACTATTTAAAAAATACTGGCCTGCTGATTTACATGTTGTAGGTAAAGAAATTACTAGATTCCACGGTATATATTGGCCAATTTTTCTTAAAGCACTAGGATTAGAGATTCCAAAACAAATTTATGCACATAGTTGGATAGTAATGAAAGATGGAAAAATGTCTAAATCTGTTGGTAATGTTGTATATCCTGAAATATTAATACAAAGATATGGAATAAGTGCTACAAGATATTATTTATTAAAAATTATGAGTTATGCACAAGACGCAGTTTTTACGCCTGAAAGTTTTGTTGAAAAATTCAATTTTGATTTATGTAATGATTTAGGAAATTTATTAAATAGAACAATTGGAATGGTTAATAAATATTGCAATGGTATAATTCCAACAAATATTATTGAAAAAACAGAATTTGATGATGAACTAGAAACTTTTGAAAAAAACCAAATTATGTTAGTAGAAGAAAATATGGATAAATATCATGTTAGTAATTCATTGACTGAATTATGGAGTCTTATTTCAAGAGTAAATAAGTATATAGATGAAACAGCACCTTGGACATTAGTAAAACAAGGAGAGACAGACAAATTAAATTCGGTTATGTATCATTTAGTTGAATCATTACGAAAAATAGGAATTATATTAAAACCATTTATGCCAGAAACTTCAGAAAAAATTCTGGAACAACTGGGAATAAAAAATTTAGATGCAACAACATGGGATAGTATTAAAAATAAAAAAAATGTGATCTTACCAAATACAAAAATAATTGAAAAGGGAGAACCATTATTTTTGAGATTAGATATGGAAGAAGAAATAGAATATATTAAAAATCAAATGCAAAAATAAAATATATTATAGATTTAATTCAGAAATATACTATATTAGTAATTACATTAAGAAATAAATTTTAATGAAAGAGGTAAAAATGAAACAAGAATTTATAAATTTATTAAAAAGTACAAATAGAGAAGGAATGGAAAATTTAATTGCTTTTTTAGAAAAAACTGATTTTTTTACTGCTCCTGCAAGTACAAAATTTCATGGAGCTTTTGAGGGAGGACTTTTGGAACATAGTATGAAAGTATATGAAATTCTAAAAGACAAAGCAGAAAATAATGTTATAAATGCTAAATTTGCAGATGATACAATTAAAATAGTTGCGTTATTACATGATATATGTAAAGCTAATTTTTATAAGGTAGATTATAGAAATGCAAAAAATGAACTAGGAGAATGGGAAAAAGTACCATATTATACAATTGATGATACAATACCATATGGCCATGGGGAAAAATCTGTAATGATGCTTACTGAATATATAAAATTAACATCAGAAGAAAAATATGCAATACGTTGGCATATGGGATTTTCTGAGCCAAAAGAAAACTATTCTGCATTAGGAGCTACATATAAAAAATATCCATTAGCTTTATTAGTAAATGAAGCTGATGTAGAAACATCATATTTTTATAATTTGTAATATTGTGATATAAGTTAGAAAAAAGAAATATAAAATATTTAAATCTATTTAGACCATGACATAAAAATATGCCATGGTCTAATCGTTTTTTCCTTTTCTATTTATAAAGTTATTTATTAGGAATTATAGATATTAATTTAGCGTGAAGAACTACTCTATATGAATTATTATTTGCACATGTTGATAAAGTTACAATACTATCAGATACGCTAGGTGCAGCGTCAAAATCGTATACACTTCTATTTTTTATAGTATTTAAAAATTCGAAATATTCTGTGTCACTAAAAAAATCTGGAGTAGAATAATATGTTTCAGCTTTTATTTTATAGGTAGAAAAAACCTCATATATTCTATTTCCTTCAGGAGTTGTTATTGTTAAATATTTACTTTTTTTATACCAATTTTCTTCAATTACATTTTTAAGTGTTGCAAACATACTGGTATCTTTTCTATTATGTCCGTAAATAGTAGTATTTTTACTCGCAAAATTTGGTTTGCATCTAAAATCTGCAAAAATCCACCCAGAAGAATTGTATGATTTGTCAAAAGTATGATTTAAATAAAACTCATTATCTTTTGTTTGTACAACAGGGTAATTCACAGAGGAGTTTTCTAAATTAATCCATCCAATAGTATCAGTATTAACTTTTGTTAACTCTCCAAAATTTATATCTAAAACAGTATATTCCTGTGTTTCCACTAATAATTTTTCTATTTTGATATTAGATAATGCGTTTTCTAACAATTTTTTGCTTGCTTGATTTTCTTTATACCAATTAAATATCAAATATAAAGAAATAAGTATTATAATTATTGATATGATTCTAAATAATATTAGAAATACCATTGAATTTTTATTTTCTATTTTTTCTTTTAAATGTTTTCCCATTTTAATCACCAATATAAGTATAAAATATAACAATAAAAAAATCAATTAAAAAATCATATAAATAGTATTTATTTTGATATTTTAATTTGACATTTTTAGCAATTTTAATTGACTGAAAAAAATAAGAATGATATACTAAAAATGAAAATAATTGCAAAAGAGGAGGGTGGGAAATGTTATTAAAAAACATTTTACCAGGAAATAAAAAAGTTGCATTTGTAGCTTTAATTATTTGTTTTATGATAATTATAAATGCTTTAACAATGTGTTTTAGAAATTCTATTTATGCGGCTCAAACAAAAGAAAGTTATTCGACAAAAATCAACAATTATCCTGGTTATTCACAAATAATACAAGATTTAAAAACAAAACGTCCTAATTGGAATTTTACACTTTTATATACAGGATTAGATTGGAATGAAGTTATAAAAAATGAAACAGTTGCATATCATGGTAGAAGTTTAGTAAGTAGTAATAAATCAAGTTATTGGTTTTGTGCAACTTGTGGAACAAAAAATTATGATAATGGAACATGGAAATGTGCTTCTGAGGCAGCTGTTTCCTATTATATGGACCCAAGAAATTGGATAAATGAAGATAATATTTTTCAGTTTGAAGATTTATCTTACAATGGAAATATACAAACAATTAATGGTGTAAGTCAAATTCTAAATGGTACATGGATGAGTGGTAATTCAATTTCTTACATAGATACATCTGGAAATACTCAAACTATAAATAAATCATATGCTCAAGTTATAATGGAATCTGCTGCCACATCTGGTATAAGTCCATATCATTTAGCAGCAAGAATAAGACAAGAACAAGGAACAAGTAGAGCAAGTTCAACAGGTTCTGGTACATATACAGGATTTTTAGGATATTATAATCTATTAAATATTAAAGCAAGTGGAAATGGAACAGAAACTATAATAAGAAATGCATTAACACATGCGCAAACAAAAGGTTGGACAGACCCAGAAAAATCAATTTTAGGTGGTGCACAATTTATATCAGCAGAATATATTAATAGGGGACAATCAACACTGTATTTACAAAAATTTGATGTTGATAGTTCTGATGGTTCATTATACTATCATCAATATATGCAAAATATAGAAGCAGCAAAAACCGAAGGTGGAAGTGTTAAAAATTCATACTCAAATATGGGATTACTAGATAAAAGTATTAATTTTCTAATACCTGTATATGAAAATATGCCTACCGAAATTTCAGCTATTCCAGGAAGTAAATCAATTGTTACACAAAATGTTATTGTTAATGGCATAGATGTTGCAATTCGTGACGGGGCTGGAATTAATTCAAATATTATTACTAGATTAAATACAGGAGAAAATTTATTAAGAATAGAACTTGCTTCTTCATCAATTGATGGTCATTTGTGGGATAAAATTGTTTTGCCAAATGGAACAAAAGGATTTATTTCTAGAATATTTATAAACCAAGTTTCAGATATAACAAATGTAAATGAATCTGCAGTTACTAATACAGGAGTAAATTTAAGAAATGGTCCAGGAACATCTGGAACATCTGTTATTATAATGTTATCAAAAGGCCAAGCTGTAACAGTTATGGAAAATGGAAAATACAATGGTATTGATGGTTATAATTGGTCGAGAGTAAGACTGGCTAATGGTACACAAGGCTATTTAGTAAGTGATTATATTAGTAATGTTCAAAATGGAACTTCTACACCAGGTTATTCATTAGCAGTTTTAAATGGTAATGGAGTAAGATTAAGAACACAAGTTGGAACAACATATCCTATTGTTACAACACTTAATACTGGAGATGTTGTTACTATAACTCAAAAAAATGCTGGAACAGCAAATGGTTTTAACTGGGATAAAGTTGTTACATCATCAGGTTTAGAAGGTTATATTGCAAATGTATATTTAACCCCTCAATCAACAACACCGCCTACACAGCCAAGTCAACCTCCTATTACAACACCTGAGCCCCCAATACAACCAGTAAATCCGGTAGTTCCAACAACTCCCGAACCACTACTAGTGGTAAATAGCAATTTTAAAATTGAGAATTCCAATATTATATGTCTTCCAGAAACAACAGTTGGAAAAATAAAATCTAACAATCCAAGTGCAATGATAACAAAAAATTCTACTTCACTAGGTGATACAGAAATGGTTGCAACTGGAGATGTAATAAAAATTGGAAACACTACACACACTATTATAAAAAAAGGTGACACAAATGGTGATGGAGTAGTTAATACAATTGATGCCTTAAGAGTTTTAAAACATGATGTTGGAAAAATATCTATAACAGGTGACCTATTAAAATCATGTGATATAAATTCAGATGGAAGTGTAAACACAATAGATGCATTAAGATTACTAAAATTTGATGTGGGATTAATAAAAATTCAATTATAGAAAGGAATATAATGATGAAATTAAAAACTAAATTTATTTATATAATTTTTTGCATAATAATTCTAGGAGTGACGACATTTGTAAGTAAATCATATGCTGCAGTAACTGCTAATAGTCCTAAAGTTGAGTCTGGAGGGACTGTTAATATAACTATCAGTTCATCTCAGCCTGTAGCTTCATTTAAATCTGAATTATCAGACAATGGTGGTTTAACATTTAAATCTGTTTCTTCTACATTTGGAAATGCAACTCCAAATGGTACAACAATTAATGGTGCGATGGCTTCAGGTTCTGCATCTAATTTAGCTACATATGTATTTGCAGTGCCAACAGTTACAGAACAAAAAACATACTCTGTTAAGTTTGCTGTTACAAGTATGGAAACAGAATCAAATGTGGCAGTACCTAATGCAAATGTTACTTCTACAGTTACAGTAACACCAAAAGCGGAACCAGTTTTTACTACAGTTAATCAAACTGTATATGCAAAAAGTGAAACTAATGTGAGAGAAAGTTATTCAACAACAAGTTCATCATTTGGAATGTTATCTACTGGGGAAAGTGTTACAAGAATAGGAATAGGAGATAATGGGTGGAGTAAAGTAACATATAATGGAAAAACAGCATATATTTATTCAAATAATTTAACTACTACAAAACCTGAAGAAGTAAAATCATCTGATAAAGCTTTAAAAACATTAACAATTGCTGATGGGAAATTAGAACCAGATTTTAATCCAGAAACTACAAAATATTCTATTACTGTTCCTAATAATGTTGAACAAGCTAAAATAGAAGCAGTACCAAATAGTGAAAAAGCAAAAGTTACTATAACTGGAAACGAAAAATTTGTTCAAGGTTCTAATATGGTCAAAATAACCGTTACAGCTGAAGATGGAACAACAAGAATTTATAATTTAGAAGTTGTAAAAACAAATCAAGAACCTGCACAGTTAACTAAACTTGCAATTCCAGGAATAAAATTAAATCCAGAATTTAATTCAAATGTGTATCAATACACTATTCAATTGGATCCAGGTGCTAATGTTACTGATTTTGCAATACAAACAGAAACAAATTTAAAAGATTCTACAGTTGAAATAATAGGAAATTCAAATTTGAAAGAAGGGGAAAATGTAATTACAATTTTAGTAACATCAGCAGATGGAAAAGAAAAATCTTCATATCAAATTATAGTAAATAAACCAGCAGCTGCATCATCAAAAACTATTCTTGGAGAAAACAAAAATACAAATATTGCAATAATAGTTATAGGAATACTTTTTATAGCTGCCATAACAATTGTCATAGTTGCTATAATTAAGAAAAAAAGAGCTGAAAAAGAATTTGAAGACGAAATTGATGATCCATATAGAAATACTCTTGATAACGAAGAAAAATACACAGATGAAAATAAAATAAACGAAAATATATTAGAAAAAGAAGATTTCACTGGTATATTTAAAAATCAAATATCTGAGAAAGATGAAGACTATGTTCCAGAAATAAAACAAGAAAAAAACTTAGATAATATGGAAATGACTAGAAGATATTCAACAAATTATGATTATACTTTAGAACAATATAAAAAACCTAAAAATTCAGGAAAAGGTAAACATTTTTAAAAAGCATAGTGGCAAGTTTTACAACTTGCCACTAAACCTATAATATGGTATAATTTTAATATTAACATTTGCGAGAAAGGTAATTAGTATGGGATTTTTTGAAAAATTAAAACAAGGATTAAATAAAACAAAAGCGTCATTTGATGAGAAAATAAATAATGTATTTAGCACATTTAGAAAAGTAGATGAAGAATTATTAGAAGAGTTGGAAGAAGCTCTTATAATGTCTGATGTAGGTGTAGAAACATCTGTTAAAATAATAAGTAGCTTAAGAGAAAGAATAAAAAAAGAAAAAATTGAAGATGGAGAAAAAGTTAAGCAAGTTTTAAGAGAAGAAATACTTAAAATATTAGATTCTGTAAATTCTGAAATTAATTTAACAACAAAACCAACTGTAATATTAGTTGTTGGTGTAAATGGAGTAGGTAAAACAACTTCTATAGGAAAAATAGCAAATAAATTAAGAAAAGATGGTAAAAAAGTTGTTATTGCAGCAGCAGATACATTTAGAGCAGCAGCTGTTGAACAATTAGAAATATGGTCTAAAAGAGCTGGTTGTGAATTAATAAAAAAAGAGGAAAATTCAGATCCAGCATCTGTAGTATATGATGCAATACAACTAACAAAACAGATGGATGCAGATGTTTTAATATGTGATACGGCTGGAAGACTACATAACAAAAAATATTTAATGGATGAATTAATAAAAATAAAAAAAGTTATAAATAAGGAATTACCAGATAGTTCTAAAGAAGTTTTAATGGTTTTAGATGCAACAACTGGTCAAAATGCAATCTCTCAAGTTAAAGCCTTTAAAGAAACTGTAGATATAAATGGCTTGATTTTAACTAAATTAGATGGAACAGCAAAAGGAGGATCTATTATAGGAATAGTATCTGAAAACAATATACCAGTTAAATTTGTTGGAGTTGGAGAGCAAATCGATGATATGGAAATATTCAATAGTAAGGATTTTGTGGAAGCTATTATATAATTCCTAATAAAGGGGGGTAATGAATATGGAAAAAGATAAGACAAAACAAAAAAATAATAATCTTATAAAAACCAGAAGAACAATTGTAATTATTTTTGCGGTATTAGTTTCTATAATTGCTTATATTATAATGAGAGGAAGCTATTTAGAAGCACTTGAGATTGGGTCAAATTATACAAGTGTTTTTTGGGTAAATGTTAGATATAAAGCATTTGTAATAATGTTTACATTTATTGCTATATATACTGCTTTTTACATTACAAATAAGACAATAAAAAAATGTTTAAAATCTTTTTTTGATGATGAAAAAAAAGAAATTCCAAAATTGATAAATAAGTCTATATCATTTATATTATCAATAATTATAAGTTTTATTACAAGCAATCTAATTACAGATAAGGCAATATTATTTTTTAATGCTACATCTTTTGGAATTAAAGATGAAATTTTTGGATATGATTTAGGATATTATTTATTTCAGCAACCATTTATTGAATTGATATTAATGTATTTATTAATTTTATTAGTGGGTATAACAATCTATGCTGGTATATATTATATAGTTGTTCTTAATACTTGTTTTGATGGTGTTAAAAGAGAAACTTTAAAAAATGGTAAAATATTGGGGCATTTATTAAATAATGCTAAATTATTATCTGTACTGCTAGCAGCACTTGTATTTGTAAAAACACAAGATTTAAGTTCACAAAAATTTTTAACAGTTGGAGAGAGTAGTAATCTGTATTCATTATATGGTGCAGGTTTTACAGATATTATTATAAAAATATGTGGTTATAGATTATTGTCTGTAATAATTGTAATCTCAATATTTATTGCAGTATATTTTTATAAAAAACAGCAAACAAAAAGTGTTTTAAAATCATTATTTATTGTTCCTATATATTTATTAATATTAACAATAGTAATGTTTGTATATAATTACTTATTTGTAGAGGCAAATGAACTTGATAAGCAAAAAAAATATATTAATTATAATATAGACTATACTAAAAATGCATATAATATAAATTTAGAAGAAAAAGATATTTCAAATGGTGGGACAATTACTAATAGTAAAATTAATAGCAATTCTAAATTGCTAAATAATATATCAGTTACAAATGATAATCTTGTTTTACAGTATTTAAATGGTACATTAACAAATAAAGGATATTATAAATATTCGTCAACAAAACCAGGAGTATATACTATTAATGGTGAAGATACATTAGTATATCTTTCTCCTAGAGAAATATTAAGTAGTTCTTCAACATATGACAATAAAACATATGAATATACTCATGGATATGGTGTTGTTGTAGTTTCAGCTTCAAAAACAGGAACTACAGGTAATTTGGAGATTTTACAAAAAAGTGTAATTGATTCTGATAACAACATAATTAATATTTCTGAGCCTAGAATATATTTTGGATTAGAAACAAATGAAACAGTAGTTACAAATAGCAAAAACAAGCAAGAATTTGACTATGTATCAGCAGATTCAACAAATAATGTAACTACAAATTCCTATGAAGGAAAAGCAGGCTTACAATTAGGGTTTTTAGATAGAATAGTGCTTGCAACTTCTCAGGGAGATTTTAAACTTGCTGTATCTTCAAATATAGATAAGAACAGTAAAATCTTAACAAATAGAAATATTATAGAAAGAGCAAAAGCTGTAATGCCTTATATAATGTATGATTCAAATCCTTATTTAGTTGTGAATAGTAGTGGCAAACTTGTATGGGTATTAGATGCATATACAACAGCTGGACAATATCCATATTCACAAAGAACAAAAATAGATAGTAATCATTTTGATAAGAAAGAAATAAATTATATTAGAAATTCAGTAAAAGTATTAATAGATGCATATGATGGTACAATGGAGTTTTATATTACAGATAGAACTGATCCAATAATAATGGCATACAGAAATGCGTATCCAAACTTATTCCAAGATTTAGATAAGTTAATACCTGAAGATATAAGCAAACATTTTATTTATCCAAAATACCTTTATAATATACAATCAGATATCTTAAAAAGATATCATGATTCTCAAGTTGATGTTTTGTATAGGGCATCAGATATTTGGGATGTTGCAACATATAGTGATGGGATATCTAATCAAGCTGAAATAACAAAGATTTCTCCATATTATGCAATGTTAAAGACAATCGATACTGAAAAAAATCAATTAGGTTTAGTTTTACCATATACAAAATTAGGAAAACAAAACATAGTTGCATATCTAGTGGGGACATATGAAAATAATTTACCTAAATTAAAAATGTATGAATTTTCTCAAGGTGAAAATGTACTAGGTACAATGCAACTAGACACACAAATAGAACAAAACGAAGAAATATATAAAGAAATTAGCAGCTTAAATGTAACAGGAACAAAGTTAACAAAAAATACAATGATTATACCAATAGATGATACTTTATTATATGTAGAAGCAATATATCAGCAATACATAAATGAAACAGATTCTCTTCCAACATTAAAAAAGGTGGTAGTTGCATCAGGAAATAAAGTTGCTATTGGAGATGATTTTAAAACTGCATTAATAAATCTTGCGTCTCAATACGCTATAGATATTGAAATTGTTGACACTGATGATGTTGATGAATTAATGAAATTAATAATAAAAGCAAATAAAAATTTATCTGAATCAACAAATAATAATGATTGGGAAATGATGGGGAAAGATTTAAAATCGCTTCAGGAACTAATACAAAAATTAGAAGTTGTTGTTGAAAAAAATGAAATAAACACTGAAAATAAAGTTATTTAATTACTTTACTTATCAAAAATAGTGTATAAAAATATAAAAAATAACCACCATAATATAATGATTGTAGTTATAAAGGTGGTTATTTTTTATGGAATTTAAAACAAGTAAAAACAAAAAATATATTAGAATCGTAGAGAATATTAATAAAGAAATAATTAAAAAATTAGATATATTAATATCAATTTTAGAAAGAAAATATAATAATATAGAAAAACATAAAAATAAAAAACTAATAGAATCAATATAAGTAAAATATATAGGTTTAAAATAGATAAAATAATCCTTTGATTTTTTATTATGCTATGATATAATGTTTGAAGAAAAATACTGGAGGAAAATAATATGAATTTAGCAAATAAACTAACAATTTTTAGAATAATATTAGTACCTGTAATGGTAATGGTTACATTAGTAGAAAAATTTTATGATACATCCTTTTTTGGAATTTCTTTAATGTGGATAATAATAGAAGTGATTTTTATAATTGCATCATTAACAGATAAATTAGATGGATATATTGCTCGCTCAAGAAATCAAATAACAACATTTGGTAAATTTTTAGACCCAATAGCAGATAAAATATTAGTATTAGCAGCAATGATGTTATTAGTACAATATCAAAAATTACCAGCTTGGATTCCTATAATAGTTCTATTTAGAGAGTTTATTGTATCTGGATATAGATTAGTTGCAGTAGGAAAAAATGGAGATGTAATTGCAGCATCAATATGGGGTAAAATTAAAACAGTTACTCAAATGATAGCAGTATCTATAGCTATAATTGATATACATACATATGGAAAATTTATTTTTGAAAAATTAGATGGTTTTTCATTATTATTAAATATAGTAGGAACTCTAATAATGACGGTATCTGTTATAGCAACAATATTTTCTGGTTGGGAATACATAAAAAATGGGAAAAAATTATTTTTTGATGATGGAGGCAAAAATGATTAATAAGAACACAAAAGAAAGAATTGATGAGTTGAGGAAATTAACTCAATATCATGCAAATAAATATTATGATCAAGATTCACCGGAAATATCAGATTTTGAATATGATATGTTAATGTTAGAATTAAGAAGATTAGAAAAAGAAAATCCAGAATTAATTGATTCAAATTCTCTTACACAAAAAATAGGTGGTAATGTTAAAGAAGGGTTTAAACAAGTAGAACATGAAGTTCCTCTTCAGAGCTTATTAGACGTATTTGATTTTGAAGAATTGAATCAATTTGATGAAAGAGTAAAAAAACAAATAACAAATAATGGTTTAATCAATTATGTTGTAGAAACAAAAATAGATGGTCTTTCTGTGTCATTAGAATACAAAAATGGTGAGTTTATAAGAGGTGCAACTCGTGGTAATGGACTTGTTGGAGAAGATATAACAGAAAATTTAAAAACAATTAATAATATACCTCATAAACTAAAAGAAAATGTTAACATAATAGTTCGAGGAGAAGTATTTATTGGTGAATCAGATTTTGAAAAATTAAATGAAAAAAGAGAAATATTAGGAGAACCGTTATTTGCAAATCCAAGAAATGCAGCTGCTGGTTCATTAAGACAATTAGATTCTAAAGTAACTGCTCAAAGGCCATTAGATATATATATATTTAATGTCCAAAAATTAGAAAATAATAAATTTAAATCTCATTACGAACAACTAATGTATCTAGAAAAACTTGGATTTAATGTTAATCCAATAAAAATTCTTTGCAGTAATATAGATGATGCAATAACTGCAATTAATAAAATAGGTGATGAAAGAGGAAAACTATCATTTGGAATAGATGGTGCAGTTATAAAAATAGATGATCTAGAAATAAGAGAAGAATTAGGAACTACATTTAAAACTCCTAGATGGGCTATAGCATACAAATACCCGCCTGAACAAAAAGAAACAATTTTAAATGATATTATTTGTCAAGTAGGGAGAACAGGTGCTATAACTCCTATGGCAATATTAGAACCAGTAAGATTAGCAGGTTCTGTTATATCTAAAACAACTCTTCATAATTCTGATTTTGTAAAAGAAAAAGAACTAAAAATAGGAGATCATGTTATTATTCAAAAAGCTGGAGATGTTATCCCAGAATTAGTATCAGTTGTTAAGGAAAAAAGAACAGGCAATGAGAAAGAATTTAATATGCCAACTTCATGTCCAATTTGTGGAGCACCAGCTATAAGGGAATATGGGGAAGCAGTTACACGTTGCACAGGTATAGAATGTAGTGCAAAAGCTTTAAGAAGCATTGTTCATTTTGCATCTAAAACTGGAATGGATATAGATGGATTAGGATACAGTGTAATCGAACAATTAATAGATAATAATTTAATAAAAACAATTTCTGATATTTATTATTTAGATATAGAGCAAGTAGCATCTCTTAAAAAAAACGGTAAGAAATTTGCGCAAAATCTTATTTCTGCAATAGAAAAAAGTAAAAAAAATGATCTATACAAACTAATTACAGGACTTGGTATAAGACATGTTGGAGTTAAATTAGCAAAAACATTAGCAAAAGAATATAAGAATATAGAAAATTTAATCAATACCCCATATGAAGAATTAAGTCAGTGTAGAGATGTTGGTCAAATCACTGCAAAAAGTATATATGAATTTTTTAAACAAGAACAAACCATAGATCTTATTAACAAACTAAAAAATGCTGGTGTAAACCTAGAAAATTTATCACAAAATAGTGATAATAGATTTGAAGGAAATACATTTGTATTAACAGGAACCTTGGAAAAATACACTAGAGATGAGGCAACTAATATTATTGAAAAAATGGGTGGGAAGACTTCTGGGTCTGTTTCTAAAAACACAACTTATTTATTAGCAGGAGAAGATGCTGGAAGCAAGCTAACAAAGGCAAGAAGTTTAGGTGTAAGTGTAATAAGTGAATTAGATTTTGAAAATATGATAAAAGATTAAGATAAGGGGTTATAATGGACGGAAAATATACATTTATAGAATTTGAGAAAAACCTAGATGATGGATATCAATTATTTTTTACATATGTTAGAAATAGATATTTATTGTTTAAAATGTGTGACAACTGCTATTCTCAACAATTATTGTCAGATGACACAAAAAATCCACAGCCTAGAAGCGTAATAGTAACACATAAAAGAATTAAGGAAATGTTTCCTTTTATGGAAGATATTGAATACAAAGTAGGAATATAAGATTACTATAATATTTAATCAATTTGGTTAAATATATCATGAAAATTAATATTTTTATATTCTTGAAGGAGTTTCCATTAACTCTTTAATTAAGATAACATAAAAATAATGATTTTTATATTATATAGGTGATAAGAATTATATATTATAAGACAGGAGTAATAATTATGTATGAAATAGAAGAAATAAAGCAGAATTTTAATAATAAAGATTTTTTTATGAAAGCAGTTATTGAAGATGGTCTTATTTTGGAATGGGCAAGTGAAGAACTAAAAGATGATAAAGAATTGGTTTTAGAAGCTATAAAACAAAATGGTGGTTCTCTTGAATTTGCAAGCTCAAGATTAAAGGGAGATAAAGAAATTGTAAATATTGCCCTAGAACACTCAGGATGGGTAATTTGTTATGCAAGTGAAGAACTTAAAAATGATAAAGATATTATCTATAAAGCTGTATCAAAAGATGGGCAGGGATTATATTATGCTAGTGAAGAATTACGAGGTAATAAAGAAATAGTTTTAGAAGCAGTTAAAAATAAGGGAATAATAATAAAATATGCAAGCCATGATTTAAGAAGCGATAGAGACGTTGCAATACATGCTTTAAAACAAAATAAATTATCCAAGAGTTATATTAATCCACAACTTATAAATGATGAAGAAATAAAAAATCTTTTATAAACAAATTTTAAAAACAACGCAAAAAATATATTAAAAAATTTTAAAAAAATTGAAACATGCGATTTAGTTTTTAAAAATACAAGGACAAAGTGTAAATATTTCACAGGATTCAAAAAGTAATTCGGAACCAAAAGTAATATGTCAGATAAAGAAGAGGTAAAAACATTAAAAATGGAACCTAATACATTGTTAAGTAATAAGGTTCAATGTCAATAGTTGGGGTGGCAATTCAGAAATGAGTTGTCATCTCTTTCCATTTGCCGTTTTTAATGTTTAATAAAAAATATCGATAAAAATTTAAATTTTTCTT